>Ga0070762_10000032_pt1 | contig 39093 bp, 31 predicted proteins | sample HubBroMetageREF2_FD_66726 | JGI IMG/M metagenome (GOLD analysis project Ga0070762, IMG submission 66726) | Reference soil microbial communities from the Hubbard Brook experimental Forest, New Hampshire, USA - Hubbard Brook CCASE Soil... | ecosystem: Environmental > Terrestrial > Soil >...
CCGCTATCCTTGCGGACCTCGCCGTGCGCGGTTTCGCCATTTCCTTCGTGACGTCGGCATGTGTCGCGTTCCTTGGTTCCTTCTTACCTTTCTCATGCGGCATGCACCCATGATGGCATCGAGACGGAAGTCATACAGTCCCATTTCGCACAGTCGCGAAATATTCGGGCGATTCACATCGTCGATCACTGCGGGGTCGTTTGACTTCGACCTGATGGCGGGCGCAGCTTCCCGGCGGCCACCCGCAAAGGTCCGCCCGCAACCGCAATTTGCTTTGCTAGCGAAAACCCTCTTTGCGAGCCTACATCGCGCATAGTTTGGCCTTGATCACGCGTACTGTTCAAACGGTAACCGCTTCTGAGAGGATCAACGCAAACCGACGAGCAGGTACACAATCACCGCGATGAGCACGACCGTCCCGACGATCCCAAGGCCGCCGCCCGTTCCCCACCGGGAATACCCTTAGTAACCGCCGCCCGCGCCGAATAGCACGACAGAACAATATCGCCTTTTTCGATTTGGTAGATGGCGCGGTATCAGGAAATCTCCTGCTTTTCATCGCAGGCGTCCTGTTCTCTTGCTCTGGCGTCTTGTTGTTCGATCTCTGGAAACAAAATCCACGCTGACAAGTCTGAAAATTATGGGTAGCGACAACGAAACAATTCAGGACGTCTGCGCGAAATGCGATGCCGGGATCGATCGAAGTCGAAGGGTCGAATTCACGCTAAAAGATGGAACGCGGGTCTGCGATTCCTGTTTCGTCAACGAAACCCCGCAGCCCATGCAAACGACGAGCGATCGGTCGAATTGAGACTGCATCTTCGTTAAGCTCGATTCGCCATCTTCGACGCCATGTGAATCAGAAGCCCACGGTCGTTTTCGTTCATCCGGGAAAGTAATTTTGCGAAGGACCGAAGCTCGTGGTCCCGGTTTGAGCGCACCGCCAGACTCGAATGGTTTCCGCCGGTATATTCGGCTTCTTTACGCGATCTTCAACTGTGAAAAGCTGGTATAGCGGAACTTCTATTGCACAGGTCATCTTTTCAAGAGTATCCAGCGATCGAGCGGTATGCCCATTCTCGACGCGTGAGATATAACAACGGAGGAGGCCGGTCCGTTTCTCGAGGGCGAGCGCTCGAAACAGCAATGCGATTGAAGGAGGAATACTCAACTGGGAACGTAAACGGCTGCTACAGGAATTCCTGTTTTGAGCAATTTGGCGAACTCCTCGGGAAGCACCGGCCGACTGAAGTAGTACCCCTGAGCTTCTTCACATTGATGAGCCTGAAGAAACTCCAACTCTGCCAGCTTTTCCACTCCCTCGGCAACCACCCGCAGCTTGAGGCTTCGGGCCATACTGATAATCGCGGTCACAATGCTCGTATCCTCCGGCACGATGGTAATCTCGCGGACGAACGACTGGTCGATTTTCAGAGCGTCAACCGGGAACTTCCTCAGGTAGCTCAAGCTGGAATAACCCGTGCCGAAATCATCTACTGCAACCTGCACCCCTCTGGCTTTCAGTGTGTGGAGGACGGATGCGGCGGATTCAGCACGCTTCATCAAAACGCTTTCGGTTAGCTCGAGCTCAAGAGATTTGGGACCCAGACCGGTCTCCCCGAGGATTGCAAACACACTCTCAAGAAAGTTGTCGTGCCGAAACTCCATCGCGGAGATATTTACCGCCATGGTACCGAGCGACAGTCCTGCATCCAGCCATGCCCGGGCCTGTTTGCACGCTTCGCGAAGAACCCAATTGCCAATCGGGACAATCAGGCCGCAGTCCTCAGCAACGGGAATAAATTGTGCCGGAGAGACCGGGCCTCGCGTTGGGTGCGTCCAGCGAATCAGGGCTTCTGCGCCGGTGATCTCTCCCGTTCTCAGATTGACTTTTGGCTGGTAGCGCAGCGCGAACTCCTCCCGTTCCAAGGCGCGCCGCAGGCTCTCCTCGATGGATTGGCGCTCCACGGCCCGGACGTTCATAGCCGGCTTGAAAAACTGATAGCTTTGGCGCCCATTTTCCTTGGCCTGGTACATCGCGGTGTCCGCGTTCTTGATGAGTGTCTCCGCATCATGGCCGTCGTCTGGAAAGACGCTCAAGCCGATGCTTGTGGTGACGTGAAGATCGTGCTGGTCGATTGAATGAGGCTCCGCCACCGTCTGGAGCATTTTTCTCGCCGTAATGGCAGCATCTTCCGAACGGTCCACTTCGGAGAGCAGCACGACGAATTCATCGCCTCCCTGGCGGCTTACCGTGTCCGACCCGCGCACGCAATGCACCAGGCGACTTGCGATGGATTGAAGGAGTTTGTCGCCGACGGGATGGCCCAGGGAATCGTTGATGTGCTTGAAGCCATCCAAATCCAAGAACAGCACGCCAACTTTTTTCGCGTGACGCGGCGCCAAGATAATCGCCTGGCTGACCCGGTCGTTGAAGAGCATTCGATTAGGCAAACCGGTCAGAAAGTCGTGTTGGGCCGAATGGGCCATCTGCAGCGTCAGCGCCCGAGCCGCGCTCACGTCGCTGAAAACAATGACCGCGCCGGTAACCCGGCCTTCACGGTCATGAATGGGTGAAACGGAATCCTCGATCGGAATTTCAGATCCGTCGCGCCGAAGGAGCACACAGTTAGGCGGCAGGTGCACGGTCCGATTTTCTCCGACAGCCATCTCCATGGGGTTCGGAATGGTTTCGCGGCTAGTGGCGTCCAGGATTCTGAAAACTTCGGCCATGGGGCGGGCAGCCGCCTCTTGTAGCTGCCAGCCCGTCATTTTTTCTGCGACGAGATTGAGGTAAGTGATTTTCCCTGAAATGTCCGTGCAAATGACGGCGTCGCCGATGGAGTTAAGCGTCACCTGGGCGCGTTCCTTCTCCTCGAACAACGCCTCTTCCGCATTCTTTCGCTCGACGGCATAGTGCAGGGATCGCAGAAGGCTGCGCGCGTCTATTTCCCCCTTGATCAGATAGTCTTGCGCGCCTTCTTGCAAGGCTTGCGCGGCCATCAGTTCGTCGTCCAAGCCCGTCAGGACAATCAGGGGGGTGTGAGGCGCGGCCGCATGGGTCCGCCGTACCGCGCTTACTCCCTGTGCATCCGGCAGCCCCAGGTCCAGGACGATAATGTCAACCGCGTGGTCCAAAAGATGCTTCTCTGCGTCACTGATGCACTTCACGTGCATCAATTCGGTGTTTTGCGAGTCTTGGTCGTTGAACATCTCGCGGAGCAATCGCGCATCCCCGAGGTTATCTTCGACCAAGAGAAGCATTCTGATCGATTTCTCGCTCATCCACCCTGCCTCTGCTGCGGCAACTTGACCTTCGTGAGCCAGAAATCATTGATGCTCTTCACCAGGTTCTCGAACGCCTCGAGCTGCACGGGCTTGCTGAGGTAGCAGTTCGCCTGAAGCCGATAGCTTTTTACGATGTCCACTTCTGATTCGGAAGTGGTCAGGATAACCGTAGGAATGGACTTCAGGTTGGCATCCGCCTTGATGTTAGCCAGAACCACGCGTCCATCCATCTTAGGGAGGTTTAGATCCAGGAGGATAAGATCCGGGCGAGGGGCGTTGACATGTTTTCCCTCGCGCCGCAGAAAGGCCATGGCCTCCACACCATCCCAGGCGACGTGCAGATGGATGTCGATATTGGTATCGCGGAAGACTTCCTTCGTCAGGCGGACGTCACCGGGACTGTCCTCGACCAAGAGAACATCTAAATGCGAACTTTCTACTTCAATGTGGTTCATGATTTTCCCTCAGTTCCTGCCAAGTCAAAGGTGAACGTGGAACCGTGCCCGAGTTGTGACTCAACCGAAATGGTGCCGCCATGCCGCTCGACTATTCTTTTGCAGATGGCCAAGCCTATGCCGGTGCCGGAGAACTCGTCCCGTTTGTGCAGCCGCTGAAAAATGACAAAGATCTTTTCGAAATACTGCGGCTCAATTCCTAATCCGTTGTCTTGCACCGAAAATGTCCATTTCTTGTCGGCATTCCTGGCGGCGGAGATGTGTATCCGAGGGACTCCGGGGTTTTGGTACTTGATGGCGTTGCCAATCAAGTTCTGAAATACCTGAATGAGTTGCCGCTCGTCCGCCATGGCGGTGGGCAGCGGATCGTGCGTCACCAGCGCGCCACTTTCTTCGATGGCGCCGCGCAGGTTCATCAGGGCCCGTCGCAATGCTGCTTCACTGGAGGTGTGGACCAGATCGTTTCCTCTTGTGGCGACACGCGAATACGCCAGCAGATCCTGGATCAAGCGCTGCATGCGGCGCGCCCCATCCACCGCAAAACCTATAAACTCATCCGCATCGGAGTCCAGCTTTCCCTTGTACCGCCTGGCCAGAAGCTCCGTGAAACTGGCCACCATTCGCAGCGGTTCCTGCAAATCGTGAGAAGCGACGTAGGCAAATTGGCTCAATTCCTCATTCGAACGGTTCAATTCCAGGACATGGGCGTCAGTCTTTTTGCGGGTGGTGATGTCGCGGATCGCTGCTGTTACCAGAATTCCTTCGGGGCTTTCCAACGGACTGAGCATGATCTCGATGGGAAACTCGCTTCCATTCTTCCGCCGCCCGGTAAGCTCAATCCCCGTTCCGATCTGCTGGGCCAACGCCTCCGCCGCCGTTCGAGTTCCGTCGGCAATCAGCCGTTCCGCGAAACCTTGTGGAATGATGTTCTTGACCTTCTGCCCTATGAGTTCATCGCGGCGGTATCCAAATTGCTTCTCGGCCTGAACGTTCAACAGGACGATCTCCCCGCTTTGGTTCACCACAACCATCGCATCCGGAGCCGCTTCCAGCAGCCCGCGGTACTTCGCGGCCGACTCCTTGCTCTCGCTGAGATCGCGGCTAATCTCGGAAAACCCCCGCAGATTCCCAGCCCGATCGCGCAATGCGATGAAAATAATACTCGCCAAGAATCTTGAGCCATCTTTCCGGACGCGCATGCCCTGAAATTCGTGCCGCCCGTTCGTGGCAGTTATCCGGAGCAGCTCCTCCGGCATGCCCCGCTTGATATCTTCAGAACGAAAAAAGACGGAGAAGTTATGACCTACAATTTCGTCAGCTTTGTAGCCTTTGATGCGTTCGGCGCCAGCATTCCAACTGGCAACCACTCCCTGAGGGTCCAACATGAAGATTGCGTAGTCCTGGATCTCATCGAGGAGCATCCGGTATTTTTCTTCGCTGTGCCTGAGGGCTTCGTCTGCCGAGTTGGGGGCCTCGGCAACCTTCGCGGAGGCGTTACCCGGGTCGTATCCCAAGTTCTGAATCCGTTCCAGTGGCATGATTCCAATATGAAGCTGTGCCACATCGGAAAACAGTCTCCTTTTGCACATTTCTTTTTGCTAGATGTTGTCTCATGAAGCACATACAAGCCAATGCTCAGTTGTACGTTGTGAGAAACGGCGTGAATCGGATGCCTGGACCTCACCGATGCCCAGTGGACGCTTCTCGAACCGCAGTTCCGTCACCGGCGGCGGGAAGATGGGCGAGGCCGGCCGTGGCGGGATACGCGTGCGGTGCGGAAGGACGTGTTGTCGTTCTTACGCACGGGTGCTCCCTGGCACGATCTGCCTCCCCGCCATCCGCGCCATCAGCCCTGTCATCGACGCTTCCAAGAGTTGCAGCGCTCCGGCTGCTCTCACGCGTACTGCAGAAACTGGCCGAAGACTTGCGCGACTGCGGGAAGCTCGATCTGAGCGAATCATTCATCGACGCCAGTTTCAGTTCGGCGAAAAAGGGGGCGCTGGGGTCGGTCCTACAAAACCCGGCAAAGGCGGCAAAATCATGGCAATCGCAGATTGCCATGGTCTTCCTCGCGCAGTGCAGGTGGTCAGCGCTTCGGCGAATGAAGCCACCCCGGTTGAACCCAAGCTCCAGCGACGATTTCTCCGCGAAACGCCGCAGCGATTGATCGGCGACAAAGCGTAGAGCAGCGATCCGTTGGATCAGCGGGTACGAGAAAATTTCGGCATCGATTTAATCGCGCCGCATCGCTGGAACCGAAGCAAGCCAGTCACTCGGGACGGCCGCGTGTTACGCCGCTACCGTCGTTGCTGACGAGCCGGGCTCTCGACACTGGGCTAACGAACGAGACGAATGAGGATGCTCACAGATGCGAACGGAGGAGTGCGCGCATAAATAGTTTGACACAGCCGACGTTGTTGGAGATGTCCGGCAACGCGTGCGGGGACTCCGATTTCATGCCGACGAAGGTCGGCACCCAAAGGCCCGTTCGCCCGCATCTCGTCACCGGCTTTTGAGAGCCGTTCCGCTTTTGAGCCTAATCTTCCATCGGTAGCGCCTCCCGGTCCCGGATTCTATTTTCGAATTCGCGTAACCGCTTTCCTAGGTAATCGCGCCGGTGTTGGCGAACAGGCCGAGACCCTTCCGTAGCTCCGCGTCTGGTGAACGGCTGGTGATAGAAATATGTCCCGCCACAAACTGACTAGGACCCTCCCATCGCTGTTGTTGGTTTTGACGCCATGATTATGATAAGTTTAGTTCGTACCGATGGTGATATATGTCAAGAGCCATCACTTTCCGCAACGTTAACTCCCCGCGAAAATCGACACATAAACCCGCTTTCGATGCCCAAACTTTTCTCGATTCGGCAGGACTGGCAAGAAAGGTCGCAGAGTTTCGGAAAAAGGAAACGATATACTCGCAGGGCGACCCTGCCAACACTGTGTTGTACATCCAAAGAGGCGGCGTGCGACTCTCCGTCGCAAATGAAGCCGGCAAGGAAGCAGTGGTCGCGGTCTTGGCTCCGGGAGATTTCTTCGGCGAAGGATGCGTGGCCGGTCAGTCGCTTCGTACGGGCACGGCGACGGCGATTACGCCAGTAACGGCGCTGGTTATCGAAAAGACGGAAATGATCCGCGCGCTCCACCACGAACATGCATTTTCCGACCGCTTCATCACCTACATGCTTTCGCGCAACATCCGCATCGAAGAGGATCTAGTCGATCAGCTTTTCAACTCCAGCGAGAAGCGCTTGGCTCGCACGCTGTTATTGCTAGCACGCTATGGCGCGCAGGATGAACCGCAACGAGTTTTGCCGAAGGTATCGCAGGAAACGCTCGCGGAAATGGTCGGCACCACGCGCTCACGCGTGAATTTTTTCATGAACAAATTCAGGAAGCTCGGTTTCATCAAGTACAACGGCGGGCTTCAGATCAATACTTCTCTCTTGAGTGTCGTGCTGCACGATTAAGCACGAATTGTTTGCGCGACGCTAGAGCGTTCTTCGGCGATAACTTCTATCCACGCAAAGCGTGCCCGTCCAGTGGTCGATTCTTCGGTCGACACCTTTGATGCGCTCCATTGCCCAATCGATAAGCGAAACGTTATCCGTCATGTGGAGCTTTTCGCGCATGTCGCGCATCATGCTGAGGAACGCATTTGGGTTCATACCGAGCTCGTGACACACCTGTCGGTCGGTGAGGCCACCCGCAAGAGCGCGCAGTACGATGGCTTCTTCGCCGGTCAAAATTGCGTCCAGCCGGAAAGCAGCGGTACGCTGGATGCTGATTACTTTCGGTTCCTGCTTCATGGGGTCACCTAGTCCGTCTTGCCGCCTGCCACCGCTGTGTTGCGGAGTTCCGCGGTTTTCTTTTGCGCGATCGCATCCGGGCCGTACGTTCTGGTTTTCATCGCGTACAACGCTGCGTCTGCTGCGCCCAAGAGGGAATCTACGTTTTCGCCATCTTTCGGATAAATGGCGACGCCAATGGTCACGGATAACTTTGGCTCCCGACCGTCGTTCGCAAGACTGTCGCAAATGCGCTGGGCCACCAGGTTGGCCGGCACTTGTCCTGTTTCGGGCAGCACCAGCGCAAATTCATCGCCGCCGAAACGCGCCGGGGTATCCACCTTGCGACTGCAGATGCACAAGACATCGGCTAGCCGGCAGAGGGCTTGACTGCCAACCAGGTGGCCGAAACGATCGTTGATCTGTTTCAACCCGTCCATATCAAGGAACAAAAGAGCGAACTCACGCGCGGTACGCTCGGAGCGCTTGATCTCACTGTCCACGGTTTCCACCAAATGGCGGTAGTTGGCGAGTCCCGTGAGGGCATCCTTGGCCGCCTGTTGACGTAGATGATCCTCTAGCTTGCGCTGTTGAGTCACGTTTTCAACGATGATCTCGTAACTGTCCGTCTCGCCGTGATTTTTGACCTCGCGCCCGCTGAGCCGGACCTTGATCGTTGCGCCGTTCTTCTGTTTCCATTCAGTTTCGAATGGTTCGACGCCGCTCGGTTCCGCAGACTGGCCCAGCAATTGAGCTCGTTTGGAGGGATCACCAAGGACGTCCGTTGCCAGGTTCACCTCCAGCAGTTCCTCGTGAGACGCATAACCCAGCATGGTCATAAGGGCCGGATTGACATCCAGGAACTTCCCTTTGATGTTGCAGCGGCAGATTCCATATGCCAGGTTTCCTACCAGCGCGCGGTAGCGTGCTTCGGAATGGCGCAGCCTTTTTTCGGTTCGATCGCGCTCTTCGCGAAGATGGTTCTCATTGAGGGCTCGACGAACGGCTACAGGAAGATGCCCAAGGTGATCCATGCTCACGCAATCGGCTGCACCAGTGGTGATGAGTTCCGCCACTGTTTCCGGTTGCATGATGTCGATCAGGAAAATGCAGGGAATCTGCCTTTCGCGCAGACGCAGCATTTCCAGCTCGTGCCGTCCTTGCCACTTCGGGAAGGGGTATTCGGCCAATACGATGTCGTAGTATTTTGCCTTCACACGCGCGGCAAACTGCTCCGTCGTCAAAACGATGTCCGCCGTGACCCTAAAATGCGCTCTCCTGAGCTCTTGCACACAATGCTCTACGTCGGCTACATCCCTGTGAACGAAAAGGATACGCAAGGGCAGCCTTCTGCTTGCTGGTCCGTTCAAGACCAAGGGCAGGTCGGTTTGCTTGAAGCGATCTCGTGAGGTTGAAGCCATTGCAAGTCCACCAGATTAACGGGGGCCAACCCCTTCGTGAACTGACCCCCGGAAATGGTTCAAAGGCAACCGACGACAACCATATAGGAACAGGGCCAGAGAAAACTGTTCAAAAAGGCACACTATGCACCCTCTTGTTAACTGAATGGACACTTTCTTAGTTCACGCAGAGACCATGTCGAGTGGAAGACGTGAACAGCCTGACTCAAACAGGTTTGCAGCAAAGAATGGCTTGTATCGGATGCCCCACTGCTTAAGAACCTTTGGTATTCGATCGTCTTACCCGACGCGAGTATTGCTGATCTTCCTTCAACACCCGTTGGCCGATTGCTCATCGAACAATTCCGAATCAATGCCGCCGAGCACCCGCTTAGCCGACTTCCCGAAGAAACCATTCGCCGCTTCGTTGATGAGCAGGTAGCGCCCTGACGCAGCGCGATACGGTCACGAGGTTACTGTGAACGAATAGGATGCGCAGAGGTCGCCCTCTGCTTGCCGGTCCATTGAGTCGAGGGACCAGCTCAGTTTGCTTCACGCGGTCTCGCGAGATTGCAGTCATCTCAGAGTCCATTCAGGCTCCGGGAGCCAGCCCCTTTCGCTGACTGGTTCCCGGACCTGTTCATCCTTCCCATAGCAAAGCTATTGCGACAGCGTCATGGGCGTATGTTCAAAACGGTACAACTTTCGTGAGTGTATTAACTCATACGACACATTATTGACCCACTCATCACGACGGGATCATTCAATCAGACTGTGTGAGGAGGCTTTCTGCCCAGTTGTTCATCGGAAAGACCTCCCTTTGTCGGACGCTCGAGTGAACGATACGCACGGACGAAGGAAAGTATGTTCAGAATTTCACAACATGGAACAATTGGTCGCGAATCTGTGTGTTCTATTGGGAGAAATATACATTAAGCGACATTTCGCAGCGAACGAGCGCTGCAAGATGGGTTCGAGCTAAGACCGGAAACAATTGCCCAAAGCTCGAAAACGAGCAGTCGCTTCTTGAATTAGGCACAAGTCTGGAATGTTCTTATGAGTAATCGTGTGTGCGTTTTTGAACAGTCAGCCACCCGCTCGGTATGACCCAATAGCGACCTTGAAAGTCGAAGAGGCTGCGATGGTTCCAACTGTGCCGTGCCCCAAAATACTCTTGATTGAAAACGATCCGGTCGTTGCCGATAAGATTTGTGCGGCGCTCGCCGCGGCGGGCAGCGGCGCGTTCGACGTTGAATGGGTTCGCGAGCTTTCTAAGGGCATTGAGCGCCTGAGCAGAAGAGGAGTTGCCGCTGTCTTACTTGAGCTGTCGCTGCCCGACAGTCACGGTATCGAGACATTCGACCAGCTGTTCAGCGTCGCGCCCGACATCCCGATTTTGATCCTCGGCAATGGTAACGAAGGCCTTGCGAAAGAGGCTGTAGGGCGCGGTGCCCAGGATTATCTGCTGGCGGGTCACTTCGATAGCTATTCGCTGCCGCGCGCACTGCGTAACGCGATCGAACGCAAGGCCGTCGAAGATGCGTTGTACGTTGAAAAAGAACGCGCCGTGGTCACTCTCAACTCGATTGGTGATGCCGTTCTCTGTACTGACATTTCCGGCCACATCACCTATCTCAACCTCGTTGCCGAGACCATGACCGGCTGGCAGCGCGAAGAAGCGATTGGCAAACCCCTCGCTGAAGTCTTCCGGATTATTGACGGCGCCACGCGCAAACCCGCTCGAGACCCCATGGAAATGGCCGTCGAGCAAGACAGGACGGTGGGACTGACTATGAATTGCATTCTCATCCGCCGCGACGGATTTGAATCCACGATTGAAGATTCGGCTGCGCCGATCCACGACCGGGTAGGAACCGTCATTGGAGCGGTGATCGTTTTCCATGATGTGACCGCGGCGCGGGCCATGTCGCTAGAAATGAAACACTCCGCGCAGCACGATCTGGTCACGAATCTGCCCAATCGCCTGTTGCTCAACGACCGGATCACTCAGGCGATCGCCATGGCTCGCCGCCAGAACAGACCGATTGCCTTGATCTATCTGGATTTGGATCGTTTCAAATGCATCAACGATTCGCTGGGACACGTCACCGGCGACAAGCTTCTGCAATCCGTATCGAGACGATTGCTGACGAGCGTTCGCGCCTCCGACACCGTGAGCCGCCAGGGCGGAGACGAATTCATCATCCTGCTTTCGGAAATCACCTATCCGGAACACGCGACCACGAGTGCAAGAAAAATACTTCTTTCGCTCAACGCACCACACTCCATCGGAGGACAAGACCTGAATATCGATGGCAGCATCGGGATTAGCGTGTACCCGGAAGACGGAGAGGATGCCGAAACGCTGATCAACAACGCGGACATGGCGATGTACCACGCCAAGGAAAGCGGACGCAACAACATCCAGTTTTTCAAGGCGGAAATGAACCTGAAGGCTGTAGAGCGGCAGTCGCTCGAAAGCAGCCTGCGCCGGGCTCTCGAGCGAGAAGAGTTCTTGCTGCATTATCAGCCGAAGGTAAATCTCGAAACGTGTGAGATCACGGGAGTCGAGGCGTTGATACGCTGGCAGCATCCAGACCGAGGACTCGTGCCTCCCTCCCAGTTCGTGCCCATCGCCGAAGATTGTGGCCTAATTATCCAAATCGGCCGTTGGGTGCTACGCGAAGCATGCAGACAGGCGCGCGATTGGCAAGATGCGGGCCTGCCGTTCAAGCGCGTTTCCATCAATGTTTCTGCCGCCGAATTCCGCACGGCCACTTTTCTCGAGGGGGTTATCAACACCCTTAAAGAAACTGGCTTGGACGCGCGCTATCTCGACCTCGAGCTCACCGAGCGCGTCCTTATGGAGAATGCCGAATCCACGGCCGCCGTGCTTCAAGAGCTCAAGAAAATGGGGGTTCACTTTGCGGTGGATGACTTCGGCACCGGCTATTCCAGCCTCAGCTATCTCCAGCAGTTTCCCATTGATGTCTTGAAAATCGACCAGTCCTTTGTCCACCGAATCAGTGGTGATCCCGATGACGCTCCAATCGTGCGCGCCATAATTGATATGGGCAAGAACCTCAAGCAGCGCGTGATTGCCGAAGGCATCGAAACAGAGGAACAGCTCGCATTCCTTCGGTCCCACCACTGTGCGGAAGGCCAAGGCTACCTCTTCAGCCGGCCCGTGGCCGCCGCACAACTCGCCCATTTGTTACGGATGGGCATAACAAAAACCGCCGCCCAGTAAGGGGTCGGATCTGTTTGCACCCTGGCGATTTGGGTGAACACTCGGAAATTCGCAACGGAGCTTCTCCAAATTGGCCCAGCAATCTTCCTATTGAAAGGCTAGATTATGCATCTCGTAAACACAGTGTTTGGTTACGCAAATCGAGCCGCACATCTTTGCGGCAAAGCTATTGCAGCATTAGGCTTTGTTCGGCCAATGATGGGCCATAATTCTGGCCAAAATGGTTTGTGCTCGACAAACGCCCAGACCGGGCATGTGATTTCAAATGCCCGGTAATCCGACACACCGCGCGCCCCCCGGCATGATTAACAAGACCATGCGTGAGAAAAGGATGCAGCACGTGGCGGATATTCTGTGCCAGATGTTCTGCGGCTGGCGACTGATTCTGTCTAAGCCGATGCTCCTAGACCTTGGGTCTGGTACCGTCGAAATCGATGCGTTGACGGGGCAGTGCATGTTTCAGAACAAGCCCACGCCGCAGCTGCCAATCGCTAAAGATCTTCTTGCTTGGACGAAGGAAGAACTGGTATCGCACCACATCGCCATTGCGGGGGTAATCCGTGCACGCATTGCGGCGAAACTCATTTTTGCCCAAGTTCGCTGGAAGATTCGCACTGCGGAGACCTGCTTTGCAGACGACGGGGATGCGCGCTCGATGAAACTGCACCAATGCACTTTTGACTGTGAGAGCGAAATTGCGATGGACGCGGTTGTTTATCACTCAAGACTGCGGGAGGTTCAAGAATGGTTTCTGGGTTGGCCGCAGCACTAATGAAAGCGACCCGCCTGGTAGAATCGTCCAATGGTTCGAATCGCATTGCGGTACTTGGACGTTTGAGGCGGCGGTCTCAAAGGGGTCGGCGCAACGCTAGCTCGAATTCTACCGACACGCGTTTCAAAAGCTAAAGTCGTTCGCTAGGGTTGACTCGAACAGCACACTACCCTGTCAGGTTCCAATTGAGTACAGCCGGGCGGATCGGTTGTTTATTGGAAGTACCGTCGTATCAACCGACTCGGCGGTGTTGCATCGACCGGTTGAGCTCCCACGACTCTCCAGGAGTTGAGTGGTTTGACCTTCCCGATCAATTTTTCCATGGTGTGCAATTCTGAACAGACTTCCTCTCGCGCGAAAGTATATCTCTCTGCAATACCGAAGAAGGTACGGTAGTCCCTATGAACGACTGGGCGAGAGTTCTCCAACACACCAAACCGCGTGTCAATCCGCACGACTTCGCAACGTGGTTCCGCCCAACCCGGCTGAAAGGAACCGACAAGAGGCGTTTGTTGATCCGGGTCCCCACGCCGCTATGCAAGAAAAGACTCACCGAAACCTACGGCGAACTGCTCCAGGCGGTCCTGCAAGAAGTAGGGATGCCTGACACTCAGTTGGAGTTTTTCTACTTGGAGCCAGTGTCTCCTTCACCGTCCTCTGCGCACGATCTGGCGAACGCACACCAAGTATTGAAGAAAATCATCCACCTGCAGCATAAGTTCGCGACGATTAAGATGATCCAAGAACGCGTGGGGGAGCACTTTGGCGTGTTCCCTCCCGACCTGAAGTTGCCGAAGAGCTCTAAGTCTATCGTCCTCGCCCGCCAAGTGGCGATGTATTTGGTCAAACAGCTCACTTCGGCTTCTCTTCCCAAGATCGGCCGGGAGTTCGGCGGCAAACATCACACCACGGTTTTGAGCGCGATCCAAAAGATCGAAGCCCGTCGCCGCACCGACACGGATTTAAACCGAACAATTGGCAAGCTGTTCGATTCGATACACTAGCAGATTTCTCGGTAAAGACGATAAATCCAGGGCCGCGGGGTTCAGGAGATCAGTTGCGACTTCTGCCCGGCATTCTCAGCATTAATCACCCCGCACATGCGGCGCGGGACATGGCATACGCACTGCGTTGAGCAGACTTTCGGGCTTGAATGGCTTCGCGACATACATAACAGCTCGCGCGTCATTCCCCGCCTTAAAACCGTTCGGTTCGTTCTCCCCCGTAAGTAGAATGACCGGAATCCCGCAAAAGTTCTCATCCCGCTGGAGGTGTTGCCAAAACTCGTAACCAGACATTTCCTGCCATCATTATGTCCGAAACGATGACCGCAGGCACAATCACGGCCAGCATTGCTAGTGCCGCCTCACTGCTGGGGCCATATTCACAGCGAAGCCATTCCGTGTTAGTGCGCTCAGTATGGGCGCAATTGAACCGGGCTATCGACAATGGCAGGACGAGCGGAAGTTCCCTGGAACGCGTCTTTTCATAGGCAGCCGACGTCGTCATAACGGATCTCGCTCGCAAACTGGTTGTGCAAGGAATCAGCGGCGCACGCCGTGGGTAGTGAACCAATATTGACTGTCAGCAAATGCCTCTCCGTTCAGCGGCACACATGTGACCGTAGCACCCGTCACGGTGATGTGGCCGGTCCGCCTGCAATAACTTTGGTTTCATTTTTCTCATGATTCGAACAGTGAGTGGATTTCCTGCCACCTCCGGTTCACTTCGCTCACACGGTCTTCCAGTGTTTTCATATGGACACGCTGATGCTGCGGCTCATCCGCTGAGAAAAATGGGTTGCTTTTGAATTTGTGGAGAATTCCACTGTCGTTCTGGTAAGCCATCTTGCGACGAGCGCCTCCCTCTCCGTGGCGGATCGAACTTTAGTGGCTCCTGCATTGAGGATGGCTATGTATTGCTGACGTTAATCCCAAAAGGCAGCGAGGGATAGCAGAACATCATCGTCAAAGCTTCTCCTCCTCGAAGTGGCGACTCAGTCACCTACCTGTTGGAAATTTTCTTGATACGTTTCATCGCCGACGCCATAACATGGGGCCGGTCAAGCACTCGCTTTACGTCCGGGGGCCTTGCGGCCCTTACCAGCGCGAAAGTGTGGGTCTGCGACTGTCTCGTTTTCAGCGTGGCTTAGTTTTCACCAATGACTTGGAGAGTCTGTTCATTCTGGAACACCTGTTCCAAGTTCCAGGCGCCATCGCGTTTTGCGACCGCCCGAGGAGCCCGGGGGCACGCGGCCGGTTAGCGCTGCGAGCTCAACCGGTCGATAACACCATCTAACCACCTGACACGAGCAGCCTTCGCCTAGATTGCTGCTGTCGGAGCTACCGCACAAAGACGGCGTATCAAGATCAATTGCGCGTCGAACCCAATTTCGCCACGCCTGGTTTCTGACGAGTTGCTACGGTTAGCCGGTCGCGTCCATCCGCTTTCGATTGATAAAGGCACTGGTCGGCGGTCCGCAAAATCTCCTCCGCAGTCGAACCGTGCTCAGGAAACGCCGCTACTCCGATGGATAAGGTGACTCTGTCGAGGACCTGACCCAGGTGCCGCATCGAGATTGCACTGGCTTCGATGCGCAGCAGATTGGCGCGTTTGGCCGCATCCTTCGCCGTTGATTCAGGCAAGATGATTGCAAACTCTTCGCCGCCATAGCGGCAAATCACATCATCTCCGCGAAAATGGCGCAGGAATAACTCCCCCATCGTGCGCAGGACCAGATCCCCGGCATCGTGGCCAAAAGCGTCGTTGAACCGTTTGAAATGATCGAGGTCGATGAAAACGACGGTCAGCGGGCGTTTCTTTCGCCTCGCTCGCTGTAGTTCACGGTCCAGAGATTCCTTCATGAACCGGCGATTGAATAATCCAGTCAACGGATCGCGGATCGATTGATCGCGCAGCGTCTCTCGCAATCGCAAGTTGGCCAGCGAAAGTGCGAGTTGACCCGCCACGGTAGTTGCTAGCCGTTGCCGCGATTCCCGAGAAGCATCAGGACCAAGTTCGGTTTGCGCCTGCTGGCCACTCGGAAATTCCAGATAGAGGATGCCTACAGTGTCCCCTTGTCCCACCATGGGTACGCACAGATATGTCGCTGCGGCTGGGTTCTTCAGGTGTGCGCATGGAATGCCCTGGGTAGCCGGATCACTCCAGTGTGGGCGTCCACGCCGAAGAGCCCAGCACTTGTCGGGAGCAAAGACGAGTTCCGACGAGCGCGATTCGCCCCAGATCGCTACGGATTCAAGCGCATTGCGTGAAGATTTGAATGCGTACAACATTCCGCAAGTAGGGGCGGGAAACAGCTTTTTGACCGACTGGCCGATCACCGAATACGCCTCGTCCGTTGTCGCGCAGCATTGCAGCAAGTCGCCCATTTCACTGAGCAGCGTCATCTGGTTCGTCTGCATCTGGAGCTCTTCGACCAGTCGATTCAGCGATGCGGCGTGCTCCTTGGCCTGTTCTGCCGCCCGGACTTGATCCGATATGTCCTTGTATATTGTGTAAGCGCCCCGGACCTCGCCTTCTTGGAGCAGGGACACGGCACTCAGTTCCACGTCGATTCGAGTTCCGTCCTTGCGCAGGCAGCGCGTCGATGCGTGCACAGGCTGTCCGGAAGCGAGTTGCGCCCTGAATTGACCGCCCCGCAAGCTAGCGTCAATGGGTGAAATGAGCGAGTCCAGGTCGTTTCCGATCAGATGTTTGCGGTCAAATTGAAACAGACGCTCGAAAGCGTCGTTACAACGTTCCACTCTTCCGTCTTTGTGAAGAACGACGATTCCCAAAGGGGTGTTCTCAATGAGGGAATTCAAATATTCGGTTTGCCCACGGAGTTCCCGAGCCATGCGATGCCGTTCGCTTACCGCCGCGCCGACGAGCAAGCCCGTAAAGGAAACGACCAGCATCAGCATTCCGATCTCGGGCAATACCGCCGGCTCTTGTGGAAATATTCTCAGGGCTATGACGATGCCGAAATTCAGAACGAGCAGACCGGTAACCACGCGCTTAATTCCGTGGCGCATGGCTATCCAAATGATAGGGATGAAACTCAGATAGAAGAGCTGCAGTTGGCCCTGGGGATGTCCGAACATGACCCAAAGAAGAACCAGAATGATTGTTCCCTGGCCGACGGCCTCCGCGATCGTACCAAGCGTCCTCCTCGGCATCGTTTTTTCAGAGGAAACAGCTCTGCTGACGCTCTTGGCGGGAGCCGCCGAGAGTACCCGCCGGAGCCAGGGAAGCACATGGATCAGCAAGAACGGTGTCACGACCACGAGCGCGATGGAATCGCCGCTGAACCAACTGAATGCCGCCCGCCAGAACTGATTCCAGGCGATGCTATGGTCCGCGACCAAGCATCGGACTCCAACCATCGTTGCGAGGACCGCGGCGGTCAGGGTCACGAAAACATACCGAACTACATCACGACGGTGATTCAAGCCCGTGTCAATGCGCAGAGAACCGCGCAGAGCGATGGCTGCTCCAGCATAAATGGCTGCGGGCCCAGCGGACCCTATAGATTCGCTCCATGAAGCCAAAGGCTGGTGATAAATCAATGCGTCAGAAGCGACACCGGCGAGGCAAACCAAAAGGACATACCAGGGGCTGACGCCCAGCATTAGGGCAAGACCCAAGCCGGTAGCGGGATACCATAGCGTGAAGCCTAGCTGGGTCTCCATTAAGATGTCGGACCGGTTCAACAAGAGGTAAAGCGTAAAAAAACAGACGGACAGGGCGGCGTGCCGAACGATGACCGGTCCGCCGAATTCCGCCAGCTTCTGTCGAGTCCCGCTAAAGATTCCGGTGCCGCGACCGGATTTCTGATCTGTTTCGAATGGCATCTGACAATCCGAGTCCCATCGGTGTGAACGAAGTAGCAATCAAATCGAAGCTATGAAATCTTAGTATGAGAACCCCGCATTCCGGATACATACTGCGCCAAGGTGTTATATTCGATAATAGGGGGACATCGCAGGAATTGGTGATGACCAGTAAATTCGCTGGGCGTTTCCGGCAGCACGCATTCCGGTCGCCGCATTGCGTGTCGGGAACGAAAATGCGATTCTTACCGCCCAAAGGGCCGCTATCAGCAACAAACAAATACGGGAATTGGAGGCCATGGTGCCTGTGTTGCACCCGAGCGACCAGCCTCATCGCGAAGGGCCGCACAGGGCCGATCCGCGATATTTCGTCGACGATCGCGCTCGAGATATTAAGGGGTCAACGTGGAATTTTACGACGTAAGAGAAGGTGCATTCATTCTAAGCAGTCACAAGTCGCTGCATGGGGCATGCATGGTGCAACAAGAAGACCCGACCGGACGCTGTGTAGTGCTCACCAGACTGGACGGAACCAAATGGCGGGACCTGCGTGAGTATTCCACTTCAGAGTGTCGCAAGGTTATTCAGGACACCCGGGCAAAAAGTCCAAGACGCTAAGACCAGCTAGTTTTCCAGCCTCAAGCTTTCCAGCAAATTTTCTTAGACGATGCGACGGATGCCGAATAAAACTCCCGTGCGGCAAAATGGCTGCTGCAGATTGTGGATGGAGGAATTGCAGATGATCATTGGCGAACGATTGAAGTTGCTGCGTTAACAGCAAGATATGTCCCAAGGGGACATCGAGAAGCGAACGGGCCTGCTCCGTTGCTATATCTCGCGAATGGAAAACGGTCACACAGTTCCGGCAATTGACACACTTGAAAAAATGGCTCAAGCGCTGGAGGTTCCGGTGTACCGGCTTTTCATCGACGATGCAGCCGTACATAAGCCGAATATACCATCCCGAAAGAATCCGAGTCGTGCAGTCAACAAAGAACACGCACGCTACCTTGGGGCTTTGACGAAATTATTTTCTCGCAGGAGAGAAAGGAACCGCGTACTTCTGTTGCACATGGCGTCAAAGATGGCGAGCAGCGCGTGCCAGCGATGATGCTGCTCTTTGGTGTTGTGCGACCGTTCGTCGCCAGAGCTGCGCTTTCCGGTCGCGAGCGCCAATTCACGCCGGACGAAACTTCGTTATGGACTCAGTCCAGACCCCTGCTTCGGTGCCGATGAGGCTGACGAATTTCTCTTTGCTCTAGATGGTGCTCCATTCCAAACTTGCCGTGTGTTTCAGGGGGAGAGTTCAGTTTGAATGATCGAAACGATGGCGCAACCTATGCGAGGATTGCGGTCGCTTTCCATGCTGGTATTTTGTTTGCGGATCGTCCCGGGCCTTCACGCCCAAACCAAGAAGCTCGCCACGGCCCAGGCCCGGGATCATGTTGGTGACCGGACCACGGTGTGTGGCAAGGTGGTCAGCTCGCAACATGCGATGAGCTCAAAGGGGGAAGCAACGTTTTTGAACCTCGATGAACCCTACCCCAGAGAAATCTTTACAATTCTAATTTGGGGATCGGATCGCGAAAAGTTTGGCGCGCCAGAGGACCAGTACAAAGGATTGCCGATGAGCGAGTTGCTTAATATCTGAACGGGATGAATTTCAATACGGTAAATTACTGATGGCTGATCATATACGTAGGTAGTATTGCTGACTTGTGCTACACAGCACAACTCGGTATAGTAACTGTTATGGAAATCGGCCGCAGGCTCAGAGAGCTTCGTAGGTCTCGGAACCTCAGTCAAGGTGACATTGAAGTTCGCACTGGGCTGCTGCGCTGCTACACAAGCCGAGTTGAGAACGGACACACTGTCCCGAGCATCGAAACCATCGAAAAATATGCTAACGCCTTTGGAATACCGCTCAATGCATTTTTCCCTAACGAGGCAAATGCGGCACGAGTAGAACCCCCGCTACCTTCTAAAGACCCCGATTGGGGCGCCACGCCCAGAGAGCGGTTTCAAAACCACCAGATCATCACAGCCCTGAGGAAAATGAAAGAAAACGATCGACAGCTAGTGCTCGCGCTCGTCCGACGATTCACAAAAGGAAATCGAGCGAAGCGATACAAACCGACATCTCGTGCAGCCTGAACCGTCAATCGAAATGAGCGCTACCAAGGAGCACCGAAGAAGCCCGCGCATATTGGCAACCGTGGCGTTGGTAATTCATTCAGGTGGCGAGTCACTGGAAGTGGTGACCGCCGTAATAAACCTTCACGGAGCCTTGATTCTATCTCCCGTTAATTGGCCGCAGGGCACAATGCTTACTGTTGACAGTAAGGAAACCGGCCTGCGCGTTCGGGGCCATGTCGTTTGGTCCGGAAGCAAAGAGCCAACCGGATTCCACAAGCTTGGAGTGGAATTCGAGTCCGCGGCTCCGCAGTTCTGGGCCGACCAGTACAACCCGAGCGGCGAAGAAGCGTCCTAGCGACGCATTATCTTCGGCGGTCGACGACTCTAGAGCCAATATCTCGGTCGCACGGTTCGGCTCACATTCGAGAACAGTTACCTCGCCGTGATTACTGTTAAGGTATATAGCCTCACAAGCATCACGATTCCTTGTAATATTCAAGTATGCCGAACGCAATACACCATCACTTTCCATTCTATTCCTTCGATCAACAGGACCTCCCATCACACATGCTGGGGCTGTCGAGTCCGCGTCCGCGATTTCGGAGTTGGTTCTTCATCGCCGTTGCCGCCGGGACTCTGCTCGCACTTGCGCTATTGGCGATTTCAAATTTGATATTTTGAAGCGATGCCGTCACACTGGCCGAATCAGCTCGACCAGCGTTTGACACACCTCTTTGATTTCCTCTTCTCGGATTCGATTGAAGAATGGCAATGCGAGCGAGCGAGACGCCTGGTACTCCGTCACGGGGAGTGCGGTTTTGCCGCTGCCCGACACCTGATAAATGGGTTGCAAGTGAATCGGCGCAAAATATCGGCCTAAACCGATCCCGCGCGACTTCATTTCGTTGACGATCCAATCGCGATGCGCTTCGTCGAACCGACGAGTCAGTCGGACCACGTAGACGAACCAACTGATTTTGCGACGCGGCAATGCCATAGCCGGGATGATTAGGTCTGCAACGGAACCTAGTATGTCACTGTACTCGCGAGCGATTGATTGCCGCCGATCCAGAATGGCATCGATTCTCTTTAGTTGCTCGATTCCCAAGGCGCAATTGATGTCCGAAACCCGGTAGTTGTATCCCAATTCCGTATGCTGGAACCGCTCTGCCGAATCGTCTCGGCCTTGGTTGCGCAGCATTCTGACCTTGAGCGCGACTTCGGGGTTGTTGGTGACGACAGCGCCGCCCTCTCCGGTTGTAATCTGCTTGTTGGGATAAAACGCAAAGACCCCTACATCCCCTAGAGCGCCTACTTTTTGTCCCTCGTATTCTGCGCCGATGGCCTCACAAGCATCCTCGATGACGAATAGACCGTGGCGCCTCGCGATTTGCAATATCCTCGTTAGCTCCGCGGGGCAGCCAAAAGTGTGCACCACGATGATCGCGCGTGTTCGCGCGGTGATTGCCTGTTCCAGCAGACTTGGAGCGAGGTTGAACGTTTGCGGGTCGATGTCCACGAACACTGGAGTAGCCTTTTCATAGCGCACCGCGTTCGCCACTGCGATAAAGGTAAAAGAAGGCACCAGCACTTCGTCGCCTTCGGAAATGCCGAGGGCTCGAATACACAGGTGCAGGCCGCTCGTCCCGGAGTTTACGGCAATCGCATCCGCGGCGCCCACGTAATGAGAGATGGCGCGCTCGAAATCCCTGACCTTGGGACCCATGCTGAGACTCGAAGTGCGAAGAACGCCAGTCACTGCCTCAATGTCCTGCTCTGTGATTTCCGGAGCTGACAGTGGTATCCTCATAAATGTTGCGAGCGGGCGGGAACACCGACAGACGCAGCCATACCTGAATGACGTTTCATTAGAAGTTCCTGCGAGAGAGGAACGGTGGTTAGTACTCGGACGATCATCTCGGAAGCGAACCCTTCGCCATACGGATTGGCCATGCCGATCAAGGATTGACGAAATTCAGGCGTTCTTGCCGTGTTCACGGCATCGAGAATGGCTCCCGGATGAGCGTCGGCGTCCAATACATTCCGTGCCCGTTCGCGCCCTTGCTGCCGTAAGCCAACGTTCACGGTAGGAAGCGCGAACGAAGCGGATTCCATGATTCCACTGCTTGAGTTCCCCACTAGCATATCGACCTGACGTAAAAGGCTCAAGTAGGTCACGGGGTCGAGATTGGTGAAGATTTTCGCGTGGCCTCTGCGCGAGATGAACACCCTCGTCCGGTCTATCAATGCCCTGCTTCCCGCATCTGCGTTCGGGTAACAGAACAAGATTTGATCGGAGAGATTTTCCAGGGCCGCAAACACGGCGTCCGCTTCTTGCAGCGTGTCGCGGGCGATGGTCATCGGATGATTTACCACGACAACGGTCGGTCTGCGGAGATCGAGCGTTAGCCGCTCCTCCACTTGCTCCCGACTGAGAAGCGTTCGCCTCCGAAGGTGATCTAGCGATGGAGCGCCGGCCCGGTGTACACGCCACTCTTGTTCACCCATCGCGATCACTCGCTCCCGGGCGGCGTGCGTCGAAGTGAAGTGGATGTGGCTCATTTTCGTAAGAGCATTTCGCACCGCATCGTCGATCGCTCCCTCGCTAATCTCGCCGCCCTCGATGTGGGCGATCGGAATGCGCAGCGCTAGAGCAACCGATGCCGGAGCCAGCATCTCGTAGCGATCCGCAATCAGCAAAAGCAGGTCCGGCCGCATCTGCCCGAACAGATCCGCCAATCCCAGCATGGCCATGCCGATTGTCTTGGCCATGCCGACATCACTATCCGAACTGAGCAAACACTCGATCCGCGAGTCGATGGTGAAGCCGTCGTTTACAATTTCCTGGAACGTGTTCCCAAATTCAGGTGACAGATGCGACCCAAGCGCGATGATTTTCAGATCTACCTTTTCGTTCTCCGACAAGTCTCTTAAGGGCCAATACAAATGCCCGTAGTCGGCTCGCGATGTCGTGATTACGGCAATTTTTCGCTTCATGGCGTTAAACCAGAGATCCTAGTGTTGCGAGAGATAGCAAATCCGTCGGTCGATAGTCGGGAAGGATTTGGCAAAGGGTCTCGATCATGGCGGTAAGGTTTCGCTCGTCAACCCGCCTGGAAAGATCCTCCATCTGAATATCGAACCGGGCTGCGGGAATTTCTCTGGTCTTTACTCGCAGGAGTCTCGGATCGACCGTCGGCTCGGTGGATTCATAGTGGGAGAAGAACTCCTCCGACATCTTGTCTCCGGCACGAAGTCCTGTGAAAGTAACTGGGATGTCCTTTCCAGATTTGGATCCGGCGTGCCTTATCAGTTCAAGAGCAATGTCTAGAATTCTGACCGGCGCGCCCACTTGGGGAACGAATATGCCTCCGCTTTCCTCCAATCCTGATGCCAGAAGTATCGCTTCCACTGCCTCGTCCATCATTAAGAAGTATCTGCATACGTCCGGGTGGGTGACGGTCACTGGACCGCCTTGAGAGATTTGGTTCAGGAATGTCGGGACGACGCTTCCCTGAGAACCCAATACATTTGCCAGCCGCACCGCGCTCATTCGGTTCTTGGGGTTGTTCAGGCTCAGTAGCGCAAGCTCTGCTACACGTTTCGACGCACCCATAATGCTGATCGGATTGACGGCTTTATCCGTCGAGACCATGACGAAGCTCGCGACCCCTTCTGCCTGAGCGATCCTTGCCAGACCCGCGGTTCCCAGAGCATTGTTGCGAACGGCCGCAAAAGGGTTGTGCTCCATGAGCGGCACATGCTTGAAAGCCGCCGCGTGATACACGACCTCTGGGTGATGGCGCTTAAAAATCTCGGACAACAGCTTCGCGTCGCAAATGTCGCCGATCAAGGATTTGTACGAATTGCGATCAATCGCGGTCGCCAATTCTAAATCGATTTCGTGCAGATTTCGCTCTGAGTTGTCGAGAAGAATTAATAGCCGCGGCTTCAGACGGCTCACGGTCTTGGCCAAAGCAGAGCCGATGGAACCCCCCGCACCAGTCAACAAAATTCTTCTGCCTGAAACAACCTCTTCGATCGCGTTTTTGGGTGGCAAGAGAGGTCACTCCGAAACGCAATCGTATCGTGTATACGCAAGCAGGTCCATCAGTGGCTGGTCGTTATATCGCGTCCGTGCTGCGCGCAATCCGCTTAAACGTTCCGAAGCATGATCAGATTAGAATGCGGAACTACTTTGATGACTACGGATGTCTGCGGTGTAACACACATAGGGGTCGGCACAAGGGCAATGGACTGTGCAACCGCTGTGGCGATCTGATCCTAGCCCGGGTGAAACCAGGTTATGAACGTCGCGAGAGGCCGAAACTGAGTCATCATGCTAAGGACCTGTTGAACGAAGCCCCTGACGCCGAAATGCTGCTGAAGGACCTCTTGCGCTGGAAGGGGCCTGCCCTACTGCCTAACCGCATTAAGACTTCAAGCTCCCAAAATCCGGCCCTTGAGGTATTCAGTGCTTATCGGATCGGAGGCGCGGATCGTTGGGGTTGATCGCACGCTTCGGCCCCATGGTTGATGCAACGCACATTTGGCCGGTGAGCCACAAGTCCCGATTAGCCGCTGTGCGCAGCCGCGGGTGCTTTCCCCTGCAGCTTGTCGAGGTAGAGTGCTTCGTCAGCCTCCTGGAACATCGCTTTCGGATCTTTCAGAGGTCCATATTCCGACCACCCCACGGAAAATCCGACCGCTACGCGTTGTCCGTTTAAGCCGACTTCAATGGATTCGAGGCGTCGCAGCACAGCTGGCAGGTGTATCTCATCGCACTCGGGAAGCAACAGCATGAATTCGTCACCTCCCAATCGGGCGGCTACATCGATGTCTCGAGTCACCTCACCCAGACGATCGGCAAATACCTTGAGCACCCGATCGCCTGCCGGGTGGCCAAAGCGATCGTTGATTTTCTTGAAGTCATTGAGGTCGAAAAGTACCAAGGTGAGCGTGTACCCTTTCCGCTGGGCGCGAGCGACCTCTGATTTGAGATGGCGTTCGGCAAACCGCCGGTTATACAGACCCGTGAGCGGGTCAACCAGCGCCAGATTCTGCCATTGGGTTGAGTCCGATTGCCTCTCGGCAAGTTCCATACGCAGTCGATTGATCAGAAATTTTTCATACGTCAGATAGCATCCAAACAGAAGAATCATAGACATCAATCCTGCGACGGCCGGAAGGATACCGGAATGAAGATAGCGCTTCTGCTCCTCCAGGATCGCAGGAAGCGCCAGCGAGGCGACGGCAACAGTGAGCAAGAGCATGGCAAACACCGAGACGCCCCAGGTCCACCATTCCCGCCGCTGGAGTTTGTGCAGCCGGACAGAGTACTCCGTAGAGCGGGGTTTCGCTTCAGACATCTTCGATGTGGGACTGTCGGGGAAACTCAATGGTTTTCCGGGGTACCGTGCAACGCGCAGCGTTCAGGTTAGCCCGCAGGCTCGGACCAAGTCAATTTCCCCGATGAGTGTAATGCCTGAAACGTAAACTTTTCAGGCACTACTTATGAGAACCCGCCGCCGGACTGGGACGCAGTGCTCATCGCAGTCGCGAAGGCTGGAGATACGCCAGCCGACAGTAGTACCAGCGTTCTATTGGTACCGGCGCTCGAGTTTGCGATACTGTCCTTGGATCAATATGATTGCAGCCTTCATCTTAGTGCTCTCCGTGGCAGCGCTTCTCCAATTTGCCATCTCGCAGTGGCGCGCGATGTGGATAACGATTGCGGAACAGCCTCTTTCAGAGTACTTCACAACGGCGACCGGCATCGCCGGCGATGAGATCCGGGCAGACCACTTCGATCTTCTAACGCGGATATCAGAGCAAGTGGGCGCTTCCGGGAAACGGAGTAATTTGTGGCTGAAAGAAGTGCGCATCTATTACCGCACGATCCGCGCGCTGAACCAATTCTGCGAAAAACAATTCCCGGCTTTCGCGGCATGGGCCAATCACGAATTGGTAGCGTGTTCGCTGTACGCAGCCGCCACCCTCGATCAGCGGCTAAGCTCGCATCTCGCATATGCCTCAGAGGTCGACCGTCCTTAGCCAGCGATCCGAGATAATGAAGGAGGCACGTCAGACGCTAAAATCTGCGGTCGGTCGAGTAAACCTTGTGAAGACCGCTCGACCGAATCAGCGCGGGAACGCCTGCTCCCGTGAACCATTTCATGGCAGGAAAACCATAGGGTGATCAGGTTTCCCGTGTCATCGTCTCCGAGCGCACTCCGAAAATTAATATGATGCACTTGTCGTCCGGTGCCTCCTCCCCAATTCTGACATCTCCAGCCACCGCCTGGCGCATTGCTGACCCGCCCGATTTTTTGTACCAGTTGCAGTCAGAGGGTCTCCCCCACGTGAACGGACCGGCTTTCTTGGCTCGCGATCCGCAGCTTTTCTTATTCGCTGCGGCACGGACTGGAAAGCTCGAACATTGGAGTCACCGTAATGCATGCAGGCGGTGTCGATTGCCATGAGCGCTCGTGTCCCCGTGTGTGCCTGCGGAAACCGTTGCGCAGCACCGGACCCAAGCCCTAGTGATTCTTGCAGCCAGCGATCCAGCTGTACCCGTTTGGATTGCTGTGGCGTCGAAGTGATTAGAAGCTCCGGATCGGGAGGTGATTCAAGACAATTTTTCGAGCGACAAAGCGGTTATGAATTATCATCAGCCCTTGACAGTCTACGCGCCGCGAATCCCGGGCTGCTTGTGAGAGAGGGATTAGAAAATGAGCGACTTCGAAGATCCAAAGACCATTGACTACCCGCTAAATACGATCACACGACGCGAATTAATCAAGGGAGTCATCGTAGGCGGCGTGGCAGTTTCCTCAGCAAGCTATTTATTCCGCGCTCCCACCCTGCTGGGCCAGTCTGGCCGCGGGACAGGCGAACGACTCCTGACCATCAATGTCAACGGCCAGCCGCGACGGGCAGACGTCATGAGACAAGAAACGCTGGCGTGGACGCTCCGCCACAAACTGGGGTTGACTGGAACCAAGCTCGGATGCGATCGAGCCGAATGCGGCTCTTGTACCGTACTGATTGACGGCGTCCCACACTATTCGTGCTCCGTTCTGACACACACCGTCCGCGACAAGAAAGTTCTCACAATCGAAGGGCTCGCGCGCGCCGACGGAACCTTGCACCCAGTTCAGCAGGGTGTCATCGACGAGCAAGGCTTCCAGTGCGCGTTCTGCATGCCAGGCTTCATCATGGCGGCGGTGGCATTTTTGGATGCGAATCCCGATCCCACGCGGATCCAACTGGCGCATGGTCTCTCGGGGAATCTATGCCGGTGCCAGGATTACGACAAAATCTTAACCGCGATGATGCGCGGCGCAGAGAACCTAAGGGGAGTGAACCGTGCCTAGGGACGATGCCGAATCTGCGGGAACCAATAAGGAAACTACTGCCGGAGCGAGTGCTGGAGCATCAACAGGAACCACCGCGCGAGTGTACGGCATCGGACACAAACTGATCGGCAAGGATTACGTAACTGCCGACCTTTACGCGAAGGTTACGGGCCAGGCAAAGTACGCCGAGGATTATCACGCCGACGGAATGCTCTTCTGCAAATTGCTCCTCAGCCCTTTGCCACACGCACGCGTAAAGCACCTCGACGTAAGCCAAGCAGTTGCGATGTCCGGCGTGAGAGCGATTCTAACGGCCGACGAACTGCCACCTCCGGCCGATACGCTCACCGACAATGGCACGGTGATTCGCGCCAACCCAAAAAGCGAGCGGGCGCTTACCATGGAACCGCTCTACCAGGGCGAACCGATTCTCGCCGTCGCCGCGGTCGACGAACTCACAGCAGCAGAAGCAATTGAAAAAATTCGGATCGATTTTGAGCCTCTTCCCTTCGTCATCGATCCGCTGGAGACGTTGCGACCCGGCGGCCCCAATCCCAGAACGGACGGAAACATCTGGGTGCAGTCTCCGACAGCGCCGGCGGTCGCTGGTGCTCCGCCGCCATCCCCTCCACCTCCGACGATCGGAGCGCTCAAGTGGACTGCGACAGAATTTGCCGACGCGCAGTACGGCCGTCTGCCGATGGGGAAGACGCCCGACGAATGGTCGTACGGTGATATCGACGCGGGGTTCAAGAATGCGGAGCTCGTGCTCGATGAGACGTTCGTGACCCCGGACACGAGCCATCAGCCGCTTGAGACGCGCAGTGCCCTAGCGTATTGGCAGAATGGAAAGGTTTTCGTTCACACGGGCACGCAGAGCACCGCGCAAACCGTTCCCGCCATAGCGAGATGGTTGAACATCGATGTGAGCAATGTTGTCCTCATTAGCGCATATACCGGAGGTGGCTTCGGCAGCAAGGTCACGGCGGGAATTTCGCTGATTATTCCCGCGCTCTTAGCAAAGAAGGCCAATGCACCGGTGATGATGCGGATCAGCCGTGAGGAGGAGACGTTCATCGGCCGCGCGCGGCCTAGCATAATGGGTCGGATGAAGGCCGGCTTCACCAAGGACGGGCGCATCATCGCGCTCGACATGTTCGTCATCTCCAATAACGGCCCCTATGACGCAAATGGCGATGTCCCCTCATCGGGACGAATCGTGTCGCTTCTCTACCAACCAGAAGCCATGCGGTGGCGCGGAGCCACAATGCTGACGAACACGCCGCCGCGGAGTGCGCAGAGCTCGCCAGGTGGCCTGCAGGGCATCGTGATTATGGAACCGGTCATCGCGAAAGCCGCGCGCAAACTCGGGCTCGATCAAGTCGCCATCCGTCGAATTAATTGCCCGGAAGGCAAAGCGCCATTCGGGCCAGCGGTGAAAGGCAAGCGGCCGTATGCGACGAGCGCGTTCCTCAAGGAAGCGCTCGACCGGGGGGCGGAACAGTTTAAATGGAGCGAGCGGGTCGCGCGCACGCCGAAACGCATCGGTACAAAGGTGCGCGGCGTCGGCGTGTCGCTCAGTTGTTATGTCGGTGGCACCGTCGGCTTTGACGGTCTCCTCGTCATCACGCCGGACGGCCGCGTGAACTTCCAGTCCGGAATCGGCAACCTTGGAACGGAATCGGTCATTGACGTACATCGCGCGGGAGCCGAGGTTCTCGGAGTGCCGTGGGAGAAGTGCGATATTACCTGGGGCGACTCGTCGAAAAATCTTCCGTTTACTTGCGTCTCTGGCGGCAGTCAGACGACCCACGCGATGACACGTGCTGCCTACGCCACCGCGATGGATGCCCGGCAAAAACTCCAAGAGGTCGCGGCCAAAAAGCTCGGTGGCAAGCCCGCCGATTACGAAGTCGCGAACGAACGGGTGTTTCCTAAGAGAGGGGGCGCCGGTATGACACTGGCGCAGGCCGCCAAGTACGCGATCCAACTAGGCGGCGTTTACGATGGCCACGAAGTCTCCGCCGACCTCAACAAGCGCACGAAAGCATCGGCGGCCGCGCTCGCGGGGCAGGGACTTTTGGCAGCCGCGAAGGACAATTACCCTCGCGATGGCGCGACATTTTCTTACGTTGCCAGCTTTGCCGAGGTAGAGGTGGATGTAGATACCGGCAAATACAACGTTGTCGATTTCCTCGCCTATGCCGATGTGGGCTCAGTGATTCATCCACGCGCGCTGGGCGGCCAAGTGCTGGGCCGGTCAGTGCTGGGCATGGGCCATGCGCTCGGCCAAAAGTGGGTGTACGACCCTCATTACGGCGCCATGCTTTCCACACGCTTTTACCAGAGCAAGCCGCCCACAATTCTGGACGTGCCCGTTGATATGCAATGGGCCGCGCTGGATATTCCTGATCCGGAAACGCCAGTCGGCGCTCGCGGCGTAGGCGAGCCTCCCGTTGGTGGCGGGTGCGCCTCGATTTTGAACGCGCTATCAGACGCTTTGGGTGACGAGATTTTTCGGCGAGCACCGGTCAACGCCGATACGATTCTCACATCGCTCGAGGCGGGACATCCCATGCAAAATCCGCTAATGGCCCACATTTAGTGGAGATGTTAAAGGAGCGGCCGTGGCCGTGATACGAGATGTGATGCCGGCTTTTGATTTACTGCAGCCGAGCTCCGTTGTCGACGCCCAAAAACTTTTGGAACAGCACGGAGCCGACGCCTGGGTCATGGCGGGAGGGCTCGACAGCTTCGACTGGCTCAAGGACCGCATCAAAAAACCGAAGGTGCTGGTCGATCTCAGTGGAATTGAGGAACTCAGGGGAGTTCGCGCAACCAGCGACGGCATTGAGATCGGCTCGATGACCACGCTCACCGAAATTGTGAACGACCCGATTATCAAGCAGCGCTACGGACTTCTTGCACAGGGGGCTGAATTGGTGGCCTCGCCGCAGATTCGGAACCAGGGCACGATCGGCGGCAACGTGTCACAGGACACTCGTTGCTGGTACTACCGTGCGGGTTGGCCGTGTTACCGTGCCGGCGGCAATATCTGCTATGCCGACACCCCAGAGGGACGCAACCGTGAGCACGCGATTCTTTACGCAGACCGCTGCGTCGCGGTAAACCCTTCGGACTGTGCCCCGGCCCTGATCGCGCTCAATGCGAAATTCGTAATACGCACACCCAAAGGTGAGCGCATTGTGGACGCCGAGGATTATTTCATCGGACCTGAAATCGACATCACCCGCTTGCACATTCTGAAGCCCGGAGATTTGCTGACGGCGATTCGTATTCCATCCACGTGGGCCGGTGCGCAATTCTATTTTGAGAAAGTGCGGGACCGTAACGTCTGGGACTTTCCGCTACTGAATGTGGCATCAGCGATGGTGGTATCAAATGGCAGCATCGAGCGAATGCGCATAGCGGTAAACGGCGCGGCTGCTCGCCCTCTCCGGCTAAAAACTGTCGAAGACGCGGTACGCGGCAAACCACCGAACGCGGCAACCGGAGAAATGGCAGGGAAATTGGCCGTGGAGGGTGCCGTTCCATTGCAATTCAACGCGTACAAAATCCCGCTGATGAGAAATCTCGTGAAGCGCGCCATTGGCGGCGTGCCGGAGCCAACATGGGCTTCCTAGAATGGGCCACAAGTCCATGGGGACAGCGCGTCCCGATTCACATCGCCTGGTTCTTGATATGGGTCGCCGCGATTGCCGGATTACTTTTCCTGATGGTTCACGCCACCTATGTCCGGTATTTCGTCAAACACAAGGAATTTGCCGGCAACGTTTCACCTCTCATCGCTGCGCGCATACCTGCACACGTCCCCAGGCATTCGCTCACGGCGCGACTGTTTCACTGGATTATGGCCGCCGCCATGTTCACGCTGCTGTTCACGGCCTTCCTTCCGAAGGTGGGCGTGCAATTCGATTGGGTCACTTACCATTGGATCGCAGGCTCCGTCCTCACCGTCTCCATTCTCTTTCACATTATTCACGCCTCCTTCTTTATGGACTTCTGGTCCATCTGGCCGGACAGGATTGACATGCGTGACGCGCGCAGAAGAATCCTGAGGTTCGTGGGTAAGGCCGCACCACCGCCGGACAGATTCGCCAAGTATCCCCTGGAGAACAAGCTATACCACGGCGCCATCATCGCCGCAGGTCTTTCTTCAATCGTAACCGGCGTTTTCATGATGTTTCGCGTGCGCACGATTTTTTTTCCGCGCAATCCATATCTGTTTAGCGACATGACCTGGGGCATGATGTACGTCCTGCACGGGCTCGCGGGAGTTGGACTGATCGCATTGATCATGATGCATGTCTACTTTGGGCTGCGGCCAGAGAAACGTGCCATTACCAAGTCGATGATCTTCGGTTGGATGAGCCGCGATTTCTATCTGAAGGAACACGATCCCGCACGCTGGCCCGTGGAAGTTTCGTCTTCCTCGCCGCCGACGCGTTCCCAGGGAGCAGAGCCGGAAGGATTGACAGATGCTAGCTAATATCTCGGAACGCTGTAACACGATCGAAGAATCGTACGAGTTCATGCTGGCCTACGCCGCGCAAGGACTCCCGAGTGAGGAAGGCAGCAAATCCGGCGCACAGATTCGCGAATTCCTGAATCGTGTTGTGAAGGCTATCTCTGGTCTCACGGAGAGTAGTGCGATAACCATCCAACAGAACGGCTTCGAACCGAAAGAACGCTACGATGCGTTTCTTGCCGTGGTCGAGCGCGACGCACGAGACTCACTCGCGGCCATCGAGTTGGTTCTGGCCCAGCCATCCATCAGCTCTCAATTAATCGACAATCTCAACTCATCGATTCATCTCCGCGCATTGCTCACCGACCTGTTTCTCTTAAGTGACATCCTGTCGCGGAAGGATCGCGCTTCGGTTGATTCGGTGAGGAAGTGAAGCAAGGCACACTCGGTTGCGGTTGCCGAGCCGCATGCTCTCGGATCGGAAGCAGTTCGCCAAACGCGCAGCGGCGCAGATACATGCAGCTATCGCAGAGAATTTGGTGGATGTAAGGTGCGCCAAATCAAATACAGAAGGAATATTGGACAGCTCAAGTGGGTTGGGTGTGGGACAGTGCACTTTGTCGTCCAGCGACGAGGATGTCGGGCTCTGGGCAGCATCCGAGGCGAAAGCTGCGCGGGTTGAGAAGGGCACGCGAAGCAGTCTGGAAATTTGCGGAGGTGTCGTACGGTGCCGAGAATTGCCGATCGCCATGGGCCGGAGCGGCGATCCATGTGCGCTAGCGGCGTTTGGTCCATCGTCGGACGCACCGCAGCTTTTGCACTGACTTGGACGCGAATCCGGTCGATGTCCCGCGGGCGAAGGATGATATCGGCTGTGGGTGGGACAGCGAGCCGTGGATGCCCTGCGCGATGCTCCCCGAGTATCCTGCAACGCATTTTGGTGGCCGCCGCCTGATAATGGCGCCGCGCAGCCGTTCGAAAGCCGGAGGAGGGGATTCGAAGCTTACATCATTATATATGTGCGTATCAGAGCTTGGCAGAAATGGACTCGCTACCGTTGGCAGGATGATAGTCGCAAGGCGAATCAGTGGCTCGAGTTGCGGGGAAAACCGTTACTCGAGGGCATTGCTCGCTTCCAATCCAAAACGTAACGCAGGAGTGCCGATCGCACCTAAGCTGCACGGGCACTAATTTCTCGGAGGAGACGTGGACCGGCGCGGGCCGATTTCGGGACTCGAGATTGCGAACGGACGCGCCGAAAGATGGAATTGATGGTTTCACAGGCGCTTTGTTCGATGCGCGACGAACCGAGGTCGTTAGATTCCTGGCGCCTTCAGGATATACTCTCAGTTCTCCGCCTCGTCTGCGCGGGGTCTTCGTCGACCGGATGCAGTTCGAGTTATCGAAACCTGGACCGAAAGGGGAACGATTTCCGTGTGCGGAATCTGCGGCGCTATCGGATTGGACCCGAAAGTAGACAGCGAGGCGGTCGTCCGCCGCATGCTCCATGCGATCGTTCATCGCGGCCCCGATGAAGAAGGTTTTCTCGCTGCACCGCCCGTTACCGTCGGCGCTCGGCGCCTCAGCATCATTGATCTTCCCGGCGGCTCGCAGCCCATCTGGAACGAAACCGGCACGCTCGCCGTCGTCTTCAACGGAGAAATTTATAATTTCCGCGAACTGCGCAAGGAACTTGAAGACAAGGGCCACACTTTCCTTACCCGCTCCGATACCGAAGTAATCGTCCATGCCTACGAGCAGTGGGGCGAACAATCCGCCGCCAGACTGCGCGGCATGTTCGCTTACGCGATCGTCGAAATGCCCCAGGGCCGCGGCGGCCCGGCCTCTGCGGTATTTCTCGCGCGCGATCCGCTCGGAATCAAGCCGCTGTACTACGCGATCGCCGCCGGAGGCTTTCTATTCGCCTCCGAAGTGCGCGCGCTTCTAGCCAGCGGCTGCGTTTCTCCACAGCTTTCTGACGCTGCGATTCCTTCCTACCTGCTCTTCGGCTCTGTCTGCGAACCGATGACCATGGTCGAAGGCGTTCTCTCTCTTCCACCAGGCCACTTCGTTAAAATCCGCGCGAACGATCCACGCCGCGAGCCCGAACCGAAACTCTACTGGAATTTTGCGAAAGAATTTTATCAGGACGAAGAAGCCGAAACCGGAACCGCTTATCAGGAGGACTTTTCCTCCGCCGCTTCCACCGTGCGTTCGCTGCTGGAAGATTCCGTCCGCAGTCATCTCGTCGCGGACGTCCCCGTCGGCGTCTTTCTCAGCAGCGGCCTGGATTCCACCGCCATCGCGGCACTCGCCAGCCACGTGCAAAAAGGCATTCACACGTTTACCGTCGCATTCCCCGACGCCGAATTCAGCGAAGCCGAAATCGCGCGCAACACCGCACAACGCCTGGGCACCGAGCATCGCGAGATGACTCTTTCCAGCGCCGAAATGGAGGCGCGTCTCGATGAAGCCGTCGGCTCCTTCGATCAGCCCAGTATGGACGGCATCAACACTTATTTCGTTTCCTGGGCAGCGCGTCAGGCAGGATTGAAAGTCGCGCTCTCCGGCCTCGGCAGCGATGAACTTTTCGGCGGGTACACTTCTTTTCGGGCCACCGCGCAAGTAACGCGCCTCACCACTATGGCTCGCTTCTTCCCCAAACTCGCCCGCGACCTCGCCACCTCCGGCATCAAGCGCTCGAAAGTTTATCGCGGCTCGCCCGACGCATTTCGCAAAGCTTTTTCTGCGTGGCTCGATCCTGATTTGCTCCCCTCGCCGTATTTTTTTACGCGCGCGCTCTTCACTCCGCAAACCGTCGTCAATCGCCTGGGCGACGACTCCGCCATGTGGGACGCCATGCTCTGGTCGCGCTGGCTTTCCGAAGCCACGCGCCAATCGCGCCCCATGGACCGCTTCACGCGCGTCTCCTGGCTCGAGCTGCGCTCCTACCTCGTCAATACGCTGCTGCGCGACACCGACGCGATGAGCATGCATCATTCACTCGAAGTCCGCGTGCCCTTCCTCGACGGCCCGCTCGTCGAATATGTTCTGGAGCTCCCCGAAGCGCTGAAGAGCAATCCCGCGCGCCCCAAAGCCTTGCTCGTCGCAGCGCTGAAAGAATTGCTGCCAGATGAAATCGTGAAACAACCCAAACGCACTTTCACATTTCCCTGGGAAACCTGGCTGCGCGGCAAATTGGGCGAACGGGTTGCAGTCCAACTAGGTGACTGGTCCCCCGCTCTCGAATCCCGCCTCGATGGCCGCTTTGCCCAAGCCGTCTGGAAAGATTTTCTCCGCGGTCGCACGACCTGGTCCCGCCCCTGGAGCCTTTACGTCCTGAACGAATGGGCCAAGCGCAATCTCCGCGTCCCACAATCATCCGCCGAGGCCGCCAAGAACGCCGCAACAGCTCACGTCGCCTAGCCCCGGAAATCGCCTCGGTAGCATCGGCAATCTTGCCTGCGCTCCTGATGTTGCCGTTGCCGAACTGGAGATGCGCGCCGGAAATCCAACCACCCGCCGCTTTCAACTTTGATACTCTTCGATGGGTCGTCCGCCGTTCATCTTTTCGAATCGTGCACAGCAGTTAATTCATTGAGGTCCTGCGCTTGCCCGACAATCTCAAAACACAAGCTGCCACCGCGCAATCGGCACAAAATGCCAAGCGCGACGAATTGCTTCTCCTCATCAATTCGCTCAATCCCATCATCACCGTGGAAACCACCGAGGAGGAACGCCTCGAAGGCCTCCTGCGCTCCATCGCCGTCCAGCTCGTCGTGCCTCTCTACCGTTGGAGTGTTACCAGCGGCCTTTCCAAGCTCACCGGCGCTCCCATATACGGCACGGACCAGCCCGAACAAGCGCTCGCGAACATCGCGATCATCGAAGATGACGCCATCTTTCTGCTGCGCGATTTCGCGCGCTATTGTGACAACGACCGAGTAAGCCGTCGCCTCCGCGATCTCGCGGAGAAGTTCCGCGCCTCGCGCCGCTCCATCGTCATCGCCGCAGCCGCCATCGAATTGCCACCCGAGCTGAAAGGTGATTCAGTTCCCTTTAAATTAGGTTTGCCCGACGCCACAGAACTAGCCCAATGTGTAAATCAGGTTTTGGCCGAGACCAGCCGCGATCGTCGTGTCCTCATGACCCTCGACGCTCCTGCCATCGCACACCTCGCGCAAAACCTGGTGGGCTTGACGAAAGACGAAGCTATTCGAACTCTGCGCCGATGCCTGCTCGCGCGCGGCCAAGCTGATGCCGCGCTTCTCGATGCGGTGCTCGACGCCAAGCGCGCCTCGCTCCAGGCCGACGGCGTCCTCGAACCGGTTCACCGCGACACCACGTTCACCGATGTCGCGGGACTCAAGCATTTGCGTGAGTGGGTTGATAAACGCCGCAGCGCGTTGACTCCCGAAGGCCAGCGCTTCGGTCTCGTGCCGCCAAAAGGCGTGCTAATCACCGGCGTGCAAGGTTGCGGCAAGAGCATGGCGGCGCGCGCCATCGCCGGAGAGTGGGGCATCGAACTCGTGCGCCTTGACGCCGGCTCGCTTTACGACAAGTACGTCGGCGAAAGCGAAAAGCGCCTGCACAAAGCGCTCGATCTCGCGCAGCAACTCGCGCCCGTCGTGATGTGGATTGATGAAATTGAAAAAGCTTTCGCTTCTGCGGGCTCCAGCGGTGATGCGGACGCCGGCCTGTCCCAACGTCTGCTGGCCACACTTCTCACTTGGATGCAAGACCATCAGAGCAACGTCTTCCTCGCCGCAACCTCCAACAATATTTCCAGCCTCCCGCCCGAGATGCTCCGCAAAGGCCGCTTCGATGAAATCTTCTTCGTGGATTTGCCGGACGCAGACGTGCGCGCCGCTCTCTTCGCCATTCACATCAAAAAACGCGGCCGCGACGCCGGCACATTCGATCTCAAGAGACTCGCAGCCGCCACCGACGGTTTCTCGGGCGCCGAAATCGAGCAAGCTATCGCCGCTGGCCTCTATACCGCCTTCAACCAAAAACAACAACTCTCGACCGACATCCTCCTGGCCGAACTTCGCAACACACAACCGCTAAGCGTAACCCGCGCCGAAGACATCCAATCCATAAGAGCCTGGGCCAAGTCCCGCGCCGTCCCCGCCGACTGAAAACATCTGTGAATCGCGCCACAGCGCATTTCATCCTGAAGTCCCGCAGCGCAGGATCGAACAGTAGCGCCTGTTCGTGCAGCACCCGGAGGCGAAGTAAGCGGAGCGATGGGTCCATTCTGTTTGGCAACCGTCGGATTCGTCGCCGCCGGGGCGGTTTCTACGGGGAGCCTGACGGCATTGGCCGTGAAACTTTCTTGCAAAAAATTGGAGCAGAAGAAATCGTCCCGCGTCTAAGTAACAAGGAGAAATACGATGGCAACACGCAAACAGCGAGGCAAGGAACAGGGGAAAGAGCATCTCCCGACGAACACACCCCCGATCGTGTCGCAACAGGAGTGGGAGGCTGCGCGCCAACTGCTCCTCGCGAAGGAGAAGGCCTTCACCCGCTCGCGTGACGCGCTGGCCGCCGAACGCCGGGGAATGCCTTGGTTGTTAGTGGAAAAGAAGTACGAGTTCGACGGACCCAACGGCAAGGTGAGCCTGCTCGATTTGTTCGAGGGCCGCCGTCAGTTGATCCTCTATCGCGCCTTCTTCGAGCCCGGAGTGTTCGGCTGGCCCGCGCACGCCTGCCGCGGCTGCTCGCTGGGCGCCGATCAGATCGGCCACCTGGCCCATCTGAACGCGCGCGACACGACCCTCGCGTACGCCTCGCGCGCGCCACAAAAGGATATCGCGCGCGTGAAGGCGCGAATGGGTTGGGAGATGCCGTGGTACACGATGACAGACAACTTCGACGTGGACTTCGGCGTAGATCAATGGCACGGCCACAATGTATTCATCCGCGACGCTGAGCGCGTCTTCCGTACCTACTTCATTAACAACCGCGGTGACGAAGCGATGGGAACCGTCTGGAGCTACCTCGATATCACTCCACTCGGCCGCCAGGAGACCTGGGAAGATTCGCCGCAGGGTTACCCGCAGACGCCGCCGTACAAATGGTGGAACTGGCACGACAACTATGACGCCGAAGCCTCACCCAACCCGCAGTGGGTAGACATCATCACCGACCCCGAAGGCGCCGCCACTCGCAGGCGCGACGCAGAATTGAAAAAATAACCGCGGCGAGCAAAGGAGAGAACGATGCCAGACGTTATGAGAGGTGAACTCGCAGCGCCCAAAATAGTCGATCGGAGCACCTTCCACGCCGAATTGGATGCATTGCGGTTTCGAGAGAAAGCTCACACCAGAGAAGGCGACGCCATTTCGGCCGCGCGCCGACGGCTACCTATGGTGGAGGTGGATTGGGCCACGCTGCTAATTGGCGAACGTGGCCCGGCGACATTATTGGACGCGTTTGAAGCGCGCCGCATGCTAATCGCCTACTACTTCATGTGGCACGGCGGCCACCCCGCGCCGGAGCAGTGCGAGGGCTGCACGTGGGTTACCTCGCACGTGCGCGAGCTTTCCTACATTCATTCTCGCGACGTCACCTACGCCACATTTTGCCAAGGCCCTTACGCAGAGAGCGCCCGCTACCGCGACTTCATGGGCTGGGATATGCCTTGGTACTCGACTCAGGGCGGCTCGCTCGACACGCTTCTGGCCGGACGGCGCGTCGGCAGAATGCACATCGTTTGCTACCTGCGCCAAGGCTCCAAAGTCTTCGAGACGTACTGGACCACGAGTCGCGGCGTGGACGTGATGGATAATAGCTTTCGCTTGCTCGACCTGACTGTCTACGGCCGACAGGAAAAGTGGGAGGACTCGCCGGCTGGCTGGCCGCAACGGTTTGAGGGCAAGCAAAATACCCGTACCGATGGACGTCCCACAGCCCAATGGTCCCGCCTGAAGGCCGGACGCTCCGACAACCTCGGCGCTACACCGCTTCCGCGCCCTCCCCGGTAAGCACCGCAGCCGACAGCTGCAAACCAAGACGAGATTGCGGCACCCGCCAGAACCTCGTGGACCTTACTCAGATGTTTAACCCCAGCATCGCACCACGTGAAATCGGCATAGGGGAAGCGGTCGCCCGTTCTCCCCTGCCACACCACCCGACATGCGGGTCCGCATCGGGCGGTTCAGAGGGTTACGCTAGGCCATGGAACAGCCGAGGGAGACCAACAGAGTCGAAGTAGGCGAGCGGAAGCGCGATGGACAGGGCCGGACTGTTCGCCAGATGCCAAGGGCCATGTGGGCTGCCTGCCGTTTGCGCGGCGAGGTCCCGACCGATCCCAAGATGACG
>Ga0070762_10000033_pt1 | contig 38473 bp, 39 predicted proteins | sample HubBroMetageREF2_FD_66726 | JGI IMG/M metagenome (GOLD analysis project Ga0070762, IMG submission 66726) | Reference soil microbial communities from the Hubbard Brook experimental Forest, New Hampshire, USA - Hubbard Brook CCASE Soil... | ecosystem: Environmental > Terrestrial > Soil >...
TGCCCGCGCTCGATCCGAGAGTAGGTGTTGAGCGCGATGGCGGCTGCCTGCGCGGTCGCTTCTTGCGAGAGCCCGCGCGTTTCGCGGAGCTGCCGCAGTACGGCGGGCAGCGCTTGATCCACGGGCTGGTCCGGCGCGGGCATCCCGGCATCCTCCCGCGCGTCGCATCGCCTGGTCTACGACAGCAGCGTCTATACCTTGCAGTTGCATCGTTGACGGGGTAGGCTGGACGCGTCCAGCAAATAGTGCCCCCGCGCTGCGCAAACAGCCGGGGGCGTGGCAAAGGAGCCTGAACTCCCGTGCCCCCGGAGGATAACCCGCGAGCTATGCCCTTGGCCGTAGCGATCTACGGCCACGATGTGCGCGTCATCAGCGATCCCGCAATGCTGGATCGGGTCGTATACGAGCGCATGTCGCAGGACGCGAGGCGCGGTGCTCAACGCATCCCGCGTCTGGGCGAGCTTGCGGGCTCCGGCGTCCTGCGCTACGGCGAGCTACAGATCGACACGCGCTCGCGCGTCGTGACCTACGGGCCGATCCCCGTGGTGCTGCGCCGCCGCGAATACGCGCTGCTCGCGCACATGGCTGGCGACCCCGAGCGGGTCTGGACCCGACACGAGCTGCTGCGCGACGTATGGGGCTTCCGCTCGGACGGCTCGACGCGCACTGTGGACACACACGCCAGCCGCCTGCGCGGCAAGCTCGCCTCCGCAGGTGCGGTGGGATGGATGGCGTCCGTGTGGGGCGTCGGCTACCGGCTCGCGCCGTAGATGCCGCCTGCACGAAAGCGCAAGCCTCGCAGTCGCGCCGAAGAAGCACTCGGGCGAGCAGTCGAGCAGGTGATCCGCGAGCGGGGCGGCATCAGCCAAGAATGGGTAGCGAAGAAGGCCGGCCTGGACGTGCGACAGGTCAACGCGATCATCTGCGGGCAAGCCAACCCGACGTACCGGACCCTGCTGCGGCTCTGCGACGGGCTCCGCGTCACGCCTAGCGAATTGATGGCGCGCGTAGAGGCGTTTCGGCCGCACATTGAGCGTCATCCGCAGCGGCGTTGACTGGTAGCTTGCCGGCGACCATGATGACGAAGCGCAACAGTGCGGGCCGACGCGCGCCACTTCTCGCGGTCTTGGCGCTGGTGCTTGTCGGCTGCGGTTCGGCTGAAAAGCGTGAAGAACCGGCGGCGAGCCGTCGGCGGCGGAAAGTCCGTCTGGACTGGGTGCCATGCTTGTTTGTCCACGATGGCTACGAGAGGAGGTGAGCATGCCAACCAGCAAAAAGGACGCATCCAAAGCAGCGAAGCTTCTGAGCAATCCGAAGACCCCAGCCGGGGTCAAATCGGTTGCCGGTAGCGACCTCACGCAAGCGAAGAAACCGGCGGGAGGCAAGAAGTAGGAGGCGTATCCGCGCGTGGTGGGGGTAGGGAGAGCGTCCCCCATCCGCCGCCCACGGCGCGCGGCAGTTGCACGCCCCTACACACGGGGTATGCCGGTTCGCGCGGCGGACCTTCGACGGTCCAGCTATCCGTACTGACCATGCTGTCGGTAGCATGTCCGCCTCGATGCCCGATGCTGATGTGGCCAGGGCAGACGCTCACACGGAATCGACGCGGGCCATCGCCTGCTACGTGGCGCGTTGGGTTCTCGCGACTCTCGTATGTGGGGCGGTCGTCGGCAGCGTGTGGCGAATCGCCGATCTTCCACAGGCGGTGATCGCGGGCTGCCTCGGCGTGACGCTCGCGAGCACGGTGGGTGCCGCGATCTGTGCGGAACCGAAGACACGTCGCGAGCCGCTCGCGCGCCTACGCGCGCCCGAACACTACGGAATCGGCCCTCTCCATCGCGCGCCCGCGCGACCGGAACCGCTGGACGACAAGGTGCAGCGCCTTGAAGATCGGCTCAAGGAGCTTGAGCAAGCCACCGCGCAAACACGGGAACGTCTCGGGGAGACGCAACAGACGCTCGACGAGACGCGACGCGACCTCGCCAAAGCACATGGAGAGCTACGAAGAATGCGCGTTCAGGCCAACCGGAAGTGGGCAACTCGGGTGCTGTTGACCAAAGGCGCTGTCTTCGGGTTTGTCGCAGGTCTTCTTGCTCTTCTCCCCACTTGAGCCGAGTGGACCGCTGACGACAGGAACCCTCCCACGGAGCCTACCCCACCGTTTGGTACCCATCGATGGTACCCACAAACCACGGCTCCTCACAGTGACACGACCCGGAAACACGAAATACCCGCAAATCCTGGGGTTTTCGTGATGGGCGATACTGGGCTCGAACCAGTGACCTCCGCCTTGTCGAGGCGGCGCTCTCCCAGCTGAGCTAATCGCCCTGGGATCGGCTGCCTAGGGTAGCAACGTGTGCTCGCCGGCTTCATGGCCGATAGAGCGATGCCTGCGAACCCTCAATCCGGACGCAAGTGAGCCGCAGCATCGGAGGGGCTACGCATTCGATGCCGTGGACAACCAGCCAGCGGCGGTCAGGAACGCTCACGTAGACGCACGATCGCGTTTACGCACCGCGCAGGCTGCTGTTCAACGCGCAACCGTTGGTTGCTATGCTTCCGGAAGCACATTCCGCAACCATCGGTTGCACATCGATATGAGGAGGAGCCAGAGTGGCCGCTGACAGTGTCGAACGAGAGATCCTGATCGAGGCGAGCCCGGAGGTCGTCTGGGGCGTGATAACCGAGCCCGAGCAGATCGGCCGCTGGTTCAGCGATGCGGCGGAGGTCGATACCAGCCCCGGCACAGACGGCACGCTCACATGGATGCCTGGAGGCCGCGGCGGCGGAGACAAAGAATTTGACGCGATCGTGCCGATTCGAGTCGTTGACGCCGAACCATTCCGTCGCTTCTCCTTCCGCTGGAACCACCCGGAGGGTGCAGGACCGGATGAGAACAACTCGGCGCTCGTCGAGTTCAGCCTGATCGAGGAGGCCAACTGCACACGGTTGAGGGTCATCGAGAGCGGCATCGATGCGGTGACGCATGACGAGGAGGGCAAGGCCCGGTACATCGAAGACCATGAACAGGGCTGGGAGAGGCATTTCGGCGAAATGCTCGATTACGTGTCATCGAAGCTACGCGGCGCGACGCGGTGATGGCCGTCGCGGTCGCCGAGGACGACGCCCTGTGGGCGGCAGTCGCGGACCCCACGCGCCGGCGCGTGCTCGACGCGCTGCTCGAGCAGGGCGAGGCGACCACCACGACGCTCGCGCAGGGGCTGCCGGTCACGCGCCAGGCGGTCGCCAAGCACCTGACCGTGCTGAACCGCGTCGGTCTCGTAACCGGTCGGCGGCGCGGCCGGGAAGTGCGCTACGTGGTGCGTCCCGAGCGCCTCGACGATGCCGCAGAAGCGATGGCTCGAGTGGCCGCGCAGTGGGACACACGGCTGGCTCGCATCAAGCGGCTCGCCGAGACCGTACAGGCCGAAGCCGGAATCGATTTCTAACACCGAGAAGAAGGAGCGCGCAATGACCGATCACAAGACTGGAACTCGTGCAGAGTGGCTGTCAGCGCGGCTCGAGCTGCTCGACGCCGAGAAGGAGTTGACGCGGCGCGGCGATGAGCTCGCCCGGCTGCGACAGGACCTTCCATGGGTTCCGATCGAAAAGGAGTACTGCTTTGAGACAGATGAGGGAACGGCGTCTCTCGCGGACCTGTTCGAAGGGCGCTCGCAGCTGCTCATCTACCACTTCATGTTCGGCCCAGACTTCACGGCCGGGTGTCCATCCTGCTCGGCGATCGCGGACGGGTTCTCTGGTTCGGTGGTGCACCTGGCCAATCACGACGTCGCTTTCACGGCGGTGTCGCGGGCGCCGCTGGCGAAGCTGCATGACTACAAGCGGCGGATGGGCTGGAGCTTTCCGTGGGTGTCTTCGTTGGAGAGCGACTTCAATCATGACTTTCATGTATCGCACGACGAGCGGGAATGGCAGTCAGGCGCCGTCGAGTACAACTTTCGCACCGATGACTTCCGGCCGTCCGAGGAGAGTCCCGGGCTCATCGAGATCGCATTGGGCTGCGGCACGGATCCCGTGACCTTCAGAAAAGAGGGGCCGGGCATGAGCGCATTCGCCCTCGAGGACGGCACCGTGTTTCACACCTACTCGGCTTACGGACGAGGCGTTGACGGCCTATGGGGCATGTACTCGTGGCTCGACCGCGCCCCGCTCGGGCGCAATGAGAGCGGTATGTGGTGGCGTCGCCACGACGAATACCAAGGGGGCTGAGCCGCGGCCATGTCACGTGTCGCTCGAGGAGCGCTGGCGGCACCGCGAAGGATTGGTTACCATATCCGGATAGCCGAACGATACGCCATAGAAAGCGTGAAGCCTGGCGCGTTGGACGATCTGCGTGGCAGACTCGCGGAGCGGTACTCCGGCCATGAGGATCCGACGTTCGTCGGGCTTGATGGCGGCGAGCTATACGCTGAGTTCGAGGATGCGCCAGGGGCCGACCCGCCGCCGTTCGATCTGGTGCGAGCGAATCGATGGGTGGCAGTCCGAGACTTGATCCAAGGCGCCTACGACGGAAGTCGCGAGCGCCTCGACGACTTCAAGGTCGTGCCTCCAACTCTCTTGAAATAGCCCTGCAGGCTCGGCAGCGCGGCCGCTCGCCGCGCGGCGAACCGTGTGGGTTATAGTCCACTACCGATGACGCGGAGCCAAGCCAAGGGCAGCGCGCTGGCGCTCTTGGTGTTGATGACAATGCTGGCGCTCGCCAGCATGACGGGCGATGCCGCAGGGTACACGCCCGGCTGCGGCCAGATCCCAATCGTCTACGGGATTCCGCCATGGGGTTTCCACACCGGCCCTCCGGTTGGCGCAACGGGCAGCTACGCTCGTGGTCACGGCGACATCGATCTAGAAGCGAGCACCGTCTCCGGGATCATCTGCCAGGAACAGCACTTCCGGGACCAGCCCACGCGGTCGATCACGATGACTGTCGAGCACCATCTTCTCTACCACTCTCACTACGCGACGATGTGGGGATACCCCGGAAACATAATGAAGATCACCGTCCGCGTGGCGGCCAGCAACGATCCAGGGTGCGAAGCCGGAACCGTCGGCCACGCAACCCTGTTCGCGAGTTACAACGGTGTCCGTAGCGACAGCGTCCAGTTCTTCTTCCCGGCTGCCTGCAAGGACCAGGATCAGCTCTACCACGGAACCCAGGTCAACAACCAGGTTCCACCGCTGTAGCGTGACGTTCCGCGGTGCCCACTCGCGTGCGTCAGGCGCAGCCATGTTTGCCACCTCCAACTGCCAGCGCGCCTAGAGACGCACGCACTGGAACGAAGGCACATACCAGCTTTGGCGTCTGGCACAGATGTCCGAGGCTCCGACTCTCACCGACGCCCAGTCAGGCGCTGAGCCGGCGCTGAGGTGCACTATCGTGCGCCCTCATGACCTACATCCCACCACAGGAGATCCTCGAGCGGTATGCCTCCGTCCTGATCGACTTCGCCCTCGGTGGCGGCCGCGGCGTGCAGCCAGGCGAGGTCGTCCGGGTGGTTTCGCCCGAGAGCGCCAAGCCTCTGTATGCGGCACTGAACAGGGCTGTATGGCGTGCCGGCGGGCATGTGATCGGCGCTTACCAGCCCGATGACGATCAGGACGCGAACCTCGCCCGGGACTTCTACCGGTCGGCCAGCGTCGAGCAGCTCGAGCACTTTCCCGCGCTTTACACCCGTGGGCTGATCGACGAGATCGACCATCAGGTGACGGTCATCGCGCCGAGCGATCCGCGCTCACTCGACGGCGTCGATCCGGCACGGATCATGCGTCGGGGTGAGGCGCTGCGCCCCTTGCTGGACTGGCGTGGCGAGAAGGAGAACGCGGGGCGCTTCACCTGGACTCTCGGTCTCTACGGAACGCCCGGGATGGCAAACGAGGCCGGCATGGGCGTCGAGGAGTATTGGGAGCAGATTGTGCACGCGTGCTTCCTGGATAGCGAGGAACCGCTGGCACGCTGGCGCGAGGTCGGCCAGCGCCTGGATGAGACCAGACAGCGACTCGACGCGCTCGAGATCGAGCGCTTGCACGTCGAGGGCGAGGATGTCGATCTGTGGGTGAGCATCGGCGAGCAGCGCCGATGGCTGGGGGGGCGGGGTCGCAACATTCCCAGCTTCGAGCTCTTCACAAGTCCCGACTGGCGCGGCACCGAAGGCTGGATTTACTGCAATCAGCCGCTATATCGCTATGGAAGCCTCGTCAAGGGCATCCGTCTCGCGTTCGTCGACGGGCGCGTGACCGAGGCCACCGCTGAGGAGAACGAGCCTGTGCTCAAGGAGATGATCGCCACCAAGGGCGCCGACCGCGTGGGCGAGTTCTCGCTCACCGATCGTCGCTTCTCGAGGATCACCCGCTTCATGGCCCAGACCCTGTATGACGAGAATGTCGGCGGTAGCTTCGGCAACACCCATATTGCCGTCGGCCGTTCCTATCAGGACGCTTACGCCGGCGATCCGGCGCTTGTCAGCGCTGAGGAGTGGCAGCGGCTGGGATTCAACAGCTCGAGCGTTCACACCGACATCGTCTCGACGACCGACCGCGTGGTCACGGCATCGCTGCGCGGGGGCGCGGAACGCGTGATCTACCGTGACGGCCAGTTCCAGCTCGACTAGCAGCCAGAGCCCGTCAAGCTCGGTGGCGTTGGGCTGAGCACCTGTCCAAAGTCATGGTGAGGAGATTGGCCAACAGGCCCTTTTCCGCGCTGATGCACCCGTCATGCTCTCGGCATGTCCTGCGATCTTGAGATCATCGGCGGTCCCACACCTATACCGATCCCTCGCGATGGCGATATGTACCGGTGGAAGGTGTTGAACGATCGTGCTGAGCAGCATGTCTATGTGCAGATCGCCAGCTCGCTGAGAGCCGAGGCCTTCGATGAGCCGCTGCGGTCTGGAATTCAGTCCAAGGGCGAGTCGGTGCTGCGCAAGCTGCTCGAGCGCGGCAACGTGCCGACGCGGATCAAGATCACCTCCGCTGGCATCACCGAAGTCGGCGTCGATCGCCGTTCGCGCCCCTGCTCTGTCTGAACCGCCCGTGCAGTCCCGCAAGCGGCTCGATTGAGGAACACGCCGTCGCAGCCTCATCGCTCGCCAGCCACACCTGAACTGAGTGGTTTTCGCAGCTCACACGCAGGCCGCAATACGCGGCGCGTGGCACATGCGGGAGTGGGTACTGTGAAAGAGCGATGAGTGTGAGCGGGTGGCATCTGCTTCCTCGGGCCGGATCGAGCGGATCGATGGCCGTGCCATGAGTGTCGCCACGACCGGACTGGTGCTTGCCAGCGGCGTCCAGGGAGGCCACGCGCGCGCCCCTGGCCATGAAGCGCTCGTAATCGGCCTGTTGATTGCCGCGCTGGTGCTCGCGTCTGTGCTTATCGTCATCTATTTGCGCCGGCGCAACCTTCGCCCCAGGCCAGTCAAGGATCAGTGGCAGGCGCTGGCCGTGATGGGCGAGCTGTGTCCCGATGGTTGGCAGGCTCAGATCACCGTCTATGGGTGGGGCGCCCCAGTGCCCGCCGACGCACCGCCGTCGCGGGTACCGCTGATCGAGCTGGAATGGAAGCAGTTCGAGGAGGAGTCCGGCAGGATCGCCGTGACGCGGCGGGTGTGGGCCCCGACTATCAGTCAGGCGCTACAGACGATGGTCGAGGACCGGCAGACCGACCTAACCCTCGAGCAGATCGAGCGGGCGGCGACTGAGGATGAGCTGTGGTGGAACGAGTGACGCGCGCAGTGCGGAGCTACTGCTGAGGCTGCGTGTGACCGGCGTCGCGGACGAAGCGCTCGGTCACCGCAAATGCCCGCTCGATTGTGTCCCAGTCGAGGTTCTCGGGGATGTCGCTGGGCCAGTGGTAATTAGCCGGGAACTTGGTCGCGTCGATCGATGCCAGGGTGGCGGCGTCGTAGCCGCTCCGCAAGGCCACGAGCGCGTCTGTCGCGAGGACCGTGCGCAGCCCGCGCACCAGCTCCACGCCGACTGTCTCGGCCGCCTCGGCTATCTGTCGGCGAGCCGCCTCGCTGTACGGGCGCATCCGCAGCATGCCCTCCGCCTCGATCAGCGTCAGTGTGGGGCTACCCACACACTCCAAGCACAGCACCATCGTGCGGGCAGGGTCGAGCGTGCCGCGATGGCGACGCACGAAGCCCTGCATGCCCTCCATGAACGACTCCTCCGAGCCGGTCGAGACGAGCAGCACCCGCACGCCGCGCGCTGGCTGCTCACCTAGTGAGCGCGCCAGTGCCATCAGCACGGCGACCGCGCTCAAGTTGTCGTTGGCGCCTGGGACCACTTTGCTGCGACCGATGTCGAGCATCGTCGCTGCCGCGGCGCTCGACAGCAGCGACCCGACGCGCAGTAGGCTCACGCGGCCGAGGATCGCGCCAAGCGCGACCGCCACCGGGCCAAGCCACGTTGCGTACATGATCGGAAAGGTCTGAGTCGAGCGCTCGTGCAGCTCCGGGAAACGCTCGGCGAACAGCTTCGGTAGCGCGGGATGGAAGATCAGCCCGCCATGGGCGGCGTCGTGATGGGCAACCACCACAACCGTCTCCGCAGCGCCTGGCTCGCCGGCTTCGGCGAGCACGTTGAACGTGTCGCGATGGGGGAGTGCCGCGCGGCGAAACCACAGCCGACCACCGCCCAGTTCATCCCATATCGCCGCCGCTGCGCCCACACCGAGAGCACCGGCCAGGATGCGTGTCCGGCGCGAGCGCGAGCGGCGCGCGGCCAGTCCGGCCAGCGCCACACTGCCGTTGAGCAGGCCCAGTGGCCACCAGAATCCACCGTGCGCACGCTCGACCTCGACGCGCGCGTCGTGTCCGTGCACCCGCATCCTCGCGGCGATCCACTCCGCCGCTCGGCGCTCGCCCTCAGATGCAGATGGGCGCTCGTAGCCGGCGAGCTCACGCACGACCGTACGCAGCTCCTGCGCGAGCCAGGCGTGTCCCGCAGGCCGCGAGCTGTTCTCTGTTACCGGCGAGGCCACACGCAGACGCTAGCCCACACGCGCGCTCCACGCGATTTGCCCGCCCGCAACTCCACGGCCGACGCGGTGCAAACGAGGTCTAGACTGCGGCGCGTGAGCGAGCTGCCGCGAGCAGGAGGATTGGCTTACCGCCACGCGGGCGTCCCCTCGGATCCGGCTGTCCTGCTCGTGCACGGCTATCCCGAGTCCTCCTACATGTGGCACATCGCGCTACCCGCGCTCGCCGACGCCGGTTGGAGGGCACTCGCACCGGATCTGCCCGGGTATGGCGATTCCGAGCCCGACGCCAGCGGGCAGGGCTCTGGAACCTGGGAGCGACATATACAGGCGCTCGAGCGTTTCGTAGATGAGTTGGAGCTCGCCCCGGTGGCGCTTGTCACGCACGACTGGGGCGTGCCGATCGGGCTGTGCTGGGCGTGTGATCATCCCGGCGCGGCAAGCGCACTGGTTATCTCCGACGGCGGCTTCTTCTCCGACCGACGCTGGCACGGCCTTGCCAACGTGATGCGAACTCCAGGAGAGGGAGAGAAGCTGATTCGCGCGTACACGCGGGAGGGTTTCGCCGCGGCGATGCAGGCGGTCTCGAGCGGAATGAGCGATGCGGCGATCGCCGAGTACTGGAAGGCGTTCGCAGACGATAAGCGGCGTCTCGCCCAGCTCGAGCTGTATCGCTCCGGCGACTTCGACAAGCTCGTGCCCTACGAGGGACGGCTCGCCGCGCTGGATGTGCCGGCGCTGATCGTGTGGGGCGAGCAGGATCGCTTCGCGGGCGTGGCAATGGCGCACCGCTTTCACGAGGAGCTGCCGGGCTCGGAGCTGGCGATCGTCGACGGCGCCGGGCACTTCGTGTGGGACGATGAGCCCGAGCGCGCGGCGCGCACGCTCGTGGACTTCCTCGAGCGGCGCCTTCCACCACAGACGGCTGGTTGAGCGGGCACCGGCACGAGCGCGGCGGTGCTCAGCCGATGCCCGTCGTCGGCTCGACGTGTAGTCGAGTTGTGAGCCGGTGTCGTCGCTCAGCGGCGCGGCTTGGAGCGTTCCACTGCCTCTGCCAGTGTCGCCAGGCTGACTCCCAAAGCAACGGCGATGCGCCTGACCGTGGTCCACGTGGGATTGGCATTGCCACGCTCGATGCGTGCGAACGCAGCCACCGTCAGACCAGCGCGATGCGCCAGGTCCTCTTGGGTATCGCCGCGCTCGATGCGCAAGCGCCTGAGCGTCGCCGCGAGGGCGGGGTCTGCCTGCGTAGGTGCGGACACAATCAGAAACATCGCATCTCGCGAGTAGCAATAGCCAGACAGCAAGCTGCTGGTATTGTGCTGCTGTCACGCCATCCCCACAGACGGCGCTGGCCGGTCGGTGCCCGCGCGTTATGCGTGCGGGCACCGACCAACTACCGGTTCCGGGGCCATCGCTAGGTCCCCGGCAGACGGTACTTTCGAGTTCTCGGGCAGCGCTCCAAGAGGCCCATCTCAACGAGCGTAAACGCGTAGCGGTGCGTTGTGCTCGGGCTCAGTCCGAGGTCGCGTGCGAGTTCGAGGATTCCCCGCGGATCGCCGTCGGGGCCGAAGCACGTGAGGATCGACAGGCCCCGCAACAGCGATCGCGACATGCGTGGGTCCTCGGTGTCTGTCGGCATATAGCCGCCGACCACTGTCGAGACGCTCGGCGCGCGACTCTTCGTGGCGGCGCGCACGATCTCGTCGATCTGGCTGGGGGAGAGGGTTATGGAGATGGACTGCTGCTGGTTGTTGGTCATTGCGAGATGTTCGCATATTTGCAGACGATTGTCTGCGGGCGCCGCCACCGAATCGTCGTTTGTGTTTCTCACCCGAAAACGCTGCGGATGCCGGATCAGTTGCTTGCACGTGCAATCATTGCGCTATGAGCAAGATCGCGATCACGCACTTCACCGACCCCGGTTGTCCCTTCGCCTACTCGGCCAGTCCCGCGCTGGCAGTGCTGCGCTGGCGCTACGGCGACCAGCTCGACTGGCGCCTGGTCACGATCGGGCTCGCCGAGGACCCACAGCGCTACCTCGACGCCGGCTACACACCCACGCGCTCCACCATCGGCCAGCAGAGCTACTTCAAACGCTTCGGCATGCCGCTGCTGATGGAACCACGGGCCCGCGTCACCGCCACCTCGCGCGCCTGCCGCGCAATCGTCGCCACTCGCCTGCACTTCCCCGGACGCGAGGACGAGGTGCTGCGCGCGCTGCAGCTCGCGTGGTTCACGACTCCGCTGCTACTCGACCAGGATGCCGACATCGCGCGGGCGCTTGCCCGCGTCGATGGGCTGGACGTCGACGCCGTGATCGCGGCAATCGACGAGCCGGCCACGATCGCGGCCTATGAGGATGACAAGGAGCAGACCCGCAGCGCCGAGGGCGGCCCCACGGATTTCCAAGGCAAGGCGCGCCAGACCGATGGCCCCGTGCGTTACTCCGCGCCCTCGCTGGTCTTCCACAGCGAGTCCGGGCTGCGCCTGGAGGCCGGCGGCTTTCAGACGATCGATGCCTACGACGTGCTGATCGCCAACCTCGACCCCACGCTCGAGCGCCAAGCGCCGCCCGAGCAGGCGATCGATGCGCTCAGGCGCTTTCCCACTGGGCTGGTGACAGCGGAGGTCGCCGCGATCCTCGCCCCGAACAACCAGCTCCCCGACCGCGACGCCGCCGAGCGCGCGCTGATCGAGCTGGTCGGAGACGGCGCCGTCAAGCGCGAGGCGCTCGCCGACGACGCACTCTGGCAAATCGCCTGAGCCCAACTACGGATTCGGGCTGATTTCCGTCAAGCGCCGGCGTCTGAACGTGGCTATACGGCGCCCGCGGCGACGAATACACACCGCGGGCGGGTAGCCTCCAGCGCTGCGATGTCGCTCACGGTCACACTCCCAGATGGCAAGCAGCTCGAGCTGCCCGACGGCGCCACCGGCGCCGATGCCGCCGCCGCGATTGGGCCCGGTCTCGCACGTGCCGCGCTCGCCGTCGAGCTCAGCGCCCGTGGGAGCTCAGACGACGGCGAGGGGCCACAGGTTCGCGACCTGTCGCGCCCACTGCCCGACGGTGCCCACCTCGCCATCCTCACCAATAAAAGCGGGCCGAAGGCCCTCGAGCTGATCCGCCACGACGCCGCACACGTGCTCGCCGCGGCGGTCATGGATCTCTACGAGGGCGTCAAGATCTCGATCGGGCCGCCAATCGACGAGGGCTTCTACTACGACTTCGAGTTCCCTGACGGCATCACCATCTCCGAGGCGGACTTCCCGCGGATCGAAGAACGCATGCGCGCTCACATCAAGGCCGCCGAGTCCTTCGAGCGCCAGGATGTGCCCGTGGCGCAGGCGCGCGAGCGTTTCCTCGCCCAGCGCCAGGACTACAAGGTGGAGCTGATCGACGATCTCGTCAGCGCCGCCGAGCAGAGCCTTCACCGCCAGCCACTGCAGACAGTCTCGCTGTACACCAACGGTCCCTTCACCGACCTTTGCCGCGGCCCGCACGCGCCCACTACCAAGACCGTTGCCGCCTTCAAGCTGAACTCCGTCGCCGGCGCCTACTGGCGTGGAGATTCCTCGCGGACGATGCTCACACGCATCTACGGCACCGCGTTCTTCTCGGGCGGGGAGCTCGAGCAGCATCTGGAGCGCATCGAGCAGGCCAAGGCGCGCGACCACCGCAAACTCGGACGCGAGCTCGGGCTGTTCAGCTTCTCTGACGTCTCACCCGGCGCCGCCTTCTGGACGGGAGCCGGCACAAGCATCTTCAACGCGCTGCTCGGCCTGTCGCGGCGGATGGGCGCCGAGCGCGGTTACAGCGAGGTCAAGACCCCGCAGATATACGACTCGGAGCTGTGGAAGACCTCCGGGCACTGGGGCAAGTACCGCGAGAACATGTTCACCGTCCAGGTCGAGGACCGTGAGATGGGCGTCAAGCCGATGAACTGTCCCGGGCACGCACACCTGTTCGGCTCGAGCCGCCACTCCTACCGCGACCTGCCCGTTCGCTACTTCGAGCCGGGTCTGTTGCACCGCAACGAGCCTTCCGGCGTGCTGCACGGTCTCTTGCGCGTACGGCACTTTGCCCAGGACGACGCGCACATCTTCTGCACTGAGGAGCAGGTGCAGGAAGAGGTCAAGGGCTGTTTGGAAATGGCGTTCGACACCTACAAGCTGTTCGACTTCGACGTCACGCTCGAGCTGTCCACCCGCCCCGAGCAGCGCGTCGGCAGCGACGAGATGTGGGATCGCGCCGAGGAGAAGTTGATGCGCACGCTGGAGGAGCTCGGCCTGCAATACGAGCTGAACCCAGGCGACGGTGCCTTCTACGGCCCCAAGATCGACGTGCACATGACCGACTCGCTCAGGCGCTCCTGGCAGCTTGGGACCGTCCAGCTCGACTACTCGATGCCCGCGCGCTTCGAGCTGAGCTATACAGGTGCAGATAACCAAGAGCACACGCCCGTGATGATCCACCGCGCCATGTTCGGCTCCTATGAGCGCTTCATCGGCATCATGATCGAGCACTACGCAGGCGAGTTGCCGCTGTGGCTGGCGCCCGTGCAAGCGATCGTGCTGCCAGTGTCCGATCGCTTCAGCGACTACGGGGTGTCGGTCAGAGACAGTCTTCGGGCACATGAGATCCGTGTCGAGCTCGACCAGCGCAGCGAGTCGATCGGGCGCAAGATCCGCGACGCGGAGCTGCGCAAGATCCCTTACATGCTGGTTGTCGGCGAGCGCGAGCTGCGGGACGGTGCGCTCGCCGTCCGCCAGCATCATGGCGGTGACCTCGGCAGCGAGTCGATCGCGGAGTTTGCGCGACGGCTGGCGGGCGAGCTATAATCCCTTTCATTGAAGCCCAGCAAATCCTCAGAACGCCAAGCGTAACGTCCGCTTGACGCGCGGTCACTACAGCTAGTGCCGGTTCCCCGCCGCTTCGACCGGCGCCCGCCCGAGCGGGACACGACGAGGATCAACGAGCGCATCCGTGCGCCCGAGGTACGTCTGATCGATGACGAGGGTCAGCAGATCGGTGTGCTCAAGACGGCCGACGCGCTCGTCTTCGCCCAGGAACGCGATCTAGACCTCGTGGAGGTCGCGCCCGAGGCGCGCCCGCCCGTGTGCCGCGTGCTCGACTACTCCAAGTACAAGTACGAGCAGGCACAGAAGGTCAAGCAGGCGCGCAAGCATCAGCAGCAGATCACCGTGCGCGAGATCAAGTTTCGCCCGAAGATCGCCGAGCACGACTACGACACCAAGAAGCACCACGTCGAGCGCTTCCTCAAGCACAAGGACAAGGTCAAGGTCACGATCATGTTCCGCGGGCGCGAGGTCACCCACCCCGAGCGAGGCACCGCGATCCTCGACCGCCTCGCCGAGGAGCTCGCAGACCTCGGTGTCGTCGAGCAGCGCCCGATGCAGGAAGGGCGCAACATGACGATGATGATGGCGCCCTCCAAAGCTGTCCTGTCCGGCCGCGTCGACGCCGGCGGTGATGGCGCTGACGCCGAGACTGCCCCGACCGCACCGTCAGCTGCGCCCGACGGTGCGCATGTCGGCGATGTCGCATCAGCCGCGATCCAGGCCCCGCCCGCCAGCCAACAGGACCCCAATGGTGGCTCGCAAGCTGCCGCCGAGCCAGCTCCAGACGCCGCTGCGCAGGACGTCGATGCATCGCTCCAGACCGCCGCACCAGAGCCGCCCGAGGCACTCGCCGCACCCGTCAGCGATGGCGGAGCCGCTGCCGCGAGCAGCACCGTGTCATAATCCTCGCCTCGAGGGTGGCGCAGGCGACCGCAGGTCGGCAAGCCGGGTCCCCTCGTCCTCTGATCCTATGCCAAAGATGAAGACACACTCCGGCGCCAAGAAGCGCTTCAAAGTCACCGGCACCGGCAAGGTGCGCGGACGTCACCCCTTCACGAGTCACATCCTCGAGAAGAAGTCGCCCAAAAAGAAGCGTGCGCTCGGCGGGCCCAAGATCCTGCACGAGGATGACGTCCCGCGTGTCAAGCGCATGTTGGGGGTGGGCAAGTGACCAGGGTCAAGCGCTCCGTCCACGCGCGCAAGAAGCGTCGCGCTGTGCTCGAGCAGACCAAGGGCTTTCGCGGCGAGGCGCACTCGAACTACAGGCGCGCCAAGGAGGCGCTGCTGAAGGCCGACAAATATGCCTACCGCGACAGGCGCAACCGCAAGCGCGACTTCCGCAGGCTATGGATCACCCGCATCAACGCCGCGGCCAGGCTCAACGGCATGAGCTACTCGCAGTTCATGCACGGCCTCGCGCTCGCCGGCGTCGAGCTAGACCGCAAGGTGCTCGCTGACATCGCCGTGCGCGACGCAGACGCCTTCCGACGTTTCGCCGAGGTCGCCCGCGAGGCGTCGGCTGCCTGACCCCGGTCCAGCCGGGGACCCGGCAAACGACAGACAGCCTCCCGGGCGTCGCTCCTGAAAAGGACGGCGCCCTTTTTGTTGGCACGGTGGCAGCACATCCAGTCACGAATCGCAAATAAGGAAGATCCCAAAGAGCCGCGAGCATGAGCCAGATCGCTTCCCCGCAAAACCCCCGTCTAAAGGCCGTGCGCCGCCTGCACACCAAGCGCGAGCGCGCACGCAGTGGCACGTTCCTGGCCGAAGGCGAGGATCTGATCGCCGCCGCCGAACGTGCGGGACGTCCCGTACTCGAGGGCTACAGGCTGGCCGGCTCAACTCTCGGCAACGACGATTTTCACGATGTCGAGCGCTCCGCGCTCGCGAGCGTGTCCGCGCTCGGCTCCGGCACGCGCGTGCTCGCCGTATATGAGCAGCGCTGGGAGCCCGCCGTCGGGCCGCTGTGTGTGTACCTGCACCGCGTCGGCGATCCAGGCAATGTCGGCACCGTGTTGCGTTCTGCGCAAGCGTTCGGCGCCTCGTGCGTCGCCCTCGGTCCCGGCTGCGCCGATCCCCACGGACCCAAGGCCGTGCGCGCGAGCATGGGCGCGATCTTCACCGTCAAGCTTGCCTATGTCAGCGAGCTGAGCGCACTACCCGGGGAGCTCGTCGCGTTGGCGGCCGACGCCCCCGAGGTGCTGTGCCGGCGGTCCGAGGAGCGCGCAGGCGAGGTCATTGGAACGGGTGGCGGTGGCATCACGCTGCTCGTCGGCTCTGAGCGCCAGGGGCTGCCGGATACCATCGCCGCCGCCTGCGACCGCGTCGCGCGCATTCCCATCGCCTCAGACTCCCTGAACGCCGCCATGGCCGCCACGGTGGCGCTGTACGAGATGACGATGAGGTCCCGCCCGCCCGGGCGGGACATCGATACCGTCCCCGCGTCATGATCGACCGCATCCAAGAGCTGCAAGGCGAGGCGCAGGGGGCGATTACGGCCGCCCGGTCGAGCGCCGAGCTCGAGGAGCTGCGCGTGCGCTATCTAGGGCGCAAGGCCGAGCTGCCACAGCTGCTGCGCGGCGTCGCCGCGCTGGCGCCCGAGGAGCGGGGCGCCGTCGGTAAGGCCGCCAACCAGGCACGTCAGGTGCTCGAGGCGCTGCTGCAGGCGCGTACCGACGAGCTGGCAGTCGGCGAGCTCGAGCAGCAGCTGCTCCAAGACCGCATCGACGTCACGCTGCCCGGCGCGCCACCGCAGCCAATCGGCCGCCTGCACGTATTGAGCGCCACGCGCAGAGAGCTCGAAGACATCTTCCTCGGTCTCGGCTTCACCGTCATGGAGGGCCCCGAGATCGAGACCGTCCACTACAACTTCGACGCGCTCAACCACAGTCCCACACACCCCGCGCGGGCGCGCACCGACACCTTCTACGTAAAGCAAGATGCGTCTGGCAAGCTCGCCGCGCGCGACGAGCTGGTCCTGCGAACGCACACCTCGCCGATGCAGGTGCGCGCGATGGAGCTGCACCCGCCGCCGCTGTACGTGGTGATCCCCGGACGCGTGTACAGGCCCGATTCAGACGCCACGCACACGCCGCAGTTTCACCAGATCGAGGGTCTCGCTGTCGACGAGGACATCACACTCGCCGACCTCAAGGGAACGCTTCTGGAGTTCGCGCGTGCAGTGTTCGGCGGCGAGCGCGACGTCAGGCTGCGCCCGCACTTCTTCCCCTTCACCGAGCCCAGCGTCGAGGTCGACGTCTCCTGCTTTCACTGCAACGGCAGGGGCTTCTTGAAGGACGGCTCGCGCTGCTACCTGTGCAAGGGCGAGGGCTGGCTGGAGGTGCTCGGCGCCGGCGAGGTCGACCCCAACGTCTACTCCTACGTGCCCACCACCGACGCCAACGCGCCCGGCTATGACCCAGAGATGGTTCAGGGGTTTGCCTGGGGGATGGGCGTCGAGCGGATCGCCATGCTCAAGCACGGCATCCCCGATCTCAGGCTCTACTACGAGAACGATCTGCGTTTTCTGGAGCAGTTCAGATGAGAGTGCCGCTGCCATGGCTGTGCGAATACTGCGATCCGCCGCTTGACGTGCGGGCGATCGAGGAGCGCCTGACGATGACCGGCACGAAGGTCGAGGCGATCCACCACCACGGCGTGCCCGCGACCGATGGTTTCGTCGTGGGGCGTGTGCTGAGCGCCGAGCAGCACCCTGACGCCGACCGGCTGAAGGTGTGCTCTGTCGATATCGGTAGCGATGATGAACAACCAGCGATGATCGTCTGCGGCGCAGCGAACGTCGCCGCCGGGCAAACCGTCGCCGTGGCGCGCCCCGGCGCGGTCATGCCCGACGGGACCACGCTGAAGCAGGCAAAGCTGCGCGGCGTGGTCTCCGAAGGGATGATCCTGTCCGAGCCAGAGCTCGAGATCAGCACAGGCGCCGAGGGCATCCTCGTGCTCGGCGCGCAGATGCTCGACGCCGAGCTTGCGCCCGGAACGCCGCTCGCCGAGGTGCTTGCGATCTCGATGGACGTGCTCGAGCTCGAGATCACGACCAACCGGCCCGACTGCCTGGGGGTGTTCGGCGTCGCACGCGAGCTACACGCCGCCACCGGCGCGGCGCTGAGCGATGCACCGTGGAACGAAGACCCCGGCTCCGAAGGGCCTGTGTCCGGCGCAGAGGTGATCGTCGAGTGCCCCGACCTCTGCCCGCGCTTTACCGCGCGTGTGTTCGAGAACGTCACGGTCGCGCCATCGCCGCCCTGGCTGAAGGCGAGGCTCAGCGCGGCAGGACAGCGACCGATCAACAACGTCGTCGACATCACCAACTACGCGATGCTGCTCTCCGGGCAGCCGCTGCACGCGTTCGACCTCGACCGCGTCGCCGGGAGGGGCACACAGCCCGGAGGGCTGGGTCGGCTGACCGTGCGCCGCGCCCATGAGGGCGAGCAGGTGCAAACGCTCGACTCACAGACCCGCACGCTCGACCAAGAGATGGTCGTAATCGCGGACGCCGACGGTCCCACCTCGATCGCCGGGCTGATGGGCGGCGCGCGCTCAGAGGTCGGGCCAGACACCACGCGCGTGCTGATGGAGGTCGCCACCTGGAACGGCCCCAACATCCACCGCAGCTCATGGAAGCTCGGACTGCGCAGCGAGGCCTCCGGGCGCTTCGAGAAGGGCCTGCAACCAGAGCAGTGCATGCACGCGCAGGCGATCGCTACACAGCTGATGATCGAGCTGTGCGGTGCGAGCGTCGCCCCAGGGACGATTGACATCGGACTGAAGTCGGCGGACGCCGTCATGTCCCGAGTACAGATCGGGCTGCGCGCGGCACGCGTGCAGGCGATCCTCGGCGTACCCGTGCCGATCGAGCGCCAGCAGGAGATTCTCCGCGCGCTCGATTTCGAGAGCGAAGCACGTGCGGGTGGCCTCGAGGTAACGGTGCCGGCGCTGCGGCGCGATGACGTCACGCGCGAGGTCGATCTGATCGAGGAGGTCGCGCGCATCGATGGGCTGGAGCGCCTGCCAGCGACGTTGCCCGCTCGCCGGGGCGCCGCCGGCAGGCTCACGCACGCTCAGCGGGTTAGGCGTGCCGCGGAGGACGCGCTCGTCGGCCGTGGACTACACGAGGTCATCGGCTGGAGCTTCACCGACCCAGAGCTACTAGACCGCCTGTTGCTGCCCGCAGATCACGAGCTGCGGCGTGTCGTCACGCTCGAGAATCCGCTCTCGGATGCGCAGTCGATCATGCGCCCGACGCTGCTCGGCTCGCTGCTCGACGCTGCCCGGCACAACGTCGCGCGCAACGGTCCCGACGTCGCGATCTTCGAGTCAGGCACCGTCTACCGTGCCTCACAGGACGAGCGCCCCGCCGATGAGCACCACGGGCTCGGCGTGCTGTTGAGCGGTGCTCCAGCGCCGCGCTCATGGCGTGGCGAGCGTTCCGAGGCAGACTTCTTCGCCGCCAAGGCGCTGCTCGAGGCGCTACTCGAGCGCTTTGGCCTGGGCTGGTCGGTCACGCCAGCCACATGGCCGTTCCTGCATCCGGGGCGAAGCGCGGCCGTGCTGGTTGGCGACGTGCGGCTTGGCTTCATCGGCGAGCTACACCCGCTTGTGGCAGGTGCATGGGACCTACAGCGTGCGGCCGCCTTCGCGATCGATCTCGGCAGGCTGGCCGCGCTCGCCTCGCCGCTCGTCGAGTTCACCGCGTTTGGGTCGTTTCCGCCGCTGCGCCAGGACCTCGCCGTGACTCTGCCCGCGTCCGTCGCCGCGGCCGAGGCGCTCGCGTGCGTGCGTGCTGTCGCCGGCGCCACGCTCGAGGACGCGCGCGTGTTCGACGTGTACACGGGCGAGCAGGTGGGGCAGGGGCGGCGCTCGCTCGCGCTCGCGCTGTCGTTCCGTGCGCTCGAGCGCACGCTCACAGACGAGGACATCGCACCCGTGCGCGCCAAGATCGTCGCGGCGCTGAAGGAGCTCGGAGGTGAGCTTCGTGGCTAGCGCAGGTATCGCCTCCCAGCCCAGCGGAGCGGGCAGGCCGCGGGTGATCGTCGCCGGCGCCACCGGCTTCACCGGTGCGCTCGCCGCGCATCTACTCTGGCGCCACCCAGACTTCGAGCTCGTCGCTGTCACCGGGCGCTCGGAGCTCGGCCGCCCGCTGCGGGAGGTCTATCCGCGCTATCGCGTGCCGCTCGAGATCGAGGCGCTCGAGGTTGAGCGCCTGCAGGAGATCGACGCGGCTGTCGTCGCCTACCCGCACGCCGCCGCGGCGCCCACCGTTGGGGCGCTGCACGAGCGTGGCATCCGTGTCGTCGACCTCAGTGCTGACTTCCGCCTCGGCTCATTGGCTGCATATGAGCGCTGGTACGGCGAGCATCCGCGTCCCGACCTGCTCGCCGACGCCGTCTACGGGCTGACCGAGCTATACCGCGATCGGATCGCCACCGCCGCGATCGTCGCCAATCCCGGCTGCTACCCGACCGCATCGCTGCTCGCGCTCGCGCCGCTCGCTTGCGCCGGTCTGATCGCCGACGTGGTAATCGACGCCAAGCAGGGCATCTCCGGCGCCGGGCGCGTGTTCGATGAGACCACGCACCTGTCGATGGCCGGCGAGAACATCGTCCCCTACAAGGTCGCCGCGCACCGGCACACGCCAGAGATCGAGGAGCAGCTCAATGAGCTCGATCCTGCTCACCCCGGCGATCTCCGGGTCCAGTTCCAGGCGCACCTGGTGCCGCTCGACCAGGGCGAGATGGCTAGCTGCTACGTCACCACCACACGTCCTCTCGCAGCTGAGGAGCTGCGCGAGCTGTACACAGATGCCTACGCTAAGGAGCCGTTCGTGGAGCTCGTCGATACGCCGCCAGGCGTGCTCGAGGTACGTGAGACCAACTACTGCAGGGTATTCGCCGCCGCCGACGAGCACACCGGCAAGGTGATTGCGTTCGGCGCGATCGACAATCTCTGGAAGGGCACCTCCTCGCAGGCCGTGCAGAACCTCAACCTGATGTTTGGGCTAACAGAGACGCGGGGTCTGCTGTGAGCGCCGGCAAAGACGTGTTCGGTGAGCGCCTTGGATCGGGATCCCCAGCCACCCCGCCGCGGCCGTTCTTCAGCTCGCGCTGGGTGCCCGCGCCGGCGCACGTGCGTGAACTGGGGCTCGACTCCGGCCTGCCCAAAGGCTTCCGCGCCGCCGGCGTGACGTGCGGGATCAAGCCCAGCGGCAACCCCGACCTGGCGCTGCTGGTGTGCGACGCCGAAAACCCCGTCAGCGCCGCGCGATTCACGGCCAGCGCCGCGCCGGCGGCGCCCGTTCTGCTCAGCCAGGAGCGCTGCCAGCTCGACGCCCTGCGCGCGATCCTCGCCAACTCAGGATGCGCGAATGCCGCTACCGGCAAGCGCGGCCTGGAAGACGCCGCCAAGACTCAAGGCGCCGCTGCCGCGGCTCTCGGGGTGCCTGCGTCCGCGGTGGCGGTAGCCTCGACCGGCGGCATCAGCGACTACCTGCCGGTGGACGCCATCGTGAAGGGGATCCTCGCCGCGCACAAGCAGCTGCGGCGCGACGGCGAAGCAGATCTGCAGCAGGCGATCCAGACGACCGACGCATTCGAGAAGCGTGCGTGCCTGGAGGTGATGCTGCCCTCCGGCCCAGTGCGCATCAGCGCACAGTGCAAGGGCGCCGGCATGATCTCCCCGCGATTCGCCACGATGTTCTGCTTCGTGCAGACCGATGCCGCGCTCACACCCGAGACCGCTGACCTGCTCTTCGGGGTGTGCGTAAAGCGCTCGTTCGACCGCGCGTCAGTCGACGGACAGCTCTCGACGAACGACACCGCGATCCTGATGTGCTCTGGTGCGAGCGGTGTGAACATCGCCCCCGAGAGCGAGGACGAGCTGCGCTTTGGCGAGGCGCTCGACGCGCTGCTGCGTCAGCTCGCGATCATGATGGTGGCCGACGGCGAGGGCGCCGCGCGGATGGCGCGAGTGCTCGTGCGCGGCGGCGATCGCGACGGCGCGGAGGCAGCCGCACGTGCCGTCGCCAACTCGCCGCTGGTGAAGGCAGCGTTGCACAGCGGCGATCCCAACTGGGGGCGGATCGTGCAGGCGCTCGGCGGAGCGCTCGGCGGCAGGCCCGGCTTTGCGGCGCCGCTTGCCGTGGATCTCACGCTCGAGGGCATCCAGGTGTGCTCGGCCGGCGCCGCGATTCCCTATGACGCGGACGCGCTGGCGAGTGCCCTGCAGGCGAAGGAGGTCGAGTACGAGATCGCACTGGGTGGGCGGGACTCGATTGACGTCGAGACCGAGGTGTTCTTCTCCGATCTGTCGCACGAGTACGTCACCGTCAACGCTGACTACCACACATGAAGGAGCCAGAATGCGTGATGTAGGCACGCTGCTGGAGGCGCTCCCGTACATCAGGGAGTTCCACGGCAGGACGGTGGTCATCAAGTACGGCGGTGCGGCGATGGAGGATCCCGAGCTGCGTGAGGAGTTCGCGCGTGACGTCGTGCTGCTCAAGTACGTGGGGTTGAACCCGATCGTGGTGCACGGCGGCGGCCCGGAGATAACCGGCTACATGGAGCGGCTCGGCCTGCCCGTGCAGTTCGTCGGCGGTCTGCGTGTCTCCGACGAGAGCACCGTGGAGGTCGCCAAGATGGTGCTGGTCGGCAAGGTCAACAAGGAGATCGTGCTGCGCGTCAACCGCCACGGGCAGCCGGCCGTCGGCTTGTGCGGCGACGACGGCTCACTGTTCCACGTCGAACGGCGCTCGGCGCCAGGCGGCGAGGACATCGGCTTCGTCGGACGCATCAAGCGCGTCAACATCGGCGTGATCGAGCACATCTCGCGCGACTACATACCCGTGATCGCTTCCGTCGGCGCCGACCGCGAGGGCAACTCTTACAACATCAACGCAGATGAGGCCGCTGGCGCGGTCGCAGGCGCGCTTGGTGCCTACAAGGTCGTATTCCTGACAGACGTGGCCGGTTGGCTCGACGATCCATCCGATACGGACAGCCTGATCAGGCAGGCGAGTGCCGAGCAAGTGAGGCAGGCGCTATCGCAGCTCGATGGCGGTATGCGCCCCAAGCTCGAGGCGTGCGTGTCGGCGATCGACGACGGCGTCAGCGCCGCTCACATCCTCGACGGGCGGATCGCGCACTCGCTCTTGCTCGAGCTGTTCACCGATGCCGGCATCGGCACGAAGATAGAGGCCGCCCCATGAGCCTCGCCGAGCTGCAGGAGCTCGAGCGCACTAGCGTCGTGCATTCGTACGCGCGCCTGCCCGTGGAGTTCGTGCACGGCGAGGGTGTGCATCTGTGGGACGCGGATGGCAACGAGTACCTCGACTTCCTGTGTGGAATCTCGGTCACCAACCTTGGGCACTGCCATCCGCGGGTGGTGGCGGCCGTGCGCGAGCAGGTGGGCCAGCTGATGCACACGAGCAACCTGTTCTACACCGAGCCGGCGATGCGCCTTGCCGCGCGCCTGTCGCAGTCGAGCCTAGGCGGCAAGGTGTTCTTCTGCAACTCCGGTGCGGAGGCGAGCGAGGCGGCGATCAAGCTCGCGCGCAAGGCCCGCGCCGGTGGCGACGTGGTCGTCGTGTACGGCGCTTTTCACGGCCGCACCTACGGTGCCCTGTCAGCCACCCCGCAAGAGGCCAAGCAGGCGCCGTTCGCGCCACTGGTGCCAGGCTTTCGCGCGGTGGAGCCCGAGCCGAGCGCGCTGCGCGCGGCGGTCGACGCGCAGACCGCCGCGGTCATGCTCGAGCCAATCCAGGGAGAGAGCGGCGTGCATGTGCTCTCAGCGGAGCTGCTGCGGACCGCGCGTGAGGTCTGCGACGAGCACGGCGCGGCGCTGATCTTCGACGAAGTCCAGTGTGGGATGGGTCGTACGGGCACGCTGTGGGCCTACGAGCAGTCCGGTGTCAAGCCGGATGCGATGACGGTCGCCAAGGCGCTCGGCGGCGGCCTGCCAATCGGTGCGTTGATCACCGGCACGCGGCTTTCAGATGTGCTGGTGCCCGGCGATCACGGCTCGACGTTCGCGGGCGGGCCGGTGATCGCCCGAGCCGCGCTGGCGGCGCTCGAGCTGACCGACGATCCCCACCTGCTCGGCTCTGTGCGCGAGCTTGGACAGCGACTGTGCGCCGGCCTGCAGGCCCTGCCGCACGTTCTCGCGGTGCGCGGGCGTGGGTTGATGCTTGCGTGCGAGCTCGACATCGGCGCGCCCGAGGTCGTGCGCCGTGCGCTGCTGGATCGGCGCCTGATCGTCAACGCCACCGGCCCGAGCACGCTGCGCCTGTTGCCGCCGCTGACGATCGGCGAGGCTGACGTCGAGCAGGCGCTCGCGCGTCTCGCCGGTGCACTGGAGGGCTGAGCGGATGCGGCGAGAGCTTGCAGGTGGCTTCGAGCTCGATGACGATCCAGGCCGGATCGACGTCGATGCCGTGCACGCGTTCATCAGCCGTGAGTCCTACTGGGGTCGAGGTCGACCGCGTGAGCGCGTCGAACGCACGATCAAGGGCTCCACACGGGTCGTGGGGCTCTATCTTGATGCCGAGCAGGTGGGTTTTGCCCGGGCGGTTTCCGATGGCGTGACCGTCGCCTACCTGGCCGACGTGTATGTGCTGGCGGCGTATCGCGGCCGTGGACTCGGGCTCGAGCTGGTACGCGAGATCGTCGACGGCGCGAGCGACGAGCAGTCCGCGGACGTGCGCTGGCTGTTGCACACCGCCGACGCCCAAGGGCTCTACGCGAAGCTCGGCTTCGCTGAGGGTTTGCCCACCTACCCGCTAATGGAACGCGGGCGCGGCTACGATGGCCGCCCATGAGTCCTAGCGAGCAGATCCCAACGACGCGCAGCGCCTCCTACGAGGCTGACCCCGCGCACGTCCACCGCGTGCTGCTGTTGTACTCGGGTGGCCTCGACACGAGCGTGATGCTCAAGTGGATTCAGGACTCCTACGACGCGGAGGTCGTCTGCCTGACCGTCAACCTCGGTCAGCCCGGCGAGGACTATGAGGTGATCGAAGGCAAGGCGATGCAACTGGGTGCGCTCGAGTGCCACGTGGTGGACGCCAGGGAGCAGTTCGCCGCGGAGTACCTCGTGCCCGCGATCAAGGCCAATGCCCTCTACGGCGGCGGCTATCCGCTGTTCACCGCTCTCGGCCGACCGCTGATCGCCAAGCTGGCGGTCGAGTATGCACGCAAAGCCGGCTGCGACACGATCGCCCACGGCTGCACCGGCAAGGGCAATGACCAGGTACGGATCGAGGCGACCATCGCGACGCTCGCTCCCGAGCTGAAGGTGATCGCGCCGGTACGCTCGTGGCAGATGGGCCGCGAGGAGGAGATCGCCTACGCGCGCGAGCACGGCATCCCGGTCAAGGGCGGCACGGAGGTGGCCCCCTACTCGATCGACGACAACCTCTGGGGGCGCTCCTCGGAGGGTCGCTGGATCGAGGATCTCGACCACGCGCCCGATGACGACGTCTTCCAGCTCGTTACGCGCCCGGAGTTCGCGCCGGACGAGCCGCAGACCGTCAGCATCGATTTTGAGAGAGGAGTTCCCGTGGCACTCGATGGCGAGCGTCTCAGCCTGGTCGAGCTGATCGAACGCTGCGCGGAGATCGGTGCCCGTCACGGCGTCGGCATCGTCGACCACATCGAGGACCGGATCGTCGGGCTGAAGGTGCGCGACATCTACGAGGTTCCTGCCGCCGCGATCGTGTTGCCCGCACACCAGGAGCTCGAGCGTCTGGTGTCCACGATCCACCAGAACCAGTTCAAGCCCGGACTCGACCAGCAGTGGGCCTATCTGGTCTACGCGGGCCTGTGGTGGGAGCCCCTTCGCGGCGATTTGGACGCGTACATGGACGAGGTCAACGAGCGGGTAACCGGCACGATCGGCCTGAAGCTTTACAAGGGTCATGTGCGCGTCGTCACCCGCTCCTCTCCCAACGCCGTCTATGACGCCAGCCTCGCATCGTTCTCCGAGTCCGGCGGACTCTTCTCGCAGACCGCCTCGCCGGGGTTCATCGAGCTGTGGTCGCTGCAGTCGCGCATGGCGTGGCGCCTGCATAACGAGTAGGTAGCGCGGGTAGCATGGTCGGATGAGCGGCAACCGGTACAAGCTTCTTGGCTTCGTGGTGTGGCAGGGCGGCAAGTGGTACGTGCGCAAGCGTCTGCGCCCGGCACGCAAGCTCGCCGTCGGTGGCATCGTGGTCGCGGGCACGCTCGCTGCAGCCGCGCTCGCGGCAAAACGTCTCACCGGCTGAAAACAAGCTGCCGGCGTCGCGCACCTCGGCGCTGTCGGGTATGCGGTGGTAGTCGCATCTGCAGCGCCGTTCGGGCACCTGGGCTGGTAGTTAGCGCCGTCCGGTCGTGCCTCTAAGTTGCCGATCAAGTTGATGGCAGAGGGAAGTGAGACACCGAACGGAGAACCGGGCATCGGTCCAGAGGGTCGCTCGCGCAGAAGCGAGGGCGACCTGTTCGCCGAACGCCGCGCCCGGCGTGCTGCCGAGAGCGGTGAGGATGCGCTCACACGTCGCGCGGAGGCAGCGGAAGCCACGGTGCAGACGCTCGAACGCCACGTGGCCAGCTTGCAGCAGCGCCTGAGCGATGCCGAGGACGAGCGCCTGCGCATCGCCGAGCTGGTCGAGACCGAGCAGGCCGCCACAGTGGAGCGCGAACATGAGCTGCGCCGCGTCAAGCAACGCGAGTACGCCGAGCAGCAGCTGCGGGTCGAGGCCGAGGACCGGCTGCTGCTGGCCGACCGCGAGAGCCGCATAGAGATCGAGCGACTGAGCAACCGTCTCAACGCGAGCGAGCGCGACGCGCGCGAGCTGGCGCTGCGGCTGGATGGCGTTCAGCGCCAGCTCGCCGAGACCGAACAGGCTGCCGCGGCCGACCGCGCGGCGGTGCGCGCGGACCTCCGATCGGTCGCCGAGCAGAACCTGCAAGAGCGGCTGACCGAGCTCGAGCGCCGTGCTGTCGAGATCCAGCATGGACTCGAAGCCGAGCGGGCCGCACGTGAGCAATCGGAGCGGCTATTGGAGAGCATGCGGCAGGGCCACCGCCGGATGGAAACGCTGCTTGGCGAGATGAAGGACATCGTTGCCCGCGTGAGCGGCGCGCTGGCGAGCGAGAGTCAGGCGACCGCGCGCGCCGAGCAGGCGCTGGCCCCGGAGCGGCATGGAGCCGAGATGGCCGATGCCCTGGCGGCAGCCGTCGAGCGCTTGCGGGCACGCGCCGAGGCCGTTGCCGTGACGCCAACGCAGGACCCGGCTACAGCTTCGATCACGCATGAAGCGGCCGTGCCAGCAGCACCACGGGAGCGGCTCGCGCCAGTCGTGCGGCGCACATCGGACGCCGCGATCGCGCGCCCGCCGCACAAGCACAGCCTGTCGTGGTTCGCGCGGCGACGGATCAAGCGCAAACAGCGGCGCGAACGGCGCGCGCAATGACCCCAGCTGGACCCCCGACACCTAGCATGGAGGAGTGCCCGTGAGTATTCCCTCCTGCGCTCATCTCCACGTCCACTCCGAGTACTCGCTGCTCGACGGCGCGTGCAAGATCGACGCGCTCGCGGAGCGCGCTGCCCAGTTCGACCAGCCGGCCCTGAGTCTCACCGATCACGGCGTGATGAACGGTGCGGTCGAGATGTACAAGGCGTGCAAGAAGCACGGCGTCAAGCCGATCATCGGCTGTGAGATCTATCTCGTAGACGACCACAACGTGGCTGCCACGGGTGTCAAGACCGAGCGCAACCATCTGACTTTGCTCGCGGCAAACGACGTGGGCTACCGCAACCTCGTGAAGCTCTCCTCCGCTGGCTTCCTGGAGGGCCTGCAGCGAGGCAAGCCGACCGTAGACCTCGGCCAGGTCGAGCGCTACTCCGACGGCGTAATCGCGCTGACTGGCTGTTTGGCATCGCGCTTCTGTCAGCGCCTCTTGGAGGATCGCGATGTGGAGGCTCGCGCCCACGCAGAGGAGCTGCGGGGGGTGTTCGGCGCCGACAGCGTCTACTTCGAGGTCCAGAAGAACGGGCTCGCTCCCCAAGACAAGTGCAACGAGGGCATCGTCAAGATCGCCCGCGAGCTGGGTGGCAGCCTGGTGGGCACCGGCGACGTTCACTATCTGCGCCGCGAGGACTACGAACACCACACGGCGCTGTTGTGCGTGCAGACGAAGAGCACGATCGCCGCACCCAAGCTGACGTTCGACACCAACGAGTTCTACCTGCGCGACAGCCAAGAAATGGCCAGCTCGTTCGCCGAGTGGCCGGAGGCGATCGCGAGCACGCTCGAGATCGCCGAGCGCTGCTCGGTCGAGATCGAGCTCGGCAAGCAGCTGATCCCCAGCTATCAGACACCCACGGGGGTCAGCGAGCGCGAGTATCTACGCGAGCGCGTGCAGGAGGGGTTGACCCTGCGCTATGGAGACCCGCCGCCAGCCGAGGCGGTGGAGCGGATGGAGATGGAGCTGGACGTGATCGATCGGATGGGCTTCAACGCCTACTTCCTGATCGTGTGGGACTTCGTCAAGTTCGCCAAGGAGAACGGCATCGCCGTGGGCCCCGGGCGTGGCTCGGCCGCGGGCTCGATCGTCTCCTACTGCCTGGCGATCACCGACGTCGACCCGCTGCGCTATGACCTGCTGTTCGAGCGCTTCCTGAATCCCGAGCGTGTGTCGATGCCAGACATCGACATCGACTTCTCCGTGCGTGGACGCGAGCGCGTGATGAAGTACGTGACCGACAAGTACGGGCGCGAGTCGGTCGCGCAGATCGTCACCTTCGGCAAGATGTTCCCGCGCGCGGCCACCCGCGACGCTGCCCGGGTGCTGGGCTATGACTACGGCGCCGGCGATCGTCTCGCGAAGCTGATCCCCGATCCGATCATGGGCCGCTCGCCCTCCTTCGAGGAATGCCTGAAGACCGGGCAGCCGCTGCGCAAGGCCTGCGACGAGGACCCAACGGCCAAGCAGATCATCAACGTCGCCCAGGGTCTCGAGGGGATCGTGCGCAACTCCTCGATCCACGCTGCCGCGGTGGTGATCGCCGACCGGCCGCTGACCGACATCGTGCCATTGCAGCTGGCCGATGCCGGCACCGACGAGAACGGCGAGCGTGTGTTCCGCACGGTGACCCAGTTCTCGATGAAGCCGATCGAGGAAATAGGCATCCTCAAGATGGACTTCCTGGGACTTCGCAACCTCGACGTGATCGAGGATGCGCTGGACATCATCGAGCGCTCCAGCGGACAGCGCCCGGACATGACGACCCTGCCGCTGGACGACGCGCGGACGTATGAGATGCTCGCGCGTGGCGACTCGATCGGGGTGTTCCAGTTCGAGTCCGAGGGGATGCGCGAGGCGCTCAAGAAGGTGCGACCCGATGAGTTCAACGACCTCGTCGCGCTCAACGCGCTCTATCGCCCCGGTGCGATGGACCAGATCCCGGTGTACGCCAAGGGCAAGCACAACCCGCAATCGATCGCCTATGCGGACGAGCGCCTACGGCCGATCCTCGAGTCCTCCAACGGGGTGATCCTCTACCAAGAGCAGGCAATGCAGATCTCCAAGGAGCTGGCCGGCTTCTCCGGGGCGAAGGCGGACGATCTGCGCAAGGCGATCGGGAAGAAGAACCGCCAGGCGATGGCCGCGCTGAAGCCCGAGTTCGTCGATGGTTGCCGTGCCTCCGGCACCAAACCAGAGGTGATCGAGTTCCTGTGGAACACGAACGAAAAGTCAGCTGACTACTCGTTCAACAAGAGCCACGCCGCCTGTTATGGGCTGATTGCCTACCGCACGGCCTGGTTGAAGGCCAACCACACTGCCGAGTACATGGCGGCGCTGATCTCCTCGGTGATGTCCACGAAGGACAAGGTGCCGTTCTTCGTGGCGCGCTGCGAGGAGATGGGCATCGAGATCCTGCCGCCGGACGTGAACCTCTCAGACCACGAGTTCACGGTCGGTGCGCCGTCAGAGGAAGGTGGCCTGGGCAGCATTCGCTTCGGTCTGGACGCGGTCAAGGGCGTGGGCTACCAGGCGGTCGAGGCGATCAAACGGGCGCGTGAAGGATCGGAGCCCGCCCGTCCATTCACCTCGCTGTGGGATTTCTGCGAGCGCGTGGACAGCCGCACGGTCAACAGGAAGGCGATCGAGGCGCTCGTCAAGTGCGGGGCGTTCGGCTCGACGAATGCGACTCGCAAGGGCATGCTCTCAGTGCTCGAGCAGGCGCAGGCCAATGGCCAGAAGATTCAACAGGATGCGCTGATCGGGCAGGGATCGATCTTCGATCTCCAAGAAGACCCCGCGGGAGCGTCCGGCGGTGCCCCGGCTGCAGGCGGCCTGCTGCCAGGCGCGGGGCTCGCCCGCCCTGTGCACCCGCTGATCCCCACGGAGGAGTTCGAGCAGGCCGAGCTGCTGGCCGCGGAGAAGGAAGCGATCGGCCTGTTCGTCTCGGCGCACCCGCTCAAGCCATTGCGCGAGGCGCTACGCGCACGCGTGGACTGCCCCATCTCCTCGCTCGAGGACCGCCGCGACAAGGATTGGGTGACGGTCGGGGGGATCATCACCGAGGCCAAGCGGATTCGCACTCGCAACGGCGATCACATGATGTTCGCGACGCTCGATGACCTGGCCGGCGCCGTGGAGATGCTCGTGTTCGGCAAGGCACTCGCTGAGCACGAGGCCGCCCTGGCAGTCGATGAGGTGGTGATCGTCAAGGGCCGCGTCGACCACAAGGAAGCCGGCAAGACGTGCCTGGTCGTGCAGAGCGTGGATGCTTTCGCGCCAACCCAGGAAGAGATCGAGCGGGCGCAAACGGAGGCACGCGCGGCATCTCGCACTGCCACAGCGCTGGCACGGCCAGTGCATCTGCGCGTCGCCGCGGCCGACCTGTCAGCGAGTGCGATCGAGGATCTCCGGCAGGCGATCGAGGACTTTCCCGGCCCCGCGGAGGTGCGCGTCGAGATCGATACGAGCGCCGGCCCGCGCCGGCTGCGTCTCGGCAAGGACTATCGCGTGGGCCACACCTCGACACTGCTCGCCGAGCTCGAGCACGCGCTCGCTCCAGTGACCCCGGCGTCTGCCGCCACCGGCTGAGCGTCCACGGCTCAGCCGCGCGCGGCGACCCCCCGCTCGCGCAGTGTCATCGCAAGCGCCACTTCCTCGGCTGAAGCTCCACTGCGCTGCTCACCGGGCGTCTCCAGGATGCACGGGAGCTTCGCCAGCGACGGTGCCGACAGGAACGCCGCACAGCCCTCCTCGCCGAGCTCGCCCTGGCCGATGTTGGCATGACGGTCGCGGTTAGAGCCGAGCGGGGTCTGCGAATCGTTCAAATGCAGCGAGCGCACACGACCGCGTCCGAGCTTGCGACTCGCCTCGCGCAACACGCCCGTCATGCCAGCGACGCCGCGGATGTCGTAGCCGGACGCAAGCAGATGGCAAGAATCCAGACACACGCCCAGGCGCTCTCCCGCCCCCGCCGCCTCCAGCAGGCTCGCCAGCTCCTCGAATGAGCGTCCAAGCGTGCCACCGGCGCCCGCCGTGTTCTCCAGGTGTAGCTGGCAACCCTCGCTTTCCGCCAAGGCCTCGCGGATCGTCGCTCCCGCACGTGCGATCGCCTCACCGACGTGGCCCGTCTTGGCCGAGCCCGGGTGCAAGACCACGCCGCTTGCCCCGATCGCCTTTCCCGCCCGCAGCGAATGAGTCAACGACTCGAGCGATTTCGCCCGGATCTCCGGGTCGTCGCTGGCGCAGTTGAGCAAGTACACGGCGTGGATCAACACCGCGTCTATCGGGCTTGCAGCCATCGCCTCGCGGAAAGCCGCCACGTCCTCCTCGCGGTAGATCGTCGGTTTCCACATCCGCGGCGACTGGTTGAAGATCTGGATCGCCCGACAGCCTCGCTCCGCGCCGCGTTCGATCGCCGTCGGTAGACCGCCGGCGGGCGAGACGTGCGCTCCGATCAACACAGCGTGTGGTGTGTGACGGCTGCGACTAGCATGCGGCCATCCTATGAAGGTTCGCTTCGCGCCATCGCCCACAGGAGCGCTGCACATCGGCGGCGCTCGCACGGCTCTGTTCAACTGGCTGCTCGCCCGCCACGAAGGCGGGGAGCTGGTGCTGCGCATCGAGGACACAGACCGCGAGCGCTCCACGCCGGAGAACGTCGAGCAGATCCTCGACGCGCTGCGTTGGCTGGAGCTCGACTGGGACGAGGGCCCGATCCTGCAGACCGATCGCTCACAGCGTCACCGTGAAGCGCTCACCGCGCTCCTGGAGTCCGGCCACGCCTATCGCTCGAACGCCACCGCCGATGACGTCAAGGCCTACAAGCTCGCGCACGGCGCTGAGCGGGGCTTCCGCGGCGAGGCAGAAGCTGACGGCGCCGTGCGCCTGCGCGTGCCCGCCGAGGGCGCGACCGTCGTACACGACGTAATCCGCGGCGACACGCGCTTTGAGCACGTCCATCTCGACGATCCCGTCATCGCCCGCGCCGACGGGTCGGTGCTCTACAACTTCGCCGTCGCGATCGACGATCTCGACGCTGGCATCACGCATGTCGTGCGCGGCGAGGACCACCTGTCGAACACGCCCAAGCAGCTGCTCGTGCTGGAGGCTGCCACAGCCGCCGGCATCGACGGATCAGACACCGGCGAGCCCACGCAGCTGCCGATCTACGCGCACCTGCCGCTGCTGCACGGCCCGGACGGCAAGAAGCTCTCCAAGCGCCACGGTGCCGCCTCTGTGCAGGAGCTCCGCGACGCGGGCTACCTGCCCGAAGCGGTTCGCAACTACCTCGCGCTGCTCGGCTGGGGCGCAGGCGACGATGAGACCGTGCTCTCCACCGATGAGCTGATCGAGCGCTTCACGCTAGAGCGCGTCAGCCGCAACCCCGCGCGTTTCGACGAGGTCAAGCTGCGCTGGCTCAACGGGCAGTACATCCGCAAACTGCCGGTAGCTGAGCTGACCCGTCGCCTGGAAGCATTCACCGGACGCGAGGGCCTCGAAGATGCCGTACAGATCAGCCAGGAGAAGATCTCCACGCTCGCTGACTTCTGGCCGCTCACCGGCGCGCTGTTCGATGGCCCCAGCGACGATCCCAAAGCGCGGGAACGCTGGCTGGACGATGCCGGCCGCGCCGCGCTCGCCGACGCACGCGCGGCGCTCGCCGACAGCGCGAGCTTCGATCAGGCATCCGTCGGGGAGGCGCTCGCTGCGGTCGTGCAGCGCCGGGAAGCCAAACCGCGGGAGATCTACCAGCCCCTGCGTGTAGCCATTTGCGGCGGGACCGTATCGCCAGGGATCTTCGAGAGTGTTGCGCTGCTTGGCCGCGACGAGACGCTGCGTCGCATCGACGATGCACTCGCTCCCGGGAGATCTCCGACCAGCGCTTAATTTTTGCGCGCGGATGCCGATAGGACATCAACGCTGGAATCACCGGCCGGGATGGCCGGCGAACCCAAGGAAGGGGTCGAGCAAAGCATGCAGGCATCCGCCGCAGTGAAGAAGCCCGCCGTCGCGAAGGCGCCGGCCGTAAAGAAGTTGACGGTAGCGAAGAAGCCAACGACCGCGGTCGGGTTGGCGGCTGCCAAGAAATTGACCGGTGGCGGCACATCCCGGTCGTTGGAGCGACGCCCCAACGCCTCCGGAGCCGCCTCTGGCGAGCGCCACCAGAACGAGGGTCACGGACGGCGCCTGACGATGGCCTTCGAAGCGCTCGAGGCTTTTCCCGCGCTTGCCGAGTCACGCGACCGGCTGCTCTCGGTCGTCTCCAGGGAGCACGTCGCCACAGCCGACGTGGTGTCCGCTGTCGAGTCCGATGTCGCGCTGATCATCGCCGTGCTGCGCCTTGCCAACCGCGCCCAGGAGGGCCGCGCGCGCGTCGACACCGCCGTCACTGCCGTCGAGGTTCTCAGCTCGCACACCGTGCAAGCCGTCGCCAACCGCGTGCGCACGTTTGACTTCTTCGAGCGAGCGAGCGTCTGGGACAGTGCGCCCGAGCGCTTCCGATTGCATGCGCTTGCCACCCAACACGCCGCCGATCGCATCGCCTCCGAGGTCGGCTATGAGAACCGCGACCGCCTCACCGTCACGAGTCTGCTGCACGACGTCGGCAAGCTGGTGCTGCTACATGCCTATCCCGGCTATCCCTCCCAGGTGCACCGCGGTGCCCGCACACCCGAGGAGCGCCTGCATCAAGAGCGCCGCGAGCTGGGCGTCGACCACGCCCTCGTCGGTGGCGTGCTGATTCGCCGCTGGGGGCTACCCGGGACGCTGGCCACGCCAATCGAGCGCCACCACAACCCCGACGCCGAGGGCGAGGCCGCCTTCATCCGCCTCGCCGACATGCTCGCTCACTACGAGCAAGGTGCGCGCGTGTCACCGTCAGAGATGCTGCACACCGCGCGCAGCATCGGCCTCGGGCCCGAGGAGCTCAGGCGCGTGATGTACGAACTGCCCAGCCCGCCAAGCCAGCGTCAGCGCCACGTCGACCCGTGCCCGCTGTCCGGGCGCGAGCTCGGCGTGCTGCAGCGCCTAGCCGAGGGCAAGGTCTACAAGCAGATCGCCCACGAGCTGACGCTCTCCACGAGCACCGTCCGCACCCACCTCCACAACATCTACGGCAAGCTCGGCGCCGTCGATCGTGCACAGGCAGTGCTGATCGCCACCGAGCGCGGCTGGCTTTAGGTCGGTCGCGGGCCGCCGCGCGCGTTGGGGGGCGTGCATCGCACGTGTCGGTAGGGGCGGTTGGATTGCGCTTCGCGGGTAGGGAGGAGAGGTTGTTGCATGTCGCTTTGCACGTGCTGTATAGCGATGGCATTGCGGAAGTTTTCCGCACCGGTAGACCCACTCCCGCTCGCCGGCCAATACGATCAGTGTCAGCCGACCGACCTCACCGAGCGTCGTCGTTCCAACGCCGCAGATCAAGATGCTGTCCATCACTAGCAAGTCCCCCTACGCCGTGCTCGCTCTCGCGGAGCTCGCGCGCGGCTCCGGCGATCAGCCCGTTCCAATTGGTGAGCTGGCGCGTAAGCGCGACGTCCCGGTGCAGTTCCTCGAGCAGTTGTTCGCGGCGCTCCGTCGCGGCGGGATCATCAGCTCCCAACGTGGCGTGAAGGGCGGCTATCGCTTTGCCCGGGAGCCGTCCACTATCACTGTGCTGGAGGTGGTGGAGTTGCTGGATGGCCCACTCGGGCGTGACGCCGAGGGTGTGTTCGGCGCGGCAGCGGGCGCGGCACGCAAGGTGTTGGGCGAGACGACGATCGCCGATGTGCTCGAGCGCGAGATGCGCGACGCGGGCGCGAGCATGTACCACATCTAAGGCAGGCGTTCCCCGGCAATCGGCCTTGCAGCGAGCAGGACCCTAGTAGGCGAAGCACACACTTGCCCACTATTGTCGGGGTATGTCCGTAATCCCGATCAACATTGCTGAGCTAGTCGGCAAGACGCCCCTGGTGAGCCTGCCGGGCATGCTCGAGGGCACCGCGGCGGCCGATAACGGCATCGAGCTCTTCGCCAAGCTAGAGGCGTTCAACCCCGGCGGCAGCGTCAAGGACCGCATCGGCGTGGCAATGATCGAGGCCGCAGAGGCCGAAGGCAGGATCGAGCCGGGCCGCACGACGATCGTGGAGGCCACCAGTGGCAACACAGGGATCGCGCTGGCGTTCGTGTGCGCGGCCAAGGGCTATGAGCTGGTGCTCACGCTGCCGCAGGGAATGAGCCGCGAGCGCGAGGGCTTGCTGCGCCTGTACGGGGCGCGCGTGGACATCACGGAGTCGCTCGGCGGGATGGGCGAGGCGGTGGCGGCCGCTCGTGCGATGGCGCGTGATGAGGACGTGTTCCTGCCTGACCAATTCTCCAACCCCGCCAACCCCGAGATCCACCGACGCACGACGGGTCCAGAGATTGCTCGCGCGCTGGATGGCCGCGTCGACGTGCTCGTGGCAGGAGTGGGCACCGGCGGCACGATCACGGGGGTTGGTGAGTATTTGCAAGCGCGCGCCAATCCGAATCTGCGTGTCGTGGCAGTCGAGCCACGCGGCTCCGCGGTGCTATCCGGTGGGTCTCCGGGGCCGCACCGCATCCAGGGCATCGGCGCGGGCTTCGTGCCACCCGTGCTCAACCTGGAGCTGATCGACGAGGTCATCCCGGTCAGCGACGACGATGCGATCCAAACGGCATGGAGTTGCGCCAAACGCGTCGGGCTGCTGGCCGGGATCTCCTGCGGGGCGGCGCTGTGGGCGGGCCTGCAGGTCGCCGCTCGCGCGGAATCCAAAGGTAAGCGGATAGTCGTGATGATGCCCGACTCCGGCGAGCGCTACGTATCGCAGGCCTTCTTCGCCCCCTGACGATTCAGTTGCGCGGTCAACATCCGCGAATTCACCGCTACGCTGTTGCCATGGCCGGTTTCGGCAAGGTTGCGCGGGTCGCTAAGGAGGTTCGCCGCGACGTGCTCGCCGCTCGTGACCGTGACCCGGCGGCGCGCGGGGTGTCACCGGTGGAGATCCTTGCGACGTGGCCCGGCATCCACGCGCTGCTCGCGTATCGCGTCGCGCATGCGCTGAGGCTCGCCGGCGTGCCGCTCCTGCCGCGGCTGATCTCGATGTTCACGCGTGCGCTTACCGGTATCGAGATCCATCCCGCCGCGTGCATCGGCCGCGGGCTGTTCATCGATCACGGCGTCGGCGTGGTGATCGGCGAGACGGCGGACATCGGCAACGACGTGACGCTCTACCAGGGAGTCACGCTCGGGGGTACGGGTTTTGCCACCGGCAAGCGCCATCCGACGGTGCAAGACAACGTGACGATCGGCTCGGGCGCAAAGCTGCTTGGCCCGATCACGATCGGGCACGGCGCAAAGATCGGCGCCAACAGCGTCGTGATCACCGACGTACCCGCTAACTCAACGGTAGTCGGCAATCCCGGCCACCCGGTGCGCGTCGACGGACGACGGGTAGAGGGCCCGGACGCCGACTGGATCCACCTGCCAGACCCGATCGCTGAGGCGATCCAGGCGCTATCTGGTCGCATCGTCACGCTGGAACGGCTGATCGCCGAGCTCTCTGACACCGACGGGGAGGCAGAGCCGGCTGAGGTCGCGCCACTACGCACCGTGAGAGGGCCCAACCCGGCCGGGGGCTGACCTATGCTGGAGCTCGGATGCCTGAGAACCCTCATGCCGCGCAGCTCCAGGAGCTACTCGAGGAGCTGAACGAGCCTCAGCGCGAGGCGGTAACGCATGGCGAGGGTCCGCTGCTGATACTGGCGGGGGCGGGCAGCGGCAAGACGCGCGTGCTTGCCCACCGGATCGCCTTCCTGATCTATACCGACCAGGCTCAGGCGGGGGAGATCCTCGCGATCACCTTCACCAACAAGGCCGCCAGCGAGATGCGCGAGCGCGTCGAGCGCCTGCTCGGACACGGAACACGAGGCATGTGGCTCTTGACCTTTCACGCGGCGTGTGCGCGGATCCTGCGCGCGGAGGCCCAGCGGCTCGGCTACACACGCCAGTTCACGATCTATGACCAGGCCGACGCGCGGCGGCTCACCAAGCGCTCAGCGGACGCGGTCGGCGTCGACCCCAAGCGCTTCACGCCTGCCGCACTGCACAACCAGATCTCCGCCGCAAAGAACCGTCTGGTCGACGCTGATTCCTATCGCCGGTCGGTGGGCTCGCAGTTCGAGGAGATGGTCGCCGACGTGTACGACATCTACGAGCGCGACCTACACCGCATGAACGCCATGGACTTCGACGACCTTCTGTTTCGGACGGTCAACCTCCTGGAGCTGTTCGCGGAGGTCCGCGACCGCTACATGAGCACGTTCCGACACGTGCTGGTCGACGAGTATCAGGACACGAACCATGCCCAATACCGCCTGTTGCAGTTGCTCGTGGGAGGTGGACGACCACCGGCCAGTGGTGAGTCAAAGCCGGGGGATAGGCCGACGTACGCCGGTCCCGTCGGTCACCGCAATCTGGCGGTTGTAGGTGATGACTCGCAGTCGGTGTATTCGTTTCGCGGGGCTGACATCAGGAACATCCTCGACTTCCAGGAGGACTTCCCGGACGCACGCGTGGTCAAGCTCGAGCAGAACTACCGCTCTACCGAGACGATCCTCTCGGCCGCCAACGCGGTGATCGCCAACAACCGTGGCGGCATCGCCAAGCGGCTGTGGAGCGAGCTCGGCCAGGGCGAGCAGATCCAGCTGCGCGTGCTGGACGACGAGTATGCGGAGGCACGCTTCGTGGTGGGTGAGATCCAGCGGCTGCTCGACAGCGGCGCCTCGCGGTCGGAGATCGCGGTGCTGTACAGAACGAACGCGCTGTCGCGAGCCTTGGAGGAAACGCTCACTCGGGCGGACATGGCCTATCAGGTGATCGGTGGCACGAAGTTCTTCGAACGCGCGGAGATCAAGGATGCGATTGCGTACCTATCGCTCATCGCCAACCCGGCCGACGTGGTCAGCTTCACGCGCGTGGTCAACTCGCCGCGGCGCGGCCTCGGTCAGACCTCGGTCTCACGGGTGCTCGCCCATTCCACCTCGCTCGATCTATCGGTGTGGGAGGCAGCCGCGCAGCCAGATCAGGTTCCGGGGATGGGCG
>Ga0070762_10000034_pt1 | contig 38280 bp, 35 predicted proteins | sample HubBroMetageREF2_FD_66726 | JGI IMG/M metagenome (GOLD analysis project Ga0070762, IMG submission 66726) | Reference soil microbial communities from the Hubbard Brook experimental Forest, New Hampshire, USA - Hubbard Brook CCASE Soil... | ecosystem: Environmental > Terrestrial > Soil >...
GTAGAGGAGATCGGCCAGCTGTTTCTCCGGCCACTGATTCACAATTTCGTCCGCTGTCAGCGGGTTATCGGGATTCATGCGCATGTCGAGAGGTCCGGCCCAGCGGAAAGAAAATCCGCGTGCCGGGCTGTCCAGCTCGAGGCTTGAAATCCCCAGATCGGCGATGATGCCGTCGAACGGCGGCAAATGATTCGCTGCCGCCACTTCGCCGATCTTCGAAAATTCTGCGTGCACCAGAATCACCTGCCGCTCGTGCGGCCCCAAACGCTCCCGCGCAATTTCCAATGCTCGCGGGTCGCGATCCAACCCCAAAACTCGCCCGGTGGTCAGCTGCTTGGCGATCTCCAGGGTGTGACCGCCCGTGCCGACCGTCGCATCCGCATACGTCCCTTCGGGCCGGATTCGCAACCACTCCAGAATCTCAGCCAACAGAACCGGCGTATGCAGTACGCTCAAAACTTAAATGCCCAGATCGTCCAGTGCCTTTTCGTCTTCCGCCGTCATCGGATTACGGTTCATTTGATCCAGGAACCGGCTGTGATTCCAGACTTCCAGGTACGTCAGCTGCCCCTGGACGTCCACTTCCCCCTTCATTTCCGCCGATTCTCTGAGTACGGGTGGAATCAGAATGCGCCCCGAGCCATCCACCTCGACCACCTGACCGTAATAATTCGTGCGCGATAGAAATTTTTGTTTCGCCGCGTTGTGCGTAGAAAGCTTCGCCAGTTTCTTTTCGATTTCTTCCCAGGCCTTCAGGGGATAGATGGCGGCGCGATCGCCCTTCGTTGAAGTGACGTAGAACTTTGTGCCGCTCTTGCGCAGGTCGGCCAGAAAGTCGGCGGGAATTTTCAGCCGGCCTTTCTCGTCCACCGTCGCTAGATAGTTGCCCCGCAGCATAAAAGCCCTCGAACAGCCCGCCCGGCGTGTGTTTCTTTAAAATCACTCGCTGGATCGCCCCTGCTGTCGCGTTCCGATATGAAACAGCTTGAATCTGGATTCGCCACTACTTGCCGCTGGGTTCGCCGTTTGCTTCCAGTGCCCCACTGCCCTACACTGTCTTCCAAGTTCTACCACTGTGCGCCACTTCCTCCCACTTTGTGCCCTGATTGTAGATAGCTTCGCAAACATGTCAAGCGGAATTGTTCTGCAAATGGAAAATATTTGTGGAAATACGGAGGCGCGCGAAGACTTCTAGTGGTCGCCGCAACGCAAACCACAATTACTAGGGGCGGCGCAAGAAATCACTCGTAGCGCTAGTCCCCGCGTTGCAGAAAAAATTCCAAAATGTTTTGTAACAGTTAACACTCGCGCAGAAAGTTTTTGGATTGAGCTTGCCAGACGGCGGCTCGAGTCACTCGCTCTGCCCTGTGACTGTGAACCTCGCCATTTTCCCGTCAGCAAACAGAAATTCGTAAGTTTGCAGCGACTGGTAGCAGGTCTTGCGCTGATTTTCGACCAGCTCGCCCTGATAGTCGCCGAGCGTCAAAAGTGAGCCATCGATTTAGCGGAAAGTTCAAAGCGCTTTCCGTTGCTAGTCACGTTTAGCTGCTGATATTGCACGGCGCCGATGCTGCCTGCTGGCACCAGTATCGAGCGCGCCGAACTGACGGTTATCGGATAGTCGTCCAGCGTTTGCGCCGTCGAGTCGAGCGCGGCAAGCACGATCACGATAAGCAACGGGATTTTCTTCATGGTCCGTCCGTCGGCTCCGAGTGGCGCGTACCTTGAGAGGTTTGGCGTCTACATCTGAGACGCCAAGGAAGGACAAGGAGTTTCTGCGGTGTGCGGTTGGGGAATAGTCCCGACAATCCGAGGGCGGCCGACAGCGGATTCTTGGTCCGCCAAGTATCGGACTTCTGGACTTCGCAGGCGGTAGGTGACGCGCCACACGATTCGCCCAGCGGCGTGCCGATCGAACGCGCACGCCTCCGGTTCAAAACATCCAGCTCAGAACGTCCGGCCCGGCTCAGGAAAGCTGCAGGGCTTTGTTGACGTCGCTCATGATTGCGGCAGCGGTTGGCTCGGTTAGGCCGCCGGCTAAAGTGGTCGGCACGCCGCGCGCTTCTGCGTCGACACGATAGGAGATGGGGCCGAGTTTGCTGACGGCCCAGTTCATCCCGGCGACTACGTTTTGCTGGCCGCTGTTGGGGTGGCCGTCGGCTACGATGATCACATCGCCGGCAGCCTGGAGCACGTGGTTGCGCACGATCACGCGGTGGATGGCGTCCTTCGGGATGGTGTTGCCGGACACCTCGATGCCGTTCTTCGACACACGGAATTTCGCGGGCGTGCGGTACAGCGTGGCCTGCTTCGAGTGCATCAGCAGGTACATCGCGCCGTAAACGAAGCCGGCGGCAACCACGCCGTAGATAAAGCCGGTCGAAAGCGCGATCAACACTAGCAGGCCGCCGGGAATCGCCACCAGCAGCCACGGAGCCGGCACGGATTCTGGAGTCGTCGAAATTTCGGTAGCGTCGCCCATTGGTTGCGAATCATATCCTGGCATGTTGTTCCTCCCTTTTTCCGCCTTCGCGGTCCGCCCTTGGTCTTTGCGCAGTGGCCGTCCAGTTCCCCGTAAAACGTTGGCGCCGCCCGTTGCCAATGCATGAAGTCCCGACGTCGGGACGGTAGAGCGGGCAGTCCCCGGGCCGCTCGCCCCACCTTCCAGCCGCAGACATTCAATACGCTATGCGTGAAACGGCGAAGGAAACCGTCATCGCATGCGAATCAAGTGCGCGGCGCCAGCATGTTAGCGATGGGATTCGCGTGAGCGACAAGTCCACGCCACGGGGCCGAGCCGGATCATCTCTTCAACGCGCTGGGACATGAATGAAAGAGTGCGTTCGGGGAGGAAGGTTCGACAGCGCGGCGTTCCCAGCGCAGGCGCCATCTTGGGGATCCCCACTAATCGGAGCGATTGCGTTCGGTAACTCTCACGGCATCGGGCACATACAAATTCGCCGGTGTACTATTGCCCGGCGAGGGTGGGCTGCCAATACTGAACACATCTCTCTCTCGGGGCATGGCGGGTTTTCGTGGAAGATCAAACAAATGTGCGGATGACTGCGGCGCGCGCATTCGTGCGCAGCCTCAACATCCTGCTGAAGTTCGCCAAGATGTATGACTTCGGGCATCCCCGGACGACGACGCAATATGAAACTGCGTGGAGTGAGCTGCAGATGGCGCTTGGACCAAAGGAAGACCAAGCGAGCCTGCTACTGGCAGTTTCGGGCACCCAACTCCTCCTGGATGGGAAACCCCTGGAAGGGGGAGCGGCGGAAAAAAGCTTCGCGCGCCTTTTTTCTAACGCGGGGATCGCCAGCCTTCATTTTTCTCCCAAGGTTACGAAAGCCAGTCTCGCCAAGCTCGTAAAAGCCTTCCCTACGGGAACAGGCATGAAGGCGTCGCAAGTGGGCGAGCAGTTCAAGGCCGCTCTGCAAAATGATGCGCACATCCAGGTGAACGAAGTGTGCTTTGTCGCGGCGGATTCAGCGGTGGCGAAGTCCACGATGGCGGCACAGCTCGCGGCACGCTCGCTGGGATTCAGTCCGGAAAGAACGGAAAACTTGTTCAGCGACCCCGAGAAACTGCTGCAGCTGATTATGGCGGCGGAGGGGACGAAGCGATCTGGGAATACGGGAGCGAACACCGGAGCTAACCCGGGCCTATCGAGCGGATCCGGTTTAGATCCGCAAAATACGGCGGGACCGGAAGGCCAAAACTCCACGATCCAATACGTCAGCCAAGATCCAAGTTTGGTCGTCAGGAACGAAGCGCCGAGCGAGTGGCAAAATACCGGTGGTTCTGCGGGATTCGAATCGAAGGCCCGCGATTTCGCCAACTGGAACACCGGAGATGGAAGCGACGAGACGGCCGCAAGCGCTCGACCGCTGGGCAGCACCAAGCAGCCCGGATCGGAAACGCTGAAGACCGGGTCAATCGCGCTGAAAGCCGGTGAGCTGAAAGGGATTTTGCAGGTGCTGGCGCAGATTGGGCGCGGCGCGGACAGCGCGAACGGGAAACAGCACATGCGCGCCATCGAATCGCAGCTGGCGGAGCTGCCGCAGAACGCAGAATTCACGGCCAGCCAGGTGCTCGCGACACTGGCAGCACACTCTCCGGGGCAAGCACCGGATCCCGCCGAGCTCTTGAAACTCGCCGAGCACATCGCGGTGCGCTTTGCCTTGGAAAGTTACGAACGCGGCGACACGAAAGTGAACGCGGTGCAACAGACGCTCCGCGAAATGCAGCGCGAGCTGGATGTGCTGCGCGAGACGCTCGGCGTGTACGAAGAAAAGATGAGCGAAGCGGGGATTGAGCTGCAATCGGAAAACGAAGTGCTGGCGCACCGATTCTGGAGCCAAGTAACGGAAGAGAAGAAGAAGACCGTGCTGGAATCCGGCGATGCATGGTGCGTGCCGGCGGCGAAAGTGCGGGAGTACGTGGAAGGCCTGCGACTGAGCGGAGAAGGTGAAGCCGCGGAAAAGATCCTGCGGAATTACGCAAATTGCATCGCGAGCAACAACCCCGAGCAACGGCGGCACGCCGCCACGGGACTGATTGAACTCGCGCCGGTATATGCCGACGCCAGCGAGCAGCTTTTCCTGGACGCGATCCGCCTGACCGGGCTGCAGTTCGCACAGTCGAGCGATCCGAATTTGCAGAGCGTGGTGGGAGCGGCATTCGTTCGTCTAGCGCAAGAAGCGGCCAACAAGCGCTTGTATCCGATCGTCCAGCATGCCTCGGAAATGACCAGCTTCATCGAATCCGAGAGTCCGGATGCGGCCAAGAATTTGCGGGCCAGGATTGGCCTGGAGCTCCGCGTGCCAGACTTCATCGAAGCAGCCCTAAAGACCGGCGATGTGCCGGAAAAATTGGCAGAACTGTTGCGGCGCATGCCGCTAGCGGCCGTGGAGCACATCGCGGCGCGGTTTGGGCGCGCGGCGCTGGTCGAAGATTCGGAAAGCCTTTTGTGGATTATGGAAGTGCTGGGTCCGGAGGTGATCGAGCACCTGCGGGAACGCCTGGAACATGGAGATGCCGATGCGGCGATCGATACGGTCGGGTTGCTCACGCGCATAGACAAAGAGACTGTGGAACGGGTCTTGCCGGGGCGCATGAAGGAATGGAAACGCGCCGCGCAAGACCGGGTGGTGCGGCAAATCGCCGTGAGCCGCGCGCCGGGGCGCGGACGGCTGTTGCTCGATCTGTTCCCGCATGTTGACCCGCTGGTGCGTCCAGCGCTGCTCGATGAGATCGGCATGAGCGGTGAAACAGCTGCGGATATGAGTTTGCTGCGGCTGGTCGAGGGAGACCTGCCCAAGAACGGAAGCGAATATCTGCGGCTGAAAGCCATCGAAGCGCTCGGCCGACTGGAAACTCCGCGGGCCGAGGCGGTGCTGCGAAAAGTGGCGGAGTTCCGCAAGACTTTGCGTTGGGCGCATCCTTACGAAATGCGGCTGGCGGCGGTGCAGGCGATGAACCGGATCAATCCGGAATGGGTGCAAAATTTCATTGCGCGTAGCGAACTGAACGTGGCGGATTTGATGATCCAGCCGCTGGCTGCCGATCCGGATTCACTGACAACTTGCCAGCGGCGGTACGTACGATTCCGGATGGACCCGCCCGTACCCGGTGAAGCGATCGCGCCGAAGAAGAAATGCAAAATCGCGGTGCAAGCTCTCAGCTTGTCCGGCGGAATGGGCGAACCGCAGCAGATTCTGCATCCCGGCGCTATCGTGGAGCTGCGCTTGAATCCGGGGAGAAAAGCGATTCGCTTTCAAGCAGTCATCCGCAGTGCGACTCCGCAGGCAGCATCGTTCGAGATCGTGGACATCGAATTCGAGGAACGCACCAAGCTCCGGAAATTGTTGTTGCAGGATGGAAAAGCTCCGCAGCAGGGTGAGAGCGCGCCACAGCAGCAGACGGACCAACAGCCGGCCGTGATTGCCAGCTAACGTAATTGGGAATCGCGCAACGGGCGCTCGGCTCGGCGATCGATCGGCCTCGTAGAAACCTTAGCATGCAAATCACTTCGCGCCTTTGAGAACGCAAGCGATCGCTGCATCATAAACGCGGTTCCGTTAAATATCCTGCGAGAGTATTCGTTCGTCAAAGCGAGCGCGCTGTCAGGCAAAAAAATCCCCGGCCGGTATGGGGGTACCGGCCGGGGCGATTGCTTGATGCGTCTGGGTGTTCTGGCTCCGGCGTCTGCCAGGGCGCCGGAATAACTGCCATGCGGGCCCAATGTAAGGAATCCGCCGAAACAACACAATAATGCAAAAGGATTACAGCCGGATTTGGGTCGCATCGGCGTCTCCCGGACTGTTTTCTAGTTCGCAGGCCTGGCAGACGCCGCTGATTTCAGGAATGATGAGGAATTAAGGGCCAGAAGGATTGCGCACGGAATCAAGGCCGCGCAGGACGGATTGTTCGTCCGGGCTCAGGCCCTGCATGAATCGCGGGTCGTTCAGCGCCGCCTGACGGTCTGCGGGACTCATTTGCTGCAGCGTGTGCAGACGGCCCGTGACCACCTGCTTGCGATCCGGCGACATTTGCTGCCACTTCGGCAGCAGCGTTCGCTGGACGTATTGGCGCTGCTCGGGGGACATGCGCTGCCAGGCTTCCGCGCGATCTTTCATGGCGCCCCGTTCCGTAGGCGAAAGGCTGTTGTACCGCTGCAAATTCTGGCGGATCTGCTGCTGCCTGTCCGGCGGCAAACTTCGGAAGCGTTCGTTGTTCTGCAGGAAACGCTCCTGTTCCTGCGGAGACATCTGCCCCAGCCGCTGCGCCCATGGACCCGGCAACCTTGCAGCGCCCTGTCCGTTTACGCCGGGGCGTCCATTGGCTGGCGCGTTTGTTCCCTGCCCCTGCCCGCCATTGGAATTCGCCGGCGGACGGAAATTATTGCTGTTGGGACGCTGCCCACCCTGATTCGCGCCGCCCGCACCCGCTGCTCCGCCGTTCGGATGATTCGCGTTCCCGCCCTGATTGCCGCCTCGATTGCCGCCCTGATTTCCATTGGGCCGCGTACCGGATCCCTGCGCACGGTATTGCGGGTGATTCTGCGGATGCGCTGCTTGCACGCGCTGCTGCCGGAACTGCGGTGCCGCGAAATTGCGCCGTCCGCCGTAAGGCCGCTGCGCCGACGCAGGCTGCGCGCTCAGCGACAGCAGAGGCGCGATAAGCAGCCCCATCGCGAGCGCGAATAATCTCCTGCGGCCACGCATTTTCATTTCACCGTTATGCAACTGCGATTCTTCTAGCAATTCTTCAGAATATTTTTCGGGCGATCCTTCGGCTGAACCGCCAGCCTACTCCTCGCCCTACTCTTCAGTGGTGGGCCGCTGATCGCTCGCCGGATTCACAGGCTGCGCTTGCTGGTCCGCGGGCGCCGCATCCACCGGAACTTCCGACAACGCATCGAACTTGCTCAGCACGTCGTAATTCTCGAGCACACCCAAATCCTTGATCGCTTCGAAATCCTGCGGATCGGTTACCCCCACCGTTCCTTCGTGCGGCAGATTCGCCATCCACACGCTCAGAGCCAGCAACAGCGTCATCGCAAATGCCAGCCGAGGCTGCGGCACCAGCCAGCCGAGCCACCCGCGGCGCGGCTCTTCCGCAATCCGCGCGCGAATCCGCGCGTCGAAACCGAGCGACGGCTCGACCAGCGGCACTTCATCCAGCACGCCCCACAGCTTGCGGAAATCCTCCGCGCGCTGGTGGCAGGCGCTGCACGCGGCCAGGTGCTCTTCCACCTCGTGCCGCTCCGCCGAATTCGCCCGGCGATCCAGATAGGCAATCAATTGTTTGGAAACGTCTTCACACTTCTTCATTATGGCCGTCCTTCCCGTGCGCGATTCGCGACCGACTCAGACACCAGCGGAGCCAGCTGCACTCGCAAGGTCTCGTAAGCGCGAAATAAAAGCGATTTCAGCGCGCTTTCCGAGCATTCCAGAATTTTGGCGATTTCGCCGTAGTCCATCTCTTCGTATTTGTGCAGCAGCACCGCGACGCGCTGCTTTTCCGGCAGCGTCGCGATGGCGCGGCGGATAAATTCGGAGCGGTCGCGCTCGATCATCTTTTCGTCAACGCGCAATTCGCGCGACGGCAATTGCAGCGGCGCGACGTCTTCTTCCACCGGCGCGTCAATGGAAACGTCCATCTGCCGATAGCGATTGTCGCGCAGCGAATTCAGCGCCAGGTTCGTCGCGATGCGAAACAGCCAGGTGGTAAATTTCGCGCTGGGAGAATACTGCTTCCGTGCGCGATACACGCGCAAAAAAACTTCCTGCGCCAGATCTTCCGCCGTCCCCCTGTTGCGGACCATGCGGTACAAAAAATTGACCAGTGGCGTGCGATATTTCTGGAGAAGGAGGTTGAAGGACGCTTCGTCCCCTGCCTTCACGTCCAGCATCAATTGGACGTCAGACCTGGTCATGGCCTCCACATTGTATCTAACACCAGCCGTGCCATAAAGTTGCAGGGTTTGGGTGTGTTCCATCAGAGCGCTCCGGCCTCCGTCTATGGAACCCGGTTAAGGTCAAAAAGTTGCCTCTCACGGCCACGGAGTTGAGCGCTTTGTTATGCAGCTTAGCGCTTGCCTGTCAATAGGTTAGAACCGATCGCGCGTGCGTGAGAACGAAACAGTTAGAGGTGGAACAGGACCTTCAATCCGAGCATGACGGCTACTCCGAGGAATACCAGCACGGCCATGCCGAACGCTGGCTCGCGGTTCACTTCGGGAATCAGGTCCGAGGCGGCCACATACAGCGTCACGCCCGCCGAGAGCGGCAAAGCATCTTGCACCGTGCTGCGCAACCCGAACATCAGCGCCATGCCCAGCAGCGTGGCGCCGCCGAGAATCACCGACGAGACGAATGCGGCGCGGCGGCTCTGCCCGCTCGCCAGCATCAGCGACGCGACCGTAAAACCTTCGGGCAGTTTGTGCAGAAAAATCGCGAGGAAAATCAGAATGCCCAGTGAAGTGGAGACCAGGAGGCCCGAAGCGATGGCCACCCCGTCGAACAGCGTGTGAATTCCCAGGCCGAGCAGCGCCGCGTAGCTTGCGTGCGCGTGAGAAATTTCTTCGTGATGAGTTTCTTCGCCGAAATGAAAATGCGGCGCGAGCGTGTGCTCGAAAAAATGAACCAGGAAATATCCGCCGAGCACGAGGAGAAAAACGGAACTGGTATCGTGGAAGAAAAATGATTCGTGGTCGCCGCGCAGCTTCAACGATTCCGGAATCATCTCCAGCAGCGCCGTCGCCAGCATAAATCCCGCGCCCAACGCGATAAAATATTTCAAATACCGCCGCGACCACTGCCCGTGCGCAATCAACGACCCGCCCAGCACGTTCGCGCCCGCTGCCGTAACACCGAGCAGCAGCCCCAGCAAAATCCGGTTTGTTTCAGGAGCCATCGTCTCCCAATTCAACACGTCGCGGAATCATATGGAGTGCGGGAGCTTCCTCCCGCGTTCGCCCGGGCGAGGCTTGCCTCGCCCGGCATCGCCCGGAGCGGACTGCCGAAACACGCGAAGCAAGCTTCGCGGCGGAAAAGCAGCGGCGAGCCGCCGCACTCCAAAAATTTCGAGATTGGCGCCGTTGCTTGCGCGCTCCACTACCCCGAATGGCGGAACAAAATCACATCGCCATCTTGCACGATGTACTCTTTCCCTTCGAGCTTCACCTGCGCCTTCTCGCGCGCCGCCGCGAAGCTCCCGGCCTTCACCAGATTTTCCCAGTTCACTACTTCGGCCTTGATGAATCCGCGCTCGATGTCGCTGTGAATCGCGCCCGCAGCCTCTTGCGCATTCATGCCGCGACGGATGGTCCATGCGCGGCATTCTGGTTCGCCCGCAGTGAGAAACGAAATCAGTCCAAGCAGCTGGTAGCTGGCCTGAATCAGCCGGTCGCGGCCGGATTCCTTCAGCCCGTACGCGCTCATCATTTCCTTGGCTTCCGCTTCCGGCAATTCCGCGAGTTCGGCCTCGATTTTTCCGCAGAACGGCACCACGGCGGTCTGAGGCTTGGCGCCGAGTTTTTCCAGATGATGCTTTTCAATCACGCGATCAATGTCCGCCGCTTCGTCATCGCCCAGATTCAGCACGTAGAGCATCGGCTTGCGCGTGAGAAATTCGAAGCTGCTCAGCATTTTCAATTCTTCGGGCTTGAACTCCAGCTCGCGCAGCGGCTTTTCGGATTCCAGCGCCGCGCGGCAGCGCGTCAGCAGCGCCAGCTCCGTTTCGAGGATCGTTTCTTTTTTCTTTTTCAGATCTTTTTCCAGGCGTTCCACGCGCTTGGAGGCTTGTTCCATGTCGTAGAGCATCAATTCGATTTCGACGCTCTCGATATCGCGCAATGCATCGAGCGACCCACCTTCGTGCGGCACTGCCGGATTTTCAAACAGCCGCACCACTTGCGCGAGAGCATCCGCTTCGCGCAAAGGTACCAGTGATGCGGAATTTTTCTCGCGATCTTTCTGCAAGCCGCCAACGTCTACGTACTCGATCGTCGCGAAAGTGTTTTTCTTCGGCTTGAATATTTCCGCCAGCTTCAAAACGCGCGCGTCCGGCACCTTGGCGATGCCGATGTGCGCCTGGTTAGGCGTGCTGCGCCCTTCCACCCGCGCTCCGGTAAGAATGCGGAACAAACTAGTCTTCCCTACCTGCGGCAACCCAATTATTCCTGTTTTCATGAGCCCACGATACTAACACAGGCGCGCCGCGCAGCTGTTGTCGGCGCACGCGATACTCAGAGCGCCATTGAATTTGTAACGGCGGCATCCGTCCCGCGACTTGTGCTAATCTCGCGCCAGGAGCCGGGTCATGTCGAATTTCATTCAGGTCACGCCATTCATGATCGTCGAAGACATCAATCGAGCCGTGGCATTTTTCACCGACATATTGGGATTTAAAACGCTTCTCCGCTATTCCGATTACGCCTATGTGCATCGCGAAACCGCGGGCTTCCGAATCTGGGAGCAGACCGGCAAAGACGCCGCGCCGCCCGGGACCCGTCGCTTTGCGTATTACATTGACGTTCGCGACGTTGATCAACTCTACGCGGAATTGAAACCCAAGCTCGACACCCTGCCAAAAGCTGACGTTCACGGTCCGGCGAACAAGCCGTACGGCCAGCGCGAACTGCTGGTGCTCGCGCCGGACGGAAATTTGCTCGCGTTTGGACAAGCCATCGGCGGAAATTCACCGGCTGACAATACCCATGACTGAAAATATTCCGCTGCCCTTCGATCATGTCAAAGCACACGAACATCTGATGCGCACGGACAAGCGCATGGCGCGCGTGATCACCAAGACCGGCGCATTCCGATTTCAGTTGGATCAGTGCGATAGCGTATACGAATCGCTGCTCGAAGCGATCGTGTACCAAAGCATATCCGGCAAAGCTGCGGCCACGATTTACGCGCGCATCAAAGCGCTCGGCTCGAACGGCCTGTGCCCCACGCCGGCGGAGATTCTCGCGGTTTCGGTGCAAAGACTGCGCGAGGCGGGACTTTCCGGAGCCAAAGCCGCTGCGATGAAGGACCTCGCGCAGAAAACGATTGATGGCGTCGTGCCCACGCTCGAAGCCGCCGGCCTGTTGTCGGACGAAGAATTGGTCGAGCGCCTCATCTCGGTGCGCGGCATCGGCGTATGGACCGTTGAGATGTTTTTGATCTTCCGCCTGGGCCGTCCGGATGTCCTGCCCATCCACGATTACGGCGTGCAAAAAGGTTTCGCGCTGGCCTATGACAAAAAAGAAATTCCGAAGCCGCGCGAACTGGCCGCCTTCGGCGAGCGCTGGCGCCCCTACCGCACCGTAGCCAGCTGGTACATGTGGCGCGCGGTTGAACATTACGGCAAGACGCGCAAAATCACGAAGAGCACTAAAGCGAAGAAGCGCAAGAAGCCGCTGCAGGGATCGCGCAAGAAGCGTGCGGCAAAGAAGCGCTCCGTAAGTAAGAAAGCGTCACGGGAGAAGAAACGCTCGTAGAGCGATCACCGCAAGAGAGATCCTTCGCCCGCGTCCGCGGGCGAAGGGTGACGGCGCGTGATGCGAAGAGCCGGCGAGACGCCGGCGCTACGAAAAATACTGCACGGGTCGCTACCGCAGCGTCCCCCGCACCGTAAGAAACACAGCGGCGATCCCAATCAGCAGCACCACCACCTCAATCCGCACAGACGTCTGATGCAACCGGTCGAATTCCACGCGCAACGGATTATCCTTCGGCGTAGCGTCCACCGAAACCATCTCCGTTCGCAGCTGCGCCAGGCGCGGCGTCACCTGGGTCTGCGACACTACCGTCAGCAGCAACATTAAAACCACGCCGAGCATCACGGGCTGCAGCAAAGTTTTCAGCGAAGGCGCCAGCGCCAAACCCGCCACCAAATACAACACCGCCGCAACCATCCCAATGTAATGCAGCCGCGCCAGCGAGTACCCCACCATCAACCCAGCCTGATCGCGGCTCTGCAGAACTCCAAACGCCCCCGGCGCCACCACAAAACTCAAATAAATGATTGACCCCACCCAAGTTCCCAACGCAAACACCTCTATAAATCGCAAAATGCTGTTCATCATATGCTCCCCAAGCGAGCGCATTGTACTTCTGAAACGCACAGATGGCACAGAGCGATCCGGTGCCTGCATTCCGAGTACTTCTTGAACATATTCCAAGTTTCCCATATTTCGGAGTCGTCGAGCCACGCGCTAGAATCGAGACGAAAGCATCTTGGCAACATACTACTTCCATGCCCATCCAAGCGCCGAACAACGACAATAAAATAAGGCTTCGGGTGCTGTGATGTGGTGTGGTGCGGTTGTTTATTTTTTCAACCTCCTGAACGAACTGCTCCATATCAGAGAGATCCCATAGGTAACTTTGGCCATGGTTACACTGCTCCACGGGGGGATCTTCACCGCGCTGGTCATCGCCATCAGGAAAATCTATAAGGAAAGGGCAAACTCGCCCGAACCCAACCCTGCAACGCCGACTCCTGTCGTCGAGATCGACCCGAGGAGAATTCGCGCACTTTGGATCGCGGTTAGCGTGTACCTCGTCGTATTCGTATTTGCGATTCAATTTGTTGGCAGAGCGACGTACCACGTGTTGTTGATCGGCGGGCTATTCAACATAGCCGTCCTATCCACGTTTATAGTGCTTCTACGAAGGGAGTGCCTCAATCCGCGCAAACGAAATGGCCCTTGAACGGCTCCACCGCCGGCAGCCCCTTCCCGCGTTGATGCTCCACACTTGAAAACTTTTTGAACACACCTGTACCTTCGACGTTTCGCATCGTCTAAGGATTGGTGGTAGAACTAAACAGTGGGGAGTGGTGGGCGACCAAGGACTTGAACCTTGGACCTCTCCCGTGTGAGGGGAGCGCTCTAACCACTGAGCTAGTCGCCCACGCTGTGCAGAACTTCCGGGGCTGAACTGAAATCCCCGAAAAATTCCAGAAGGCCGTCGCGGTTGTAGCCGCAACCTGCATGGCCGTTCCCTGAAGCAGCGGCAACCTATTTTTGTAGCAGAAGGCCATGCGAATTGCAAACAACCACGACGAACGCCAGCACGCGCCTCGCTGAGCTTTTGCGCTCGATCACGCGCGTGGTGAAGGGCAAGGAAGACGTCATCCAGCTCGCGCTCACCACGCTGCTTGCGCGCGGGCATTTGCTGATTGAAGACGTCCCAGGCGTCGGCAAGACCACGCTCGCGCAAGCCCTCGCTCGTTCCTTCCGCTGCTCGTTCCAGCGCATTCAATTCACTTCGGACCTGCTGCCCAGCGACGTAATCGGCGTCAGCGTCTTCAATCCCGCGACGCAGGAATTCGAATTCAAGCCCGGGCCCATTTTCGCGAACATCATCGTGGCCGACGAAATCAATCGCACCACGCCTAAGACGCAATCCTCGCTGCTGGAAGCGATGAACGAAGCGCAAATCACCGTGGATAATCACACGCACCCGCTGCCCAATCCGTTTCTGGTGCTGGCCACGCAGAATCCCATCGAGCATCACGGCACTTACCCGCTACCCGAATCGCAGCTCGATCGTTTCCTGATGCGCATTCGCATGGGCTACCCTTCGCGCGAAAGCGAAAAAGAAATCATCCGCAATAATGCTGGGCACGCGCCGGTAGAGAAAATTACGCCGGTGATGGACGCATCCGACGTCGTGACCATGCAGGAATCCGTCGCGCAAGTGAAAGTGGATGAAAGCCTGCTCGACTACGCGCTGGAAATTGTGGAGCGCACGCGCCAGACCGAACAACTGAGCTTGGGTGTCAGCCCGCGCGGCGCCGTAATGCTGCATCGCGCTGCGCAAGCACGCGCGTTCCTGCTGGGCCGGGATTTTTGCTTGCCTGACGATTTCAAGCGGCTCATCGTCCCAGTCTTCGCGCATCGCGTAGTCGTCAGCTCGCGCTATGTTTCCACGCAGAAAAAATCCGAGCAGGCTGAAGCCATCCTCGGCGAAATCCTCGACACCACTCGCGTCCCTGTGTAACCACGATGGCCGACTCGCTCGTCCTTCGTCTGTGGCGCGACCGCGACAAACACGGCTGGCAAAATTTTGCCATCGCCATGCTGGTTCTTTCCGTGGCATTGCTGGTCGCGCTGTTTTCCGCCGCCGTCGCGCAGCAAGGCCGCGTCACGCTCGCCGCTATCAGCACCACAATCGCGCTGGCTCTCGCCGGATGGGTGGCCATCACCATTGTGCCCAAGCTCGCGCGGCGTACCAGCCTCCGCTGGATCGTCTATCAGGTGGACTACCGCCTCACGCGCGAAGGCATGGTGTACCTCGGCGTCGTCGCCATCCTGATTCTGGCGTGCGTCAACACCGGCAACAACCTGCTGTGGATGCTGCTTTCCTGCGCGATCGCGGGGCTGCTGATTTCCGGCGCGCTTTCACGCGCGGTGCTGCGCGGCATCGAACTTAAATTCGACATGCCCGAGCATGTTTTCGCGGAACAGCCGGTCGTCGCTGAACTCGAATTGCGCAACGAGAAGCAGGCGTGGCCCTCTTTTTCGTTGCGCGTCGTCGGCGCGAACAAGAAAGATGCGGGCCAGATTCTCACGCGCCCAGTGTTTTTTCCTTACATCCCGCGACAGGCTTCCGCGCGACAGAAAGTTGAGCTCACTTTTCCGCATCGTGGCAATTATCGCCAGGACGCTTTCGGCATCCGCACGCGATTCCCTTTCGGCTTCTTTGAAAAAACCCGCCAAGTGGATTCACGGTTGGAAATCATCGTCTATCCCAAGGTGGCGCCCACCGACCATTTTTACGAAGTTCTACCGCTGCTGAGCGGCGAGATGGCTAGTAATTTTCGCGGCCGCGGACACGAGCTGCATTCCTTGCGCGATTATTTGTACACAGACAACGCCCGCTTCGTGGATTGGAAAGTCACCGCGCGCGCCGGGCGCCTGATGGTCCGCGAATTCGCGCGCGAGGACGAGCGCCGCGTGATGTTGGTGCTCGATCCCTTTATCGGGCCGCCGCCCGTCACGCCCGGCGAAACCGAAGCTGCGGCGCCGCTCGCCACCGCCGAGCACGTCGCGCGTTTCGAGCGCGCCGTTTCCATGGCCGCGTGCATCGCCTGGCACTTCAACGAACTCAACGCGGCGCTGCAATTCCGCACGCACCGTTTCACGACGCCCATGGCCCCGTCCGCCGAAATTATTTACGACGCGCTGCGCGAGCTAGCCACCATTCAGCCAGATACTTCGGCGCTGGGCGGCCAATTCCTCGACGACCTGGCCTCCGAACGCGAAATTTTCAAAATCATCCTCACCGCACGACCGCAAAACACTATTCCCACCGCGCTGTGGTCCTCCTCGTATTTTCTGTTCCTCAATTCGCTCTAGCCTTATCTTCCTCTGCGAACTCTGCGTTAAGTCTTTTGACTTTCTCGCACGCCCCGCGGCACACCGAAAAATGCGAGAATACCCGTCGCATGAATACGGACCTCACCGGCCGTGCGCTGAAAACTTTCCAAACCCGCATGCTTACTTGGTTTCGCGCTCAGCAGCGCGACCTGCCCTGGCGCCGCAGCCGCGACCCCTATCGCATCTGGGTCGCCGAAGTTATGCTGCAACAAACGCGCATCGCCGCAGTAATGCCCTATTACCAGCGTTTCCTGGAGCGCTTCCCCACAGTGCAATCCCTCGCACGCGCGTCCGAACCTGAAGTGCTGAAGCTCTGGTCCGGCCTGGGCTACTACAGTCGCGCCCGCAATCTGCATCGCGCCGCAAAAATTATCGTTACACAGCACGAAGGGCAATTCCCGAGAGAACTAGATGCCGCGCTCGAACTCCCCGGCATCGGCAACTACACCGCTGCGGCAGTACTAAGCATTGCCTACGACGTTTCGCTTGCCGTACTCGACGGCAACGTCGCCCGCGTGCTAGCGCGCATCAAAGCCATCCGCGGCGACCTGCGCGCGCCAAAAAACTGGCGCACTCTCACCGCCGGGGCACAGAGTTTCCTCGCATCGCAAGCCCCAGGTGATTGGAACCAATCGCTGATGGAGCTAGGCGAAGTAATCTGCACGCCGCAATCGCCGCGCTGCATGGAATGCCCAGTCGCGCACCACTGCCGCGCCTACCGCGAAGGCCTCACGGAGCAAATTCCCGCGCCGCGCCGTAAACGCGCTCCGGTCCACATGAAAATCGCCGCCTTAATTCTCCGGGACCCGCGCGGCCGCACTCTGCTCGTGCGAGACCCGGGCGCCCACGATACCGTGCTGTTCTCACGCATGTGGCAATTCCCTGCCGTAGCGGTCACGCGTCACGCGAAAGCAGAATTAGAAGCACATCTGAGCAAAACGCTGTCCATCACCGGAATTTCATTAGAAGAATTGCCAACGGCCCGTCACGGCGTAACCTACCGCAACATCACGCTGCTCCCATTTCTGGCGAACGTCCGCGAACTACCAAAACTCCCCCGCACAAAAATCCTAGCCCTGAAAAATCTCAGTAAGCTCCCCATCTCCAGCGCCACCCGCAAAATCGCCGCTGCAGCCGCAAAATCTGTGGTGACTCTGTCTTCCAAAACCGCACCATCACCCCAACGCAACCCCACCCCATGACACGATAGACACCGCGAAATCCACCGCGCAATCCGCCCCACCTCTCTCGCTGCTATCATAGAACCGTCCATGGCTTCCACCGCGCGCCTCAGCGCTCCGCCGCTCCCGGCGGTGCAACGATATTTCGAAGTGTCGCTGTTCCTGCTGGTCTCGACGGGCGTCTTCGCCGTGATCAGCACCGGCAAACTCGACATTTTCTCCACAGCCATTCCCGTCGTGGTGCTGGTCTTCAAAGCCGGCCGCCTGTGGCGCGGACGCGGCCCCGAACTTTCCGTGCGCACTGCCACCGGCTTGGTCCTCGCCTACTTTTTATTTTTCCCGATTGACCTCTGGGTCCTCTCGCGCACCGTTTCACAAGGCGCGCCGAACCCCGCGCTTTATTCCGCGCTGCTGGCCGCTATTCACCTGATGCTTTTCGCGACGCTGGTACGCCTGCTCTCCTCGCGCAGCAATCGCGATTACGCGTTCCTTGCGATGCTCGCGGTCACCTGCATGCTGGCGTCGGCGATTCTCACCGTCGAAACGGGCTTCTTGATCGCTCTGGCAATTTTTCTGGTGCTGGCCGTTTCCACTTTCGTAGCGCTGGAAATTCGCCGCGGCGCGAATGATGCGGTCTCGCCTCCACTCGAATCCGGCTCGCCGCTCGCGCATCGCTTGAATCGCGCGCTGGGCTTGACCTCCGCGCTGGTCGCCATCGGCACGCTCGCTATCGGCGCCGTGATCTTTTTCATGCTCCCCCGCGTCACCACGGGCTATCTGAGCGCGCTGAATCTGCAGCCGAAATTAATGACCGGCTTCAGCGACGACGTCACACTCGGCGAAATTGGCGAAATCCAGAAAAGCGGCGCGGTCGTCATGCGCATCCATATTGACGGCGACCCCACGCTCGCTGAAGGCGTACATTGGCGCGGCATCGTGCTCACCAATTTCGATGGCCGCCGCTGGTTCACGCCGCCGCGCGAGCAAATAATTGTTTCGCCTGATCCCGCCGGCACATATCGCATGGACGCGCCTCTGCTCCCCACCGGATATTCCATCCCGCTGCATTACACCGTGCTGATGGAGCCGATCGCCACCGACGCGATTTTTGTCGCGCCGCGGATCGATACTCTGCAAGGCCGCTTTTCCAACGACAGCGAACGCCTCGGCGGCGAAAAGCACAACGGCTACTTGATTCTCGATCAGACCGGCTCGCTCTCCAATCCTTTCCACAACAACACGAAAATTCGTTACGAAGCCACCTCCAATCTTCCGATCATTCCCGCGCCGCAGCTGCGCCTGGCTTCTCCAGATTTTCCGGATTCCATCACTGGTCCGTATCTGCAAGTTCCGCGCCTCGATCCGCGCATCAAGCGGCTCGCCGAACAAATCACCGCCGGCTCCGCGAACGAATATGACAAAGCCGCGAAAATCGAGTTGTATCTGCGCACTCATTACCGCTACACGCTCGACCTCACCGGTCCGCGTACCGCCGACCCGCTGGCGTATTTTCTTTTCACGCGCCGCGCCGGCCATTGTGAATATTTTGCCGCGGCCATGACGGTGATGCTGCGCGACCTGGGCGTTCCCGCGCGCTACGTGGGCGGCTTTCTTCCCGGCGAGTACAACGACGTCGGTGGCGACTGGATCGTTCGCGCCAGCGACGCGCACGTGTGGGTGGAAGTTTTTTTCCCCGGCTACGGCTGGATCACGTTCGATCCCACTCCGCCAGGAAACGAACAGCACGGGGGCCTGCTCGAACGCATGAGCATGTACTGGGATTGGTTTCAATTCGCCTGGGGCGAGTGGATCATCAACTACGATTTCGGCCACCAGATCACGCTGGCGCAGAGCGTGCAGAAAACTTCGCGCGATTGGGGCGAGGGCGCGCGCAAATATTATCAGGAGAGGCAGCGCCAGATTTTACAGCTGATCGTCAAGATCGACCGCAAAACCGAAGCCTTGCCATATTTTCTGCCGAGCGTGTTGGTTTTTCTGGTGACGCTGCTGATTTACCTGCGCGGACGCAGCATGTTCGGTTACCTGATGGCGCGCTGGAGCTTGCGGGCGCGCTCCACCGGCAACGTGACCGCTTCGCTGGCCACGCTCGAATACCGCGAAATGCTGCGCCTACTCGAACGCCGCGGCTGGAAAAAATCCCCATCGCAAACCGCGCTGGAATTCGCCGCCGCCATCCCCGCCGCCGAAATCGCTGGGCCCGTCGCGCAGCTAACCGCGCTCTACCAATCCGCCCGCTTCGGCGATCGCCCCGGCCCTGCACAACAAATGTCCGCGCTGCTAAGCGCGATCCGCGAACTCACCCGCGCGGGTAAACGTGCTACGCGGTGAACTGGCGCGTGCTGGTGTTGTGGATCACCTTCGCAGCCGTCGCCATCGCCGTCCTTCTGATCCCGCCAATACCGCAGAGCGAAAACTATCATCACTTCGTAGACACTCGCGCGTTGGGCGGAGTTCACAACGCGTGCGACGTCTTATCGAACGCATTTTTCCTGATCGTAGGCCTGCTCGGCGTGTGTTTTGTTTTAAGCGGTCCCGCGACCGCGCGTTCTGGCCAGCGATTTCTAGATCCGCGTGAGCGCTGGCCCTACCTGATCTTCTTCGCCGGTGTCGCGCTCACGGCTTTCGGCTCCGCTTACTATCATTTGCAGCCAGACGACGCGCGCCTCGTGTGGGACCGCCTTCCGATGACCCTTGGATTCATGTCGCTGCTCGCCGCGACGTTGAACGAGCGCATCAGTGTGAACACCGGCACGCGTTTGCTCGTTCCGTTGCTGATTTTCGGAATCGCCAGCGTGCTGTATTGGAATGTGACACTCGCACGCGGTGCTGGCGATCTGCGGCCTTACGTTCTCGCGCAATTTGGCTCGCTGCTGATCCTGCTGCTAATCGTCGCGCTATTCCCACCGCGTTACACGCGCGGCGTGGACCTGATCGTTTCGCTGCTCATCTACGCACTCGCGAAGGTTTTCGAAGCCGCCGACCGCCCCATTTTCAATCTGGGCGGAATTGTCAGCGGCCACACCCTGAAACACGTCACCGCCGCGGTTTCCGCGTATTGGATTTTGCGCATGCTAAAACTTCGTGCACCAATCACCCAGGCATCCTGGTTCCTGCGAACGAAAACCTAGCGGACCGGTCTAGTTGTACGTGCTCTATGAGCCAGGTCGCGGTCGCGCACTATGGTAGAATTACCTGTTTCGCAGCACGCCAAAGGACGGCTCTGCATGCCGAAAGTCGGATTCGTCAGCCTGGGATGCCCGAAGAACCTCGTGGATAGCGAGGTGATGATGGGCATTCTCGCGCGCGCTGGTTACGAGCTGACGTCGCGCGCGGGCGAAGCCGACGTGCTGGTGGTGAACACGTGCAGCTTCATCGAGCCGGCGCAGAAAGAATCGGTGGATTCCATCCTGGAAATGGCCGAGTACAAGAAATTCGGCCGCGCGCAAAAATTGATCGTCGCCGGCTGCATGGTCGAGCGCTTCCGCAACGACATCCGCGAACAAATTCCGGAAGTGGACGCCGTGATTGGCACCGGCGAAGTCGAAAAAATTCTGCAGGCCTGCGAAGGCCAGCTTCGCCCCGACGATTCTGAAATTCCCGGCGGCGCCGAGCTGCCCACGTATCTCTACCACGACGCGACGCCGCGCATTCTGGCGACGCCACGCCACACCGCCTACATCAAAATCAACGAAGGCTGCGACCACCCCTGCACTTTCTGCGTGATTCCGCAGCTGCGCGGAAAATTCCGCAGTCGGCGCTTCGAATCCGTGATTCGCGAAGCGGAAAACCTGGCCGCCGCCGGAGTGCGCGAAATTTCGCTCATCGGCCAGGACACCACCTTCTACGGCGAAGACCTCGGCCTGCGCGACGGCCTGGCCACGCTGCTCGAGCGCCTCGCGCAAATCGAAGACCTGCATTGGGTGCGCTTCCTCTATTGCTATCCGAACCGCATCACGCCGCGCCTGCTTGATAGCATCGCCGCGCATCCGCGCCTAGCAAAATATCTGGACGTGCCGCTGCAACACGCCAGCCGCAGCGTGCTCGCGCGCATGAGGCGCGGTTCGAATGGCGACGCGTTCCTGAAAATGCTGGAAAAGGCGCGCAAATCGATTCCCGGCGTTGCCATCCGCACTTCGTTCATCGTCGGCTTCCCAGGCGAAACCGAAAATGATTTCTGTGAGTTGTGCGATTTCGTGCGCGCGGCTGAATTCGATTGGATGGGCGTCTTCGCATATTCCGACGAAGACACCTCGAAAAGTTTCGCGCTCGAAAATAAAGTGGACGCCAAAACAATCGCACGCCGCCGCGACACGCTCATGTCCCTGCAGAAGAAAATCTCCGCGCGCAAACTGAAAAGCAAAATCGGCCAGCGCCTGCAGGTCATGCTCGAAGGCCCATCGAAAGACACCGACTTGATCTGGGAAGCCCGCCTCGAAGGCATGGCCCCCGAAATTGACGGCAAAGTCTACATAACCGATTTCGCCGGCGTAAACGACGCCGCCGACCTGCCGCTCCCCGGCGGCCTAGCCACAATCGAGATCACCGAAGCCAAGCACTACGACCTAATCGGCCGCGCCATCGAATTCGAAGTGCCCACGCCAGAATCAGCCCGCCGCCAAGCCCTCGCCTCGTCATCTCCATTCGCGATCCTCGCGTAAGGCATCGATATGCCTCCTGTTCGGATTGCCGCTCTAATCCTGACCCTGACTTCTCTGGTGTTCTCGGCATTTTGGGTGGCAAGGATGATTCGAGAAATCAACCTAGCCGAAGGAAAACCGGGCACGGTCTCGTTTCTCCTCCTTTTTGGTAGCGGGATCTATCTTCTTGGACGACACAGCCGAGCCGTTCCAACCGGCACCGTTACGAGAGTTGTGTTTTTGCTTTTGATTCCGATAAATTTCCTGCTCGTCGGCCTATTTCTGCTCCCAGGTCGGAGCTAACCTGATCACACGCGCATCGCCGCGCACTTTGCGGTATTCTTAATCGCATGAAATTCCGTTGCCCTATCTGCAAGAAGCCGACGGACTCCGACGCAAATCCGGAATTTCCGTTCTGCAGCGAACGCTGCAAACTCTACGACCTCGGCAACTGGTCCAGCGAAAAATACGTCATCAGCGAGCCGGCCAACGACGAAACGCTTTTCGAAGACATCACGCGCGAGTCTCCCGACGAACACAAGAACTAATGACCGCAAAAACTGATCCCGCCGCATCAAACGCGGCAGCGTCATCGTCGCCCGGCGTGGAATCGCCGAGCGCGCCTTCGACAACAACACAAAGCAAGCCCCGCTTCGCCATCTTGATCGCCACCGCCGCAGGCCTGGGCTACTTCCCAAAAGCTCCCGGCACCTTGGGTTCGCTCGCTGGAGTTCTGGTCTCGCTGCTCCCCTGGTGGATTTTCGTTATTGCGATCGCGGCGACAGGGGCACTTTCAACGGGCGGATGGGTTACTGGAACAAAGTTCGATCCATTCCTGATGTGTCAGTGCATCCTACTGATCGCGATCGCCGCGATTGGCACATGGGCTTCTAACCAGGTGTCGGCGTACTGGCGCGAGAAAGATCCTCAACGGGTCGTGATCGACGAAGTATCGGGCCAACATCTAGCACTCTTGCTGGGCTGCGGAGTCCCTGCTCCGTTCAAGGCTGCAGAACACGTCTGGACGAGTCCCCCTCCGCTTGGCTTGGTGGCGATCGCCGTTCCCCTCAACTGGAAATATTTGCTCTTGGGTTTTATACTTTTTCGAGTGTTCGATATTTGGAAGCCGTTCCCGGTGCGGCAGGCGGAATCGTTACCCGGCGGTTGGGGCATCATGGCGGACGACTGGATCGCCGGAATTTACGCCGCCATCGGCCTATGGCTCGCGCGCGCCGCAGGTTTGTAGCGAGAATCTTTGGGGGTCATGGCTTTCGAAGCACGCAATGACACGAGCCGCGATTTAGTGCAAGCTATCAAAGTCAGCACCAAGCGCCCCGGCACATAAGCCTGAACGCGAACATGACTGCCACTCCCAGAATCGAAAGCATCAAGCCAGCCGCCGCTCTCCCCGGAGGCGAAGTCGCCATTCACGGTAGCGGCTTCGGCACGCGCAACCACGCGCGTCCGCTGGTGCAATTCGGCGCCGCGGAAGCGAGCCTCGTCCTCGCCGCGGAAAATCTGCTGATCGCGCGCGTCCCGGAAGGAGCCGCGGGCGGAGCCGTCCGCGTGCGAATGGCTGGCGTCGAAAGTCCGCCGTTCCCTCTCGCGCTCGGCACGCAAGTCGCCGACAATCTTCATCCCGTCGCCAGCCCGGCGGTGGACGCCGACGGCAATGTGTATGTCACCTTCAGCGGCCAGCGCGGCCAAAAAGTTCCCGTGTCGCTCTACAAGGTCACGTCAAACAACGCCATCAAGCCCTTCATCACAGAAATGATGAATCCCACAGGCCTGGCAATTGATAGCGAAGGATTCCTGTTCGTTTCCAGCCGCCACGATGGCGCGATCCACCGCGTAACGCCCGACGGCCGCGCCATGCAATGGATTGAAGGCATGGGCATCGCCACCGGCCTGGCGTTCGATAAAGCCGGCAATCTTTACGTCGGCGATCGCAGCGGCACGATTTTCAAAATCGGCGCCGACCGCGAAATTTTTGTCTTCGCCACGCTCGAGCCTTCGATGGCCGCGTATCATCTGGCTTTCAGCGCCGCCGACGAGCTGTACGTCACCGGTCCCACCACTTCCAGTTTCGATCGCGTCTATCGCATTAATCCCGCCGGCGAAGTCAGCACTTTTTTCCGCGGCCTCGGTCGCCCCCAAGGGCTCGCCTTCGATCGCGCCGGCAACCTCTACGTCGCCGCATCCCTCGGCGGCCAACGTGGTATCGTCCGCCTCACGCCCGATGCCAAGCCCGAGCTGGTGGTAAGCGGCAGCAATATCGTCGGCCTAGCCCTGTTGCCGAGCCGCCGCGCCATGATCACCACGAACAACGCGCTCTACTCGCTCGATTGGGACGTGCAAGGCCTCCCGCTGAACGGGTAATTCTCGCCAACGTTCGCAAGAAAATGTTTTGGCCGTCATCCTGAGCCGAGGATCTCTCTTGGATGTCGCGTGCTTGGTGATGCCGTGAACGATGAGAGATCCTTGGTCGCTGCGCTCCTCGGGATGAAGGCGCACCCGCCACAACCGCAGCGCGGAGCAAGAACTCTCTTGTAATTTTTCCACGTGCGTCTGCGTATCTACCCATATCTTCGTGTATCTTCTCTGCGGCGCACGCATGAACCACAACCCAGCCACGATCGCCCCCACGCAAACGCAAACACCAGCGCCAGCGCCAACGCCGCCACCCCGCCGCCTGATCGCCGCGCCCTGGCACACGTTCTCCATCCTGCTGATCTTCGCGTACTTCGGTTTCCGCGCCAGCATGCCGTCCAGCACAATCGCTCCAGAAACCGCGCAACCAACAGCAACGCACGGTGCAGTTCTGCTCAAATACGCGCTCTTAATTCTTTCCGAGTGGGGCATGGCCTACTGGGCCTGGGCAGGAGTCCACTGGCGCGGCGGCCACCTACGCGATCTCACGGGCGGCCGCTGGACAAATTGGCGCAACATCGCGACAGACGTGGCCATCGCCATCCCCTTCTGGATCGTGTGGGAATTAACGGCATGGCTAGTGCACCGCGCCGTCGAACGCATCCCCACCGCAACGGCAACATACCAACCGCCGAGCGGCGTCGCTGAAGTAACCCTCTGGATTCTGCTTTCTATCTCCGCGGGCGTCTGCGAAGAAATCGTCTTCCGCGGCTACATGCAAAAACAATTCCAAGCAGCCACGGGCAGCATCGCAGCAGCCGTAATCCTGCAAGGCGCCATATTCGGTCTCGCGCACAATTACCAGGGCTGGAAACAAGTCATCGTAATCGCTGCCCTCGGCATCCTCTACGGCGCGCTAGCAGCCTGGCGCCGCAATCTCCGCGCCAACATGGTAGCCCACGCCTGGTCCGACATCTTCGAAGGCTGGCTGCGTTTCATCTGACTAGTTCGCGGAAATGTACGGGAACCTGCCAATCCGAAGGCAAAGTTTGGCCGAGAGATCTGCTTCTTATTTTGCGTTTGCGCACAAGACGAAGCGGAAGCCGCGCAGGCGCCGTTCACGGCGTCTTGGGCTTCTCGATCACTTGCTGCGTCTGCACGGAGAATAGCTGGAAGTCGGAGAAGGTGTGGCCGAAGATCATGCGGCGCCTTCCGTAGTCGGAATAGGCGACGGCGGATTGCGGCAGCCAGATTTCCACGTCTTGCGTGTGAAATTTTACTGGCGCGTAATCCACGGACACCGCGCCGCCCTGCAAGCCAATCGCCGCGATTCCGTGCATCATGTTCGTTTCCAGGTGCATGACCTGACCGGAGTCGGCCGCAATCCACGCGCGGCCCTTCAGGCTAATCGGGTAGGTCTGCGCACTGGTGCGGATTCCAAAAGTGCGCACGTGTTTCGCTTTGCTCTGCCGAAAATAAATTACCCAAGCCGGTTGACCATTCCACTGCGAGTAGCCTTCACAGCGCATGTCGTAGTCGTCTTGCAGCGCCGGGTAAAAGATCAACGCCAAAATCGCCAGTCCCCTGTCCGCTGTCGCGCCCAGCGACGCGTCCGCAGGGCTTGCCAGCGGCGTGCGCGTTTCGTGCACTTTCGGCACTGCCGATATCTCTCCGAAATCCACCAGGTAATCGAACTTCGCGTCCCGCACCACTTCCCGCATGCCCAGCTCGTCGGTTTGCGAATAACGTATCCGTTCCTGCGCATTAAAATTTTGCAGATGGGTAACTAATTCCGTGGCGCGTTTTCCCGCTTGTTTCAGCACGTCGGTGAGCGAGCAGGGCGGCTTAGCGGAAAGCGACGGCACCAGCCCATCCACATTTGGCGGATCCCAATGCAATGCCGGCGGCTTTTTTTCCGTCGTTTGCGAGGTTTTCGCAGGGAAGGCGCTCGCAGTCGCGAAAATTACGAGCACCGCGACCGTGGGTAGCACCGCGAGATGACCACACCGAAAACTCTTTCGATGGCGGGCGGCCCCGCGGGTGGAAACCAGCGAAGATGGAACGCAATTCCTCATAATGGTCGCGCCCGAAAGGCGCAGTTGCCGGAGGATTGACAGCGATGCGCAGTTTATCACGCCTCGCGCGACGAGATGCGTGCCGCAGGCGCGCTAAACCGGATGATCCGGATACATCACTTTCGGAAAGCGCAAATGCAGGAGGAGCGCGCACAGCAGCAGAACCACGAAGGCGATCACGCTGCCCTCTGGGCCCGCCGATCCTCCTGTGAGCCATTTCGGACCTTGCACCGAAGTGTTCAGGTAGCGACCCAAGCCGAGCATGCCGCTGTCCGGCGTGCCATAAAAAAACGTCTCGGCCCAGTCCCAGGCCGCATGAAACCCCAACGCGAACCACAGACTGCCCGTCCGCCGGATCATCAGGCAGAAAAGCAGGCCGGTGGCGACAACCTGCAAAATGCCGAGAGCGTTTTCGCCGGGATTGGGTATATGCGCAGCGCCGAATATTAGCGACGTAAAGAGCGCGGCGCGCCAAAACCGAAAGCGTCGCGCGAAAACAAACAGCCAGTAGCCACGAAAGGAAAACTCTTCGTGGGCCGCGACCGCCAGAAATACTACACCCCATCCCAGCGCGTAACGAAACACCGCGCCTCCTGCGAGCGCCACGGAATCAATTCGAAAATGGCCCAGCGCGAGCAGAACCAGCACAATTGCGGAAAGCATCGCGAAGCCCCACACGCAACCTTCCCAGAATCGCACTCCGAAAATCTGGCGCGGCGGAATTCCGTAATCGCCCATCGGGCGCTTCTCCATTCGCGAAACGACCCACGTTGCCAACGCCATAAAACATGCCAGCACGGCCTTAACCGGCAGTTCGCTGCGAATGCTGAAGACGGCGTCCGAACGATTGCCCTGGAGATGCAGTGCAAAAATCAGCAGCCCCGGAAGGATGAACCCGATCGCCACCCACGTCAGCATCCGGGTACGTTGGGCCCGTCCCCAAGGCCGTGGCCCATCGAGATCTGGCGCCCCCGCAAGATTCGAGCTGGCGCCGGACGTTTGTCCGGTTTGCAATTCTGCACTGCGCTCGGAATCGTTTTCGTCAGGCACGCGCGCACCTCCCCTTGAATGCGTAGATTGTGCCAGCCGGGTAAGCCGCGCGCCAGCGCGATCACCTATACGTGGCCGCACAATTTCAGGGCCTGGCGCGGCCCTTCATGTTTGGTCCGGCGCGCGATCCCCCTCACCTCGTGCACGGGAAAACCTTTCCGCGCCGCAATCAGGATTTCCACGCCGGAGCTTTGCGCCGGTCCAGATAAATCGCTCTACATCTAACCAGCATTGTGTGGGGTAACTTCCAAAAACGAGCATCGCCATCAATATATGTTAATCAATTCTCAGGAAGGCGCGCCAAAATGACTAATTCGATAAAATTGATCCGATCACTGCGAAGAACATTTCAATCCCTCTGCGCCCTATTGTTGCAGCTCTGCTGCTCCGCGCTTTCGTCACAGAACCATCAGCATCGCATTCACAATATTGTTCTCGTCCACGGCGCCTGGGCCGATGGTTCCGGCTGGCGCGGCGTCTACGATGTTCTCGTCAAGCACGGTTACAACGTCAGCATGGTGCAGGAGCCGGAGACCACATTCCAGGAGGACGTCGCCGCAACGAAACGCATGCTCTCCCTCTAAGACGGGCCGTGCATTCTTGTCGCGCATAGCTACGGCGGTGCCGTCATCACCGAAGCTGAAACGGATCCGTCCGTCTCCGGCCCGGTGTACATCGCGGCGCACATGCCCGACGCCGGCGAAAATGAATCAGACGACGGCAAGCGGTTCCCGAGCGACCTCAGCAACTCCACCGGAATTAAAAAGACCGCGGACGGCTTCACTTACCTCGACACCGCGCAGTTCCACGAATGTTTCGCGGCCGACCTGCCAGCCAAGCAAACCGCGTTCATGGCGCGTTCGCAGGTTTTCAATTTTGCGGACAATTTCAAAGGAGTCGTCACCACCGCTGCGTGGCGCAGCAAACCCAGTTGGATGCTCGTCGCGGGACGCGATAGAACGATCAACCCCGATCTGGAACGCTGGTACGCCGAACGAGCCAAGAGCAACAGAGTCGAAGTCGCAGGCGCCAGTCACTGCGTCTACATTTCACACGCGAAAGAGGTCGCGGCTCTCATCGAAGAAGCTGCAACCCACGTTCAGTAGATGAAAGTGTGGAAGGGGCGAACTTTTGAAATGCTTACCGCAAATCAGAGCTCGCCCCACCCGTCGGTAACGACCGATTGGCAGTTGTACACGGCGGCTTCAATCACGGGAACAATCACTACGGCGCGCTGTGTCCTGCACACGTCAACACGCCAAGGTACGCGCGCCAAGGACCGACCGCCGCGTCATATTGATGCGCCATCACGCGCGAGATTTGGTGCAAGTGCGTCAGATCATGGACCGCCCAAGTCGCGAGCAGCTGCGAAAGCGTAACGTTTCCGAGGGCAGGATGCAGCCCGCGCCGCTCGAGATCCTCTTGCTGCAAATTCATCGCGCGCAATTCGGCCAGTCCCTCCGATCGCAAGCGCGCAAACTCATCCAGCAATTGTCCCAACGATTTGCCCGCGCTCTCGCGCTCCTGTCCCCAACGATCGAACGACTCAAAGGCGCGCGTCTCGCCAAATTCCAGGATCATCTTCGCCCGCGGCAGCCAGTCCGTGCGTTCGCCGTGATTCAGATGCCCGGCCACGTCAAACACGCTCCACGTGCCCGCGCCCTCATTCCGCAACGTCCACGCGTCCGGTAAATCGCGCAGCAGCGCATCGAGCGCCGCAGGCGTCCGTGCAAGTAGCGCCATGGTGTTCTGCAGGTTTTGTTCCATCATGCTCTCCAGTCCATACAAGCCATCCGATTCCGCCGGCGTCCTCTGCGACTCCGACGTTTTTTGGTAACGTGGGCGTCTCACCAGCTTCGACTTTTCGCTCCTCGTCGCAACCTTTCTCGCCGCACTCGCGTCTCAAGTCCGAGGCTTCTATACTTTAGCGCATGTCGCGACTCGGAATTTCTGGCGCAGGATCGTTCTCTCGCAAGATATGGCGATCTGGTCTGGCATGCGCAAACCCATACGTCTCGACATGGCTCGCCGTTGCTGTGTTTGTACTGGTTGTTCTAGTTTTTCTCGGTAACGCGTCAACAACGCACAGTCAATTGGCCGCAACGACCGCCGCTGAGCACAACGCGCCGACTCAAGCGCAGCAGCCGGGAACCGCGCCCACTGGCGCAAGTCGCTGCATTACCTGCCACCCCGCCGAAGTCGCGGGATACGCGCGCTCCGCGATGGCGCATTCCCTGCGCCGCCCTGTCCAGGAACCAGACGGCGTCGTCACCGCCCACGGTTCGAAAATTACCATCTACTCAACGCCCACCGGCTACTGGCAGCGTTGGGAAAATGGCGGCGACCAAAGCGAATACCACATTGACTGGGTCGTCGGCTCCGGCAACCACGCCAGCGGTTATTTGGTGGACATCGGCGGCCACCTTTTCCAATCGCCGATCGCGTATTACAAGAGCCGCCAGTCCTACGATCTCGCGCCGGGTTTCGAAAATCAGCCCGATCCTGATTTCACGCGGCCCATCCGCGAAGAATGCGTCCTCTGCCATTCGGGGAACGCACTCGACGTCGCCGGAACGCTGAACGAATATCGCGCCCCTGTATTTCCTGCCTCTGAGGAAGCGATTACTTGCGAGCGTTGCCACGGGCCCGCAGCCGAACATCTGGCCGACCCACGCGCCGGCAATATTGTTAATCCCGCGAAGCTCGAGCCCGCCGCTCGCGACAGCATCTGCGAACAATGCCATCTGTTCGGAGTCGCGCGTGTCCCCAATCCCGGAAGAAATCTAAGCGACTTCGTCCCCGGACAGCGCGCGGAAGATGTATTCACCACTTATCATGACGCAAATCCCACCGGTGCGTTCAAAGTGATCAGTCATGTAGAGCAGCTGGCGCTGAGCGCCTGCGCGCGCAATAGCAACGGCCGCTTGTGGTGCGGCACCTGCCATGATCCCCACAATAATCTGCACGATGATCCGGCCAATGACTCAAACGTCAAGCCGCTGCAGGCGGTCGCGTATTACCGCTCAGTGTGCCTCACCTGTCACGCCGCGAAATTCCCCGCCGCCACCGCGCATCCCGCGCAAGATAGCAACTGCCTTTCTTGCCACATGCCCCGCCGCGATGCGAAAGACGGCGGCCACTCCGCCTTCACCGATCACAGAATTCAGCGCCGCCCAGAATCGCTGCCCGACGCACCAGCTGATTCCGGCATTGCCGCCTGGCGCGAGCCTTCGCCCGATCTGCGCGCGCGCAATCTCGGCATTGCTTACATTGACGCCGGCATGCAACGCAAATCTTCGCCATTCATCGTGCAGGGCTATCGCACGCTCACCGAAGTCCAGGCGCAATTCTCTGATGATAGCGAATTCTTCAAATGGATTGGCGAAGCCCTGCTTCTCGCGCAGCAAACTTCGGAAGCCAAGATCGCGTTCGAACGCGCGCTCCAGCTCGATCCCAATTCACCGCTCGCCGAAGCCGGCGCCGCTTCGCCTTACGTCGCGTCCGGCGATGCCGATCGCGCCATCGCGCACCTCCAGCGGGCTCTCACGCTGGACCCTTTATATCTGCCCGCGGCCAGCACGCTGATGGGCTTATACCAGAAGGAAGGCAACACCGCAGAAGCCGACGCGCTCGCGGGCAAAATCAAAGCGGCCATGGATGAAACGTCCGCGCCCGCCGCCGATTTGGCTGCGCCGCAATCCACTACCAGCGAGTCCGCGAAAAACGCCGAGCAAGTTTACAAAAATATTGAAGTGCTCAAGGGCGTTCCGGCCAGCCAGCTGATTCCCGCCATGCAGTTCATCACCGCATCGCTGGGAGCCGAATGCACGTTCTGCCACGTCGAGGGACATTTCGAAAAGGACGACAAGGAGCCCAAACAAATCGCGCGCGACATGATGCAGATGACGTTCGCGCTCAACAAGAATAATTTCCAGGGCCATCGCGACGTTACCTGCTACTCCTGCCATCGCGGTGCGCCGAATCCGTTGACGATTCCGGTTGTCGGCATTGCATCGCAGCCGAATCCCGGCGGTGTCGGTCCCGCTGGCAATGCTGGCAATGCCGACATTGGCAGCTCCGCCGCAGTTCCGAAACTTCCCGCGAGCTTGCTGACGGTCGCCCAGCTGCTCGACAACTACATCCACGCGCTCGGCGGTTCCGCCGCAATCGAAAAAGTCACCACGCGCGTGGAAAAAGGCACGACCACTTTCCACGGCCAACCCCAAACCGTCGAAATTTTCACGCAAGCGCCGGACAAGCAATCCATCGTCCGCCACATGTCCGGCACAGAAAGCATCATCACCACATTCGATGGCCAATCCGGTTGGTCCATCGCTCCCAACCGCCCGCCGCGCGAAATGCACGACGCCGACATCGCCGCCGCCCGCATCGACGCCGATCTGCAATTCCCTCTGCACATCCGGCAAATATTCCCCGAACTGCGCCCGGAATATCCGGAGAAAATCGCGGACCGCGACGCCTACCTGCTCCTAGCCATCCGCGAAGGCCAGCCCCCCGTAAAATTATATTTCGACGAGCAATCCGGCCTACTAGTCCGCATGGTGCGCTACGCCGAAACCCCGCTAGGCCGCAACCCCACCCAAATTGACTACGCCGATTACCGCGAGGTAGACGGCGTACAAATCCCCTTCCGCGTCACCACATCTCAACCAGGAAACACCTCCACGATCCAGTTCGAAACAGTGCAACAAAACGCCCCGATAGACCCTGCTGCATTCGCCAAGCCGAAGCCGACGTTGCCTGCAAGCAAACAATCTGAGCACTCAACCTCACACCCGTGACGCGTTTGATAAAAGCGGAACCGCGCGGACCGGTTGCGACGGGTTACGGTTCACACGTGATGGAGGTGCGTGTCGCCGAATCTCGTCGGATATTTCAGACCGAAGCCCAGCATGCGGTCCATGCCAATGTGTGCCAGCCAGATTAGTGCGTAAGGCTCAAGAGCGGGAAGCGGAGCCACGATCACGACGCCCAACAATAAAATCGGCACAGACGAAGTGTGCACGAGGTTATAGGCGGCCGAGCCCATCTCGGGATCCGCCATGTGACCCAGCATGAACAGATCGGGTGTGAGCAGCAGCAGCGCAAACAGCCACCAATGGAAGTGGCCCGCACGGTACAAAACGAGCGTTAGGGCGAAAATACTCGCCCCTTCCAGATGCAGCAGCCAGCGAGGTTTCGTCAGCATGGAGCACAGACTCCTCGGATATGAAGTGCGACGCCTCCTCGACTTGCGCACCGCACTGCTCATCGAGTACAACATTTCTACATGAATGCGGAGATCATCGCCATCGGTTCCGAGCTGCTCACTCCTTATCGCCTCGATACCAATTCTCTCTGGCTAACCGACGAACTAAATAAAATCGGCATCCGCGTGATCCACAAAGCCGTTGTCGGCGATTCGCGCGACGAGATGCGCTCCTCCTTCCGCCACGCTCTGGATCGCGCGGACCTGATCGTCGCCAGTGGCGGTCTGGGCCCTACTGATGACGACCGCACGCGCGAAACCGTCGCCGAACTTCTTGGCCGCAAAATGCACATGGACGAAGCCATCGTGCGCGAAATCCAGGAACGCTTTCGCCGTTTCGCGCGCACCATGCCCGAAATAAATAAGCGCCAAGCGATGGTCCCCGAAGGCGCCACCGTGCTCCCAAATCCGCGCGGCACTGCTCCGGCGCTGTGGCTCGAGGCCGACGGACATATCATCGTGCTGCTTCCCGGCGTGCCGCACGAACTCAAATCTATCTTCGAAACTGAGGTCCGCCCGCGCCTCGCGAAAATTTCCGGCGCTGAGCGCCTCTTCACGCGCGACCTGCGCACCACCGGCCTGGGCGAATCCGATGTCGAGACGCGTGTCCGCCCGCTTTACCAACTTTATCCCGACACCGAAACCACCATCCTCGCCGCGCCCAGCGGCACGCAGCTGCATCCGCGCACCTGGTCCCGCGACCCAGCCAAAGCCGAAAAACTTCTCGACGAAATCACCGACCGCATGGCTCTGGCTCTCGGCGAACATCTTTATTCGACGCACGGAGAAGCCCTGGAAGAAGTCGTTGCGCGCGTCCTCACCGAAAATCGCGCCACCGTCGCCGTCGCCGAAAGCTGCACCGGTGGCATGCTCGCCGAACGCCTCACCAAAATTCCCGGCAGCTCCTCATATTTTCTGGGCGGAGTGATCTGCTACAGCAACGAGCTGAAGACCAGCCTCGTCGGCGTTCCGCAAAGTCTGATCGAGGCGAAAGGCGCGGTCAGCTCGGAAGTCGCGCTTGCCCTCGCCGACGGCATCCGCAAGCGCACCGGCGCGACTCTGGGCGTCGGCGTCACGGGCGTCGCCGGTCCCGGTGGCGGCACGCCGGAAAAGCCCGTCGGCCTCGTCCACATCGGCCTCGCCGACGAGCACGGGCCCCGCGAACGCGCTTACCGGTTTCCCGGCGATCGCGAACGCATTCGCCAATTCGCTTCCCAATCCGCGCTCGATGCCGTGCGCCGCTATTATCTTTTTCCCGCTGCCGCTAGAGCCTGAGCCAAAGCCATGCGCCTCTTCGTCGCTTTCGACTTGCCCAGCGCGGTGCGCAACGCCCTCGCCACACTCGCTCAGCGATTGAAACCCGAATGTCCCGCGGCGCGCTGGGTTCGAGCCGAATCCATGCACGTCACTCTGAAATTTCTGGGCGAAACGGACCCGCAAAAACTTCCCGAGATCCGCGCCGCCCTCGAGCCGATTCGTTCCTCCGAACCGGTCGCCATGGATTTCCGCGCCCTCGGTTTCTTCCCCAACGAATTCAAGCCGCGCGTGCTCTGGTGCGGCGTCCAGGCCACTCCCAATCTCGCCGAACTCGCAGCAGCCGTCGAAGAAGCGCTCGAACCGCTCGGCTTCGCCCGCAAGACGCGCACGTTCTCTCCGCACCTCACTCTTGCGCGCGTGGAACCGGGCGACGCTCTGGAAAATCTCATCCGTGCAGCCGACGCGCTGAAGTCGTATGATTTCGGCGCGGCCCGCGAATCCGAATTTCACTTGTTCGAAAGCATGCTAAAACCATCCGGCGCGCAATACAGCAAGCTCGCCGCATTTCCATTCGTCGAATGAACAGCTCGAGCTCATTCTGGTTCAGCGTCGTGTGGCTCACTCCGGTGACGGCCTATCTTCTCGGCTCGATTCCCTTCGGCCTGCTCATCGTGAAAGCACTGGGCGGACCGGATATCCGCGCAATCGGCAGCGGCAATATCGGCGCCGCCAACGTCACGCGCACCGCCGGAAAATTTGCCGGTATCCTCACGCTGCTGCTCGACGCCGGTAAAGGCTACGCCGCCGTCTGGCTCGCCGCGCAATTCACCAACGGCAATATTCGCTGGATGATGGTCGCCGCGGTCTGCGCCGTTGTCGGCCACATGTTTCCGATATGGCTCGACTTCAAAGGCGGCAAAGGAGTCGCCACCGGCCTCGGCGTTTTCCTGCCGATCTGCTGGCAAGCGGACACCGCCGCAATCGTCCTCTGGCTGGCGGTGGTAATTTTCTGGCGCTACTCGTCGCTCGGCTCGATTTCAGCCGCGGTCGCGCTGCCTCTTTTTGTTTACCTGCTCTACGCCCCCGGGCACGCGCCGCCAGAATTCGTCACCCTCGCCACGGTAGCGATCTCCGTACTCGTGCTGATCAAACATCGCCCCAACATCGCGCGCCTCGTCGCCGGAGAAGAACCTCGCCTGAATTTCGGCGCCAAAAACGAAGAATAGCCTCCCAAAAAATCCCGCCATCCGCCCCACCGTGCGAACGACACCCTCCCGATAAGTCCCCACCGCTCTGTATCTTATTCGCCACCCCCAGTACTATCGTCCCGTTGTATCGCGTCTCTCAGTTCGCTAGCATTTTACTGAAGAGATTCTTGTGCCCACGGAAGCCCTCAAGCAGCATACGACTCGCCGCCTGCGCATCCTCTGGATCGTGCTGGGTGCCCTTCTGTTCGTAAGCATCACTCCACTATGGCTTTACCACCGCCAGGTCTTGCGGCTCAGCGAAGAAAAACTGCAGGACACCGAGCGCGTGCAGCAATCCGAAATCACTCGTTCGCTCGCCAGCGAAACTCTGCAATTCGAACAAAATCTGCGCGAACAACTTCTCAGCCAGCGCCAGGTTCTCGCCCTCACGGGCTGGATTGAAAATGTGGACGATCCCGCGCACGCTCCGCAACTCGCGCGCCTGCTGCAAAGCTTCGTCGAAAACAATCAGAACATTCTCTACGTCACCGCGGTCAACCAGCTCGCCAAAGGCCAGTCGGCCGGCAGTTTCAACGCCGATCAGGATCCCTTCGTCGGTGGCGCGCTCAAACGCGCCTTCACCGCCAGCATTCAAGGGCTGCCCTTCGTCAGCGAATCCTTCGCGCTGGGAAAAGATAATCGCCCGGCGCTGGTGGTCTCCGTGCCGCTCTCTCTGAATGGCCAATTTACGGGCATGATCGCCTCGGTCGTTTCGATTGACCGCTTGCTTGAACGCATTCGCGATGCCAGCGTGCGCGAGCGCACCGTGTTTATCGTGGATGGGCACGGCCACATCGTCGCTCACCCCGATTCCGCCGAAGTTGTTCCCGGCCGCGACGTCACCTCCAGTTCTCCCATCGTCAACCACTTGAAGGAATTGCCGCAGGAACTGCGCGCCACCGAAACCATGCATTTCATCGAGCAGGATAAGAACAATCATCCTGTCGAAATGATCGGCACCTACAGCACGATTCCAGAATTACGCTGGACGGTCATCGCCGAGCGCAGCCTCGATAGCGCGCGCATTGACGCCGGCGTGAAAGAGCTCACTGCACAAGCTCTCAGCTTCGTCGTGGGCGTCACGCTGGTCGCGCTGCTGTTCGGATATCTCTTCGCGTTGGGCATCACTCGCCCGATTCGGGGTCTCGTCGAATCCGTGCGCGCCATCAGCCGAGCCGAATTCCACGAACGTGTACGCGTCGAAGGCGCCGCCGAAATCAGCGAGCTGGCCGAAACCTTCAATCACATGGCAGGCGATATCGAAGAGTACGTCGAGCGCCTCAAGCAGGCCGCCGCCGAAAATCGCGAGTTGTTCCTCGGCTCCATCCGCATGCTCGCCGCCGCCATCGACGAAAAGGATCCCTACACACGTGGTCACTCCGGCCGCGTAGCCAAGTATTCCATCATCATCGCGGAATACATGGGTCTGGATTCCGAAGACATTGACCGCCTGCGCATCTCCGCGCTGTTGCACGACGTCGGCAAGATCGGTGTGGATGATCGCGTCCTGAAAAAGCCCGGCAAGCTGACCGACGAAGAATTCGATTTGATGAAGCAGCATCCCAGCAAGGGCGCGAACATCATGCGTCCGGTCGCACAACTGAAGGACATGCTGCCCGGCATCGAATTGCACCACGAACGCATGGATGGCGCCGGCTATCCCTACGGCCTCTCCGGCGATCAGATTCCCATGATGGCGCGCATCATCGCCGTCGCCGACACCTTCGACGCCATCACCACCAATCGCCCCTATCAATCCGCCATGGACCTGGAATTCGCACTCGGTCGCATCCGCTCGCTGGCCATCTCCAAGTTCGATCCCAACGTAGTCGCCGCCCTAGACGCGGCCATAGCGTCCGGCCGCCTCCGCCTAAGCGCCGCGCTAGTAGAAGTATAATTCCTCGCCCGAATCGCTCTCCCTACCGCCAGCCAATCCTCACTCGTTACCACTCACTACTCACCAATCACTCTCCGTTTGCTACAATCAAATCCTCCGCCAAGCGCGGCAATAACTCATGATCTCTCTCTTCGGGCCACCCGAACCCACGCTTCTCGAACGCCTCAAAGATTCCGTCAGCAAAACTCGCTCGGAACTCTCCGCGCGCGTCGAACAATTGCTCACCGGCGACCGCCCTGTCGATCCCGAGCTGCTGAAACAACTGGAATCTGCGTTACTCAGCGCCGATCTCGGCGTGCGCACCACCAAAGAGGTCCTGGCCGCCCTGCGCCAGCAAGTGAACGAACACAAACTGGAAGAACCCGGCGCGCTGAAACGCGAACTGAAAAATCAAATCCTGAAGATTCTCACCGCACCCGCGACCACTCAGCCCAACGCAGACGGCAAACCGGCCAACGAGCCGCGCGTCCTCTTCGTCGTCGGCGTCAACGGCACCGGCAAAACCACCACCATCGGAAAACTCACCAATCGCCTGAAAAAAGAAGGCGTCGCCGTGATGCTCTGCGCCGCCGACACTTTCCGCGCCGCCGCCATCGAACAACTCGAAATCTGGGCGCGTCGTTCCGGCGTCGAAATGATCAAACAGAAACCCGGCGCCGATCCCTCCGCGGTAGTTTTTGACGCGCTCACAGCCGCGCGCGCGCGCAAAGCTGATGTCGTCATCGTGGACACAGCCGGACGCCTGCACACCAAATCCAACCTGATGGCCGAGCTGGACAAAATGAAACGCACCGCCGCCAAAGTAATTCCCGGCGCGCCGCACGACGTACTGCTCGTTCTCGACGCCACCACAGGCCAGAACGGCCTCAACCAGGCCCGCGAATTCTGGAGCCACGCCGGAGTCACCGGCATCGTGCTAGCCAAACTCGACGGCACCGCCAAAGGTGGCATCGTCGTAGCCATCGCCCGCGAGCTAAATCTGCCGATCCGCTTCGTCGGCACAGGCGAAAAAATCGACGACCTAGTCCCTTTCGATGCCCAAACCTACGTCAACTCGCTCTTCGATTAGAGAACGTAGCGCCGGCCTGCCTGCCGGTAGGCAGGCGTCCGGCCCGCTCTTTCGGATTTTGAATTCGTAGCGGCGGCCTTCAGGCCGCCAGCATTGATCTACGCGCTGACGAATACTCGAATATGAATCGAAGCACAGTGAACGACGACGTCTTGATGCTCCGTGCGCTGACGCTGGCCACTCGCGGCGCGGCTCTCGCGCATCCAAACCCTATTGTCGGCGCGATCGTCGTCAAAAATGGCAAGGTGATCGGCGAGGGCTTCCACGAATACGACCGCCGCGATCACGCCGAAATCGTCGCGCTAGCACAAGCCGGAAAAA
>Ga0070762_10000035_pt1 | contig 37411 bp, 26 predicted proteins | sample HubBroMetageREF2_FD_66726 | JGI IMG/M metagenome (GOLD analysis project Ga0070762, IMG submission 66726) | Reference soil microbial communities from the Hubbard Brook experimental Forest, New Hampshire, USA - Hubbard Brook CCASE Soil... | ecosystem: Environmental > Terrestrial > Soil >...
TGCAGTCGCGACGGCCGAACCCGCTACGGCGCGCGTAGAGACGGACTGCGCCGGAGCAAAGGCAAGGGCCGGCGAGAACGCTTCGAGTGCGAGCGTCAGCAGTAGAAAAATCATCACGGTTCCCCCAATGACGTAGTAGTTGATGGTAAGGCCGCGCGGCGCGCTGCCGGCGAGGCGCTCGATGCGCTCGACCAACTCATGGCGCGACCCTAGCGCGCTCGGCGTTGCAAGAGGCGCGCGCGTCCTGCAAACGCGCCGTGCAAGCGTTGCAAGAAACGCGGCATACTCGCCCGCGTCTCCGGTTTTGCAAACGGCCCAGTCGTCGCATGCGGCTTCGCGTTCCAGCGCTAAATTGCGGCCGGCAACGTAAACCCACGGATTGAAGAACAGGATCGCCTCGACCAAGCGCTGGACCAAATTGCCAGGTACGTCGTGTCGCCGAAGGTGCGCGCGTTCGTGCGCAATGACGCGATCGAGGTCAGCGGCCGCGAGCGTTTCAAAGAGATGTTTTGGAATAATGATTGCCGGTTTGCGGAAGCCGACGGCGATCGGAATCGTTACGTCAGCCGAAATGAGAACGTCGCCTGCCGCTCGTGAGGGTGTGGCGCGTTTACGTATTCGGCCGATCCGAACGAGGCTCGCGCCGAGCCGAGCGAAGCCGAGCCCGGCGCCCAAGAGCCAGAGGGCCAAAATCCAACGCAGTGCCGGAGCGAAGAAACCGGCCGCGCCATGCACCAGCGGTTGCGCCGGAAAGAGCGAAATCTTCCACGCGTGCTCCGCAACGGCGGCGTGAGGTTGTACCGCGGCGAGCAAAAGCGCCCCGGCATTGGAGAGAACCGTCAACATCGGTACGACCAGCAGCGCGAGCAGCGTTGCGAACCAAACCGCGTAGCGCGTCGTCGCATTGCGCTGTGGAACGCAGCGATTGACGAGATACGCAATCGCGATGACTGCAGCGCCCTCCCACAAGCCATCGAACAAAACGCGAAGGATCATTTGCTTTTTCTCCTCTGCCGGGCGACCGCGCGCGCAATCTCTGCCAAATCTTCGTCGCTCAATCGCGCGTCGTCGAGCAGCGTGACGGCCAGCGCCCCGGGTGAGTCGCCGAAGAACCGGCCCAGCAGATTGCCAATAGCCGACTTTGCCGCCTGGCGGCGTTGGACGACCGGGTGGTAGAGAAATGCGCGCCCGTCTTCCTCATGAGCGATGTAGCCCTTCTGTTCGAGGGTTCGCAGCGTTGTGAGGACGGTGCTGTACGTCAGGGGCGGCGGAGCGAGCCCACTGACGACATCGGCGACGGTCGCATTCCCCTCGCGCCAGAGCACTTCCATGAGCCGAAGCTCGTGGTCGGTAAGAACCGCAGATTTTTTACGAGGCATTCCGGGTGCGGACTTCTCGTACTATTAGTTTCATAATAGTAGGATAGCCGCTGGAATATCACCTGTCAACTAGTTTAATAATAGTTGTCGCGGATCGCGGTGCTTAACCGTTCTGCGGATGTGCGACGGCATAGGCCGTCACGGCGGCGTCGACCGCGGCCTTCAGTGACGTTCCCTTGCCGACTTCGCGTTCGAGCGGAGCGCCGAAGCACGTATAGACGAGCAAGTCGAACGTTACCGTCACGTGGTTGTGGCTGGCCGGCGTTTCCGCGAGCGTACCCGCGGCGATCGTATTGTTACGGTTGGGGCCGCAGATTGCATCCGCCGATTGCGCCGGCGGCGACGTCACCGCCGTCATTTGCGTAACGAACCGGCGGTCGAGCGCAAGGTAGAGCTCGCGCAGGGCATTACTGAGCTCGGCGGGTGCGACGTTTCCTGAGGCGGTGACGGGCGCAATGATGATGCCGCGCGACGGCTTGACGACAGGAGTGGGCGACGGTCGTGCGCCGCCTTTATGCTTGAAAACCGAATCGACGATGTTCGAGATGCCCGAGATCGGAACTTGTGCCCCGTTGCTTGAGGCGGGCGCCGGGGTGTTTGCGGTTTGCGTTCCGACGTTTTGGGTCTCGCGTCCGACGAAGGCCAGAATCTGGGAGCGGGCGAGGAGCGATTGCGAGGCGACGTCGGCGACGCTGGAGACCTGAGCCGTCTGAGAGAAAAGAATGACTTCGCTCTCGACGCTCACCACCTGCTCGACGACCGCGGCGGAATCTCCGACCGGTGTCACGTAGCCGCTGATATAAAAGTCAGCCTTCGCCGCTCGGGCGTTGTCGAGAAAATTCGGGCGTTTTACCCCCACCGGAACCGGCAGCACCGTGATGCCGCCTGCCGCCACCATCTCTTGGCCTAGGATCTGCGCGATCGCGGTTCCGATCCGCGGATCTGCGCCGGTCTGCACGTCGAAGGTATAGATCAGGACGACGGGCTGCGTTTCGAGGGACGACGGGGGCGGCGAGGGTGGCGGCGACGGTTGCGGTGAGGGCGTCGCCGCGACGACGAAGCCGAGGAGCGAGCATGCCAGAATCAACCCGGCCATTCGGCGCACGAAGTGTATTTCAGCCATCAACCGACGGCTCTTCGCGCGCAACGGCTTGATATCCGGTCGAGAGCGCGATGCTGTACTCCGCCCCAAAGAGAAAGATCGAGCCGATACAGTAAAACCAAAGCAGCAAGACCAGGGGTGCAGAGAGGGCCCCGTAGATGAGCGTGAAGTTCACGTGCGTCACGTACGCCGCGAAGGCATATTGCACCGCGGGCCAAGCCACGGCAACGACCGCGGCCCCGCGCAAGGCGAATGCCCAAGAGTTACGGCGATTGGGCAGCCAGCGATAGAGCACGACCGCCACGATGAAGACCAGCGCGATCGAGATCAAGTAGGCCAAAATGTGGGTCACGCGTCGCGGATCGTGAATTCCGGCGATGTGAAACGAGATCGAGAGCACGATCGGCAGCGCGATGGCAATCAATAAGAGTATTCCGGTCACGGGAAGCATGACGACCGAGAGCAACAGATTATGCACGAGCGGGCGTCCTTTCGGGACGGCGAGCGCGCGATCGAGCGCAAACGCGAGGCCCATGAACAGATTCTTTCCCGACCAGAGCAGGAACGCGGCAGCGATCAGGCTCGAGATGCCGCGCCCATAGATATACGTTTGCAGGTTCATGGCGATGTAATCGTGCAGCGGCGGGGCCAGCGTATTGACCAAGGCTAAGGTCCGATGCTCCGCATCGGGAAAGACCAGCGTCGCGCCGCTCAGTGCGAGAACCACGAGCGGAAAGAGCGAAAAAATTGCGTTGAACGCGATCGATTGCGCGTGAAAGGCGCAGCCGTCGAGCGAGAAACGAACCAGGGCGTTACGAAAGGCGGAGATGAGTCGCCGCATCGCAAGCGGTATATCGTTGGAACGTGCCGCTATTCCCACCGGTTCCGGTAGCGATTCTGGTCGATGGCCGCCCGCTCGCAAGCTACGTACGCGCGTACGTGGCGGGTGGACGTGTTTTGGCCCCGGTTGCCCCAGTGGTGACGCGATTCGCCGACCGCGTCTGGTACGAGGGCGACGCGTTGTTCATCGAGCGCGGTACTCGGCGCGTGCGAGTTCGTCTGGAAAAAACGTTTCCCGACGAGTTCGACGCTGCGTACATCGCGATCGGACCGGTTCTTCGAGCGCTGGGGGCGTCGCTCTGCTGGGAACCCGAACGCCGCCGTCTGATCGTGTGGCTCCCGCAGCGAGGCAGCGTTGCAACGCCGACGCCATTCGACCAGGGGGCGTCGTCGGCTCCGCCGGCGACGGTCTTCACGCCGTCGCCCCCGGTGACTCCGCGTCCGATCTGGACCGGCTCGCCACTGCCTCGGCGGACTCCGCTCCCGCTTCCTCCGCCGCGCCTGGAATGAGCACCACTTTTCCGAGCGCGCCGGCGGCGACGCGTTCGTAGGCTTCTCGCGCGGCCTCCAGCGGAAAGCGTGCGGCGACCGGCGGAGGGGTAAGCACTCGCGATTCAAAGAGCGGGCCGAACTTTTCGTAAAGCCGGGCAATCTGCGCTAGATCGAGTTGCGCCGTATCGAGCCCAAAGAGTTGCAGGCGGCGTCGATAGAGCATAAAGAGGTCGAGTTGAACTTCCCGGCCGGCGGCGGCCGAAAAGACGACCATGCGTCCTCCCTTTCCGAGTGAATCCGCCAGCAGGGCGAAGACCGGTGCGCCAACGCCGTTGAGGGCCACCTCGGCGCCCCTTCCCGCGGTGAGTTCGAGGACCGCTTTGGGGACATCGTCGGTGTCCGAACGCAAAATGGCCTCAACGTTTAGACCTTGCAACGGCGGCCCGAGGTCGACGCTCGAAAGATCCACCGCGACGGCGTGACCGCCTAGCGCTTTCACCAATGCGACAGCCGCCGATCCGACGGCGCCGCCCGCACCGGAGACCACGGCCCACTCGCCCGCTTGGAACCGCGCGAGCTCGACCAGCGCGCTCCAGGCGGCCACGAAGGGCACGCCGGTGACGGCTGCCGCTTGCGCGGTCAGGTGGGAAGGGCGCGCGATCACCGCCTCGAGGGGCAGCAGCATATGCTCGGCATGGGAGCCGTCCAGGGTCATTCCGAGAATGCCGCCGCCGGAACCCCAGACCTTTGTCCCGATCACGGCGTCCGGGCCCTCGATGACCCGGCCCGCAAAATCGCGCCCGAGAGTTCGCGGCAGCGTCACCTGCGGGAAGTGGCCCAAGGCGACGCCGGTGTCGCTGGGATTGACTGCCGCCGCTTCGATTTCGATGCGCACGTAACCGGCGGGAAGCGGCGCGTCTCGCACCTCGCTGATTCGCAAGTTCTCGAGCGGGCCGAACTGCTCGACTCTCAGCGCCTTCATGCGTTGCCGACGGGTATGCGAGCGCTCGCGACCGGAACCATCCACACGGCATATCCCATTGGATCGCGGATGTTCGCAATCATCGCATTGAAGTAATCGAGCGCAGATTCTGAGCTGATCGACGTCAACTCGCCGATTGCATCGGCGTATCCGTCGCGCCAGGCCTCGATAATCGTTGCAAACGTGTCGCGCGGAACTCGGATCGTGTCGACCACGATGTAATCGATTGCAATGTCCTCTAAACCGAGCGCGGAGAGTATCCCGAAGGTGTTTCTGCCGATGGAGAGATCGATATGCATGGCGCGCTCCATGGCGCGCGGCCCCTCGTGCCAAAAGTCTTGCGGGTCGAGCAGGCCACGCCGAAAATGCAACATCCCATAATCCTCGACGATGAGGTGGAGGTAGCCTCCCGGCCGGGTCACGCGGGCCAGTTCGCTAATGACCGCATCCGCCTCTGGAATCGAATGAAGCACGTGGCGACAAACGGTCAGATCGAAGCTCGCGGAATGCGCCTCCAGTGCGAAGATGCTTTGGTGCTCGAAGGTTAGCCGCAAACCCAAATCCGCGTAGAGCGAGCGCGCCCGCTTCAAGTGATCGTCGAGAATGTCGACAGCCAAAACACGCGCGTTGGGAAAGAGCGCGGCAATGCGCGATGCCCCTTCGCCGGTGCCGCAACCGGCATCGAGAATGGACGCATCGGACGGCAGGACGTAGCGCTGCAACAGCTCGACTTCCTGCGGCCAGATCGCTCGCGCCTGAGCGGCCAAAGTTCGCACCATGGAATCGTCGGCCATCTGCGCGGCCTGGGGGTTGCGATCCACTAGCGCAATCCGACGGCCCCGAGATCACGATCGCCCAGGCCGCGATCCGAAACGTTGCGCAGTAGCGATTCCATCGCATCGATAACCGGTAAGCGTTCGTGGTGGGCCGTGGCCTGCATGAGCACCGCATCTTTATGCGCCATATCGATGCTCCAGATCGGATCGTAAGCGTTCTCGACCATGCGCTTTCCGCGGCCGCGAATTTGCCCCGTCGGATCGTAGAATTCGAAGAGTTCGTAGGCTTGTGCGCGAGATAAGTTTTGCTCCTCCGCTATGCGCAGCGCGTCGTTGATGCCGCCGACCACCGCCAGAATCATCGCATTGCCCATCAGCTTATAGATGGCAGCGAGATCGGGGCGCTCGCCGACATAACGCAAGTCGCTGCACATCCCCTCTAACGCAACGCGAAGACGCGCGAAGAGCGAGAGCTCACCCGATGCCATCATCACTCCCTTGCATTCCAACGCCATTGGCGGTCCCATGAAGACCGGCGCATGAAGCAGCGCGTGCCCCGACTCCGCGAGCCGCGCAACCCGCTGCCCAACGCGTTGCGGCAGCACGGTCGAATGGTCCACGATGGGACAATCCGTCGCAATTCCGGCGAGTGCGCCATCTAAAACTGCGTCGACGCTGGCGTCGTCGCTCAGGCAGAGGTGAACGCGGTCTGCACCGGCGGCCGCCTCAGCGGCATCCGTGAAGGCGTGTGCGCCGTCCGATTCCAGAGCTTGGGCTTTCGATGCCGTTCGGTTCCAGACGTTCACGGTAAGACCGCGGCGCAGCATCGCGCGAATCATCGCCGACCCGAGCATTCCGGCACCGTAGAAAGCGACGGTCTCCACCGGGCGTCACTCCGCCTTCTGCGCCGGCCGGCGCGCGAGCAGATTGAGGCCCGCGACGACGACCGCGGCTGCCAGTGCATACCAAATCTGCATGGGATCGGTAAGGAAGTGCAGATTGAACGCGTTATCGAGAGAATAGACTCCGCTGCCCGCGAATGCGACAGCGATCGCACCGGCGATATAGAGCGCGTTGAGCTCCCAGCCGCCATTGGTCACAAAGAAACCTTTGGTGATATGAACCGCTCCGATCGCCACGAGCATTACGAGGACGATCAATGCCGGGCCGAGCGCACCGCCCAGCCCGAGCGCGGTCAAGAGACCGCCGGCAGTCTCTCCTAAGCCGGCCATCAATGCGAACATTTTGCCGGGACGAAAGCCGAGATTTTCGAAGAAACCGCCGGTCCCGTCGAGCCCATAGCCTCCGAACCAGCCGAATAACTTCTGCGTGCCGTGGGCCGCTAAGCCGAGTCCAAGGATCAGTCGAACGATTAATAGCGCGATGCTCATATTGTCTTTCTCCCCGGATTTACGAGGGTGAAGCTCACGGTCCGTTCTTACCCACGAGATCTTGGACGAGCACGAACTGGATGCCGAGCGCCTGCAACCTGGGAATCATCGCTCGTACGGCCGCCAGCGTGGTCGGGCGCGGGTGCCCGATCGCGATTGCGCCGCCGGTCCGCTGCGCGATCGCGGCCGCCTGCGAAAGTTGGGCTTCGGTGTATGCCACGTCGGCCCGGTTATCCAAAAAGACGTCGCGCGCCGCGGTTGGAACTCCCATTTGACGCGCGGTGTCCTCTCCGACCGACGCTGCGTTTGTCTTCGAGTCGATGAAGAAGAGGTTGTGCTCTGCGAGCACGCCGATGACCGCACGCATCACGCGTGGATCGGCGGAGGCTTTGCTGCCCTCGTGGTTGTTGACCCCTCGCGCGAGAGGCACTTCCGCGAGGTCGCTTTGGACTTGCGCGACGATCTGCGCATCGCTCATTTCGGTGGTAACTTTTCCGGGACCCGGATTGAGACCGGAGAGCGTCTCCATCGGCAGATGGAGCATCACGCCCTTCCCCGCATCCGACGCCTCGGTAGCGATGATATTGGTGTAGGGGACGTCGGGTAAGACCGAGAGCGTCAAAGGTATTCCCAAGGCGACGAATCCACGCTCGGTTGCAATCCATTGGCCGCAATCGTCAACGATCAGCGCGAGCTGCGGACCTTGCGCGTTGGGGCCAGGTGTGGAGGTGGGCGACGCCGCCGGCACTGCGGACGGCAACGGAGTCGCCGCAGGCGTCGCGACCGGCGTCGCCACGGGAGTCGACGGCTCGGCCGACGGCGACAGCGTGTGGTAAACGTAGTGAATGACCGGGTGCGGTTTGGGCCGCATCAGCCACCATCCGGCAATGGCTGCGAAAAGGATTAATACGATCAGCGAAACGAGCGGCCCCATGCGGGAGCCGGAGCGTCGCGAAGCTTTCCTCGGCACCGGCGCTAGTTATTCTGCAATCCAGGATATGGCCCTCGCCGGGATGTAGCAGTGCGTCCTATGCAATTACAGGGAAAGACTTTTATCGTTACCGGCGGCAGCTCGGGTCTGGGAGCGGCCTGCGTTATGGAGTTCGCGCGCGCCGGCGCGAACATCGTCATTTGCGACGTCAGCGATCGCGGAAACGAGTTGGCGCGCGAGATCGGTTCAGCCGTTCGCTTCGCGCGAACCGACGTCACCGACGGCGCGCAAGTTCAAAGCGCGGTGGATCTCGCGGCGGACGCGTTCGGCGCCCTGCATGGCGCGATCAACTGCGCGGGTATCGCTACGGCCGAACGAGTCATCGGACGCGAAGGTCCGTTGCCATTAGAGCGCTTTTCGAAGGTTATCGCGGTGAACTTGATCGGTACGTTCAACGTCATTCGATTGGCGGCGGCCAAAATGATCGAACGCCCGGTTGAACCGCTCGAAGATCGCGGCGTTATCATCTGCACCGCATCGGTAGCGGCCTACGACGGGCAGATCGGTCAGGCCGCCTACGCCGCTTCAAAAGGCGGTATCGTCGGGCTCACCCTCCCGGTTGCCCGCGAGTTCGCGCAACATCAGATTCGCGTGATGAGCATCGCACCGGGAATTTTCGACACGCCGATGCTTGCCGGGTTGCCCGAACCCGCGCGCGAGTCGCTGGGTAAGCAAGTTCCGTTCCCGTCGCGTCTTGGAAACCCGGCGGAGTATGCGGCGCTGGCGCGGCACATCGCGGAGAACCAGATGCTCAACGGCGAAGTGATACGCCTCGACGGCGCGATCCGAATGGCGCCCCGTTAAGGCCGACTGTCCGTGAAAACCACGCTCGTTGCCGCGATCGCCTTAATCGGCCTCGCTATCGCGGTTCAACCCTCTCACGCGGCAACGCGGACGCCGTCGCCGATAGCCACGCCGATTCCGCTGCCTTCGCCCGAGCGATTGCTCTATCTTATTCGACGGCAGTTCCGATCGCATCGTCCGCCGCCGCAATACGTTACCTACACGCTGATTCGAAAACAAACGCTCGACGACGGCTATCCCGATCTGCTCAACAGCTACACGTATCACATCTGGTGCCGAACCACCGACCGGGCGGCGTTGGGTCGGCGCGTTTATCGGGGCTCCGCCCGCGGCACCCTCGAGTTCTTGCGACCCTCGTTCAACGAGCCTTGGGATCCGGGGCCTCCGACGGCCGATCTTTTCGAACCGGCGCCGATCCATCCGCATACGAGCCCGCGCGACTTCGTACCGACTCCGGAGCCGACGGGCAACCTGCCGCTGACGATAGCCGTGGTTACCGCGCTCGGAGAGTTCGACTATCGTGTCACGCGAGTAGCCAACGAAGGCAATCAGATTCACGTCAGCCTTCAGGCTCGCCGCGATCCCGATCGAAATCGCTTGCGCGAGCTCTACGTCGACGCAAAGACCCTCGAGTTGCAAGAAGTCATCGCGACCGATAAGCTTTACGACGAAGGCGATAGCGGCAAGCACGTCTATCCGATGCTCTTTACGGTCACGCTCGCGTGGATGCACAACATGCCGATCGTCACGCACATCCACGGTACGCCGACGTATCAGACCGACGCCGATTATCTCGGGATCGACGCGACCGTCGACTACGACTTCACGGATATCACATTTCCGAACGCCCTACCGGACTGGTACTTCGATCCGCGGACGTACGCCCAGCACGTGGCCGACGCGCCGTCCTAGGCTGGGAAGGGCGGGTTCGTCTTAATCAGCTCCGGAAAGTCCGCACGCAGCACCTTGAGCTTCGGAAGGTCGTTGAAGACGATATAGGGATCGTGCGGATTGTGCAGCGCAAACTCTTGATGGTAGGCTTCGGCGCGGTAGAATCCGCGCAGCGGCGCGACGACCGTAACGATCGGCGACGTAAAGACGTGGGTTTGCTGCAGGTGAGCGATCGTGGCAATCGCCTCTGCGCGCTGCGCGTCGGTCGTGTAGAAAATCTCCGACCGGTACTGCGAGCCTTCATCGGGACCCTGACGATTGAGCTCTGTCGGGTCGTGTGCCACCTTGAAGTACACGTTAAGCAGCGTCTTGAACGAAATCTTCGACGGGTCGTAGGTGATCTCGACGGACTCGGCGTGTCCGGTCGCGCCGGTGCTGACCGTTTCGTACTGCGCCGTCGTGGAGCTCCCGCCCGCATAGCCGGCCACGACACGGTCGACGCCTTTGAGTTCTTCGAAGACGAGCTGCATGCCCCAGAAGCATCCACCGGCCAAGACGACTCGCTCGGTGCTACCCGGCGCCACGTCGGGCGCAGCCACGGCCGGCGCAGTTGCCGCGCCGATGCCGATGGCGAGAAAGAGAGCGATAACGTTACGAATCTTCACGTACTCTATAACGCGCCCAGGGCGCAATTGGATGACCCCATCCTGAGCGCTAGCGCATGTGCTCGTCGAGCCAGTCCAGCCAGAGCTGGGTGAGCTCCGCCGTCTGCCTGGGACCGTCGGGGCCATGCGTTGCTGCGGGAAAGACCGCGAACCGAACCGGGACGTGATTATCAACCAATGCGTGGTAGAGGGCGTATGATTGGGTGATCGGGACCACGGGATCGAGCGTCGTTCCCCAGATGAGCGTCGGCGTCGTGATCTGTGCGTAATACGTGATGGGCGAGTTCTCACGATAGATCCGCTCGCCGTCGCCGGTGTAGGGCGACGTTCCTAGCGGATAACGGTCCTGCACGTTAGACGTCGAGAGATTGTACTCATCGAACTCGCTATTAACCGCGGCGCCGGAGACCGCGGCGCGCCAGTTGTGGTAGTGTCCGATCAGCCACGACGTGAGCTCGCCGCCGTACGACCAGCCGCAGACGCCGACACGCGACGCGTCGACGTTCGGCCGGCGTTCGAGCGCCGCTAAGCCGGACATGATGTCGGCGCTCGGGCCGACGACCGTATCGTGCACGATTGCCGTCATGTACGCGTTACCGAGATTATCGCTGCCCCGGTAGTTGGGCTGGAAAACGACGTAGCCGCGCGCGGCGATCGCCTGCGCGAGCGGCCACTGCTCCCACACGAAGTCGCGCGCATTCGAGAGCCCTGGTCCGCCGTGGATGAGCACCACGACAGGATACTTTCCCCCGTTGGAGGGTGGCTCCGTGACGACGCCGTCTTCGGCGAAATCACCCGGTCCGGTCCAGCGAAGCTCGCTCATGTGACCGAGCCGCAATCCCGCCAGGAAATCGTTGACGTGCGTCAAGCGCCGTGGCTTCGTGGAGCCGGGCGGCAGTACGTACGGCTCGCGCGCGGTTGCGGACGTCGTCGCAAGGAAAGCGATCGTACCGTCTCGCGCGATGGCGGCCGCGCTTCCGGCGTCGAAGGTTGAACTCGAGTATGGGTCGCAGACGGGATGGAGATCTCCGAGCGGGACGGGTTGCACGGCTCCCGTTAAGTCGGCCGTCCAAAAGAGGGTCTGCGTTCCGTCGCTGCCGCAGAGCAGCAGCCGCTTCGAATCGGGAAACCAAAGCGACGCGGCGATATTCCGATCCAACGTCGGCGCGATTGCAATGTCGTGGCCGCCTCCCATGACGCGCACCGTGTTCTCCGCGTTGAAATCGCCGCCGAGCGGATACCAGTATGCCAAGTGCGACCCATCGGGCGCGTACGATGGACTAAGCTCGAATTCGGAGTGAGCGGTCAGCTTATGCATGGTTGCGTTCGCAATGTCGACCTGCCAGAGCGTCGAGTACTCGTCGTCGCCGCTGAACGTATTTTTCACTCGAGTGAAAGTAATCGAGCGGCCGTCGGACGTCCACGCGACCTGCGGTGAGAAGATACCCCCGGGATCGGTCGGCGCGATCGTCCAGGAGCCGCTCGTAACTCGCCGCGCGTTCCCGCCTCTCGCCGAAACGATCCACAGATGCACCGGCGGTGTCAGCGAGGTTGCCGTATAGTCGTTGTCGCCCGCAAAGAAGAAGTGCGCGGTGCTCGGCGGATCGGCGGCGACAAACGCGATCGCGCGCCCGTCCGGACTCCATGCAGCATCGCTTACATCGCCCTTGGAGTGCGTGAGCTGCACGTTTGCGCCGCCTTCGCGGACGAAGAGCTGGAGCGGCAGGCTCTCGGAGGGTCGCGCGAGATAGGCGAGGCGCGAACCGTCGGGCGACCATCGGGGAACCGCTACGTCGTGGCGAGAGGCCACCACTTGCATTCGTGCGGTCCTTACGTCGATGACGGCGAGGGCGTTGTCGTAGGAATCGTGTGACCGATCTTGGGTGACGACGACGAACGCGACGTGTCGCGCGTCCGGAGAGATCGCCGGTTCTTCGAGGTCGACGATGCGGGCCATGTCGTCGAGGCTCAGCGGCGGGGGCGCCGCGGGCCCTGGACCGGCCGCAGCGAAGACGAGCGAAATCGCCAGAAAAATGCTGTGCATCCTTTACCTTTACCGAACGGTTGATCTTTAGATGCGCGACGATTTCCATCCGCTGGTTCGCGAATGGTTCGACTCGAGTTTTTCTGCGGCGACGGAGCCGCAAGTTCTCGGCTGGCCGGCGATTCGAGCCGGGGAGGACGTCCTGATCTCCGCTCCGACCGGCTCCGGAAAGACGCTCGCCGCCTTCACGCTCTGCTTGGACGACCTCGTCCGCCGTTCAACCGAGGGCACGCTGCCGGAGCAAACGCTGGTGGTGTACGTCTCGCCGCTCAAGGCCCTGACCAACGACGTCCGCGAGAACCTGGAAAAACCGCTCGCCGCGCTGACCGCCCTCGCTCAAGCGCACGGCCTGCCGATGGCACCGATTCGAACCGCGGTGCGCACCGGCGATACGACCCCCACCCAGCGCCAGAGCATGCTGCGAAAGCCGCCGCACGTGCTCGTGACGACACCTGAGTCGCTTTACATCCTGCTGACGGCCGAGAAGTCGCGCGCACTTTTCGCAAGCGTCGCTACGGTCATCGTCGACGAGATTCATGCGATGGCCGCGGACAAGCGCGGCTCGCATCTGGCGCTCACGCTGGCACGCTTGGATTACCTCGTCACGCAGGCGAGTGGGCGGAAGCCGCAGCGCATCGGCCTTTCGGCCACCGTTCGTCCCTTGGAGCGCGTCGCGCAGTTCTTGAGCGAGCACGCGACGATTGTCAACGTAGGGCACCGTCGCGAGATGGAGCTCTCCGTGGAGGTTCCTAGCGACGAGCTCGGCCCCGTTGCGAGCAAAGAGATGTGGGGCGAGATTTACGATCGGGTCGCCGCCGAAATTCGCAACCATAAGACGACGCTGGTTTTCGTCGGAACGCGCCGCATGAGCGAGCGTGTCGCGTTTGCGCTCAACGAGCGCCTCGGGGAAGGCTTCGTCATGCCGCATCACGGCAGCCTCGCGCGCGAGATGCGCTTCGACGTCGAACGGCGCCTGAGAAGCGGCGAGCTGCGCGTCGTCGTGGCGACGGCCTCACTCGAGCTGGGCATCGATATCGGATCGGTCGACCTCGTCGTTCAATTGGGGTCGCCGCGTTCCATCGCCGTTGCGTTACAGCGCATCGGCCGCTCGGGGCATTGGGTCGGAGCCAAGCCCAAGGGAATCTTCTATGTGACGACACGAGACGAGCTGCTCGAGTGCGCGGCACTGGTGCGCGCGATTCGCGTCGGCTCGCTCGATGCGCTCGAGATTCCGACGGCGCCGCTCGACATTCTCGCGCAGCAGATCGTAGCGGCCTGCGCGCAGCACGAATGGGAAGTTGAAACTCTCCTTGCGACCATTCGAACGGCCTTTCCATACCGCGATCTCGAGCGCCGGGATTTCGATGCCGTTCTCTCCATGCTGGCAGACGGCATCGCGACCTCGCGCGGGCGCAGCGGTACGTACTTGCACTACGATCGCGTGAACGGTCGTCTGCGTGCGCGCCGCGGCGCGCGGTTGGCGGCGATCACCAGCGGCGGCGCGATTCCCGATACCGCCAACTACAGCGTCATCCTGGAGCCGGACGGTCACGTTATCGGCTCGCTCGACGAAGACTTCGCGATCGAGAGCATGGCCGGCGATATCTTTCTTCTCGGCACCAACTCTTGGAAGATCCGGCGCGTGGAAGCCGGCGTGGTCCGCGTAGAGGACGCGCACGGTGCGCCGCCATCCATCCCGTTCTGGAACGGCGAAGGGCGCGGCCGCACCATCGAGCTCTCGCGCGAGGTTTGCGCCGTGCGCATCGCGATCGACGAGCGCGACGACGCGAACGCGACCGCGTGGCTCGAGCGGGAAGGCGCGCTCGATCGCGCGGGCGCGGAGCAGGCAGTCGCGTACGTGCGCGCAGGTAAGAAGATTCTCGGCGTCGTCCCGACCGATCGCACGCTGGTTGCGGAGCGCTTCTTCGACGAGGGCGGCGGCATGCAGTTGATCCTGCACACGCCGTTTGGGGCGCGCATCAACCGCGCGTGGGGTTTGGCGCTGCGCAAACGCTTCTGCCGTTCGTTCAACCTCGAGTTGCAGGCTGCCGCAACCGACAATGGGATCGTGCTCTCGTTGACGGATCAGCATGCGTTCCCACTCGACGTGGTCTTCGAGTTCGTGAAGTCGGCGAGCGCCGAGCAAACGCTCACGCAGGCGCTGCTTCCCGCGCCGATGTTCGCGGCGCGCTGGCGCTGGAACGCGACGCGAGCACTTGCGATTCTGCGGTTCAGCGGCGGGCGCAAGGTGCCGCCGCAGCTGATCCGAATGCGCGCCGACGATCTGGTCGCGGCGGTCTTCCCCGATCAGGCCGCGTGTCCCGAGAACCTCACCGGCCCGATTGAGATTCCCGATCACGTTTTGGTGCGCGAGACGCTTTCGAACTGTCTGCACGAAGCGATGGATCTCGACGGATTTCTCGAGATTTTGCGCGAGATCGAAAATGGCACGCTGGCAACGGTCGCCATCGACACGCCCGAGCCGTCGGTCTTTTGCCACGAGATCCTCAACGCCAATCCGTACGCGTTCCTCGACGACGCGCCGCTCGAAGAGCGCCGGACGCGGGCGGTGGCGCTGCGCCGAACGACGCGCGACGACGCGGATGGTACCGGGATCTTGGATCCCGCCGCAATCGCGCAGGTGGCGGCCGAATCGTGGCCCGTCGTGCGCGATACCGACGAGCTGCACGACGCGCTAACGACGTTGATCGTGGTGCCGCCCGTCGCGCAATGGGCGGACTGGTTCGAAGAGCTCGTCTCCCAACGAAGAGCCTTTGTCATCCTGAGCGCAGTCGAAGGAGGACAAAAGTACTGGACCTGTGCGGAGCGGCTTGAAATTGCACGCGAGGCCTACGACGCGCCTTCGCCGGCTCGCGAGGAGGCCGTGACCGAGATCTTGCGCGGCTGGCTCGAGTCGAGCGGACCGATGACGGTGGCGGAGATGGCGGAACGGTTGAGCACCGACGGTGAAGCGATTACCGCGGCGCTGCTTCGCCTGGAAACGCAGGGCCAAGTTCTGCGCGGCCGCTTCACCGCGGCGGCGCAGAGCGAGCAGTGGTGTAACCGTCGCGTGCTGGCGCGCATTCATCGGCTGACGATCGGGCGTTTGCGCCGCGAGATCGAACCGGTTACCGCGGCGCAGTACATGGCGTTCCTGCAACGCTGGCAGCACGTGACGCCTACGAGCCGATTGCATGGAGTCGACGGCACGCTTCAAATCGTGCGCCAACTCGAGGGTTACGAGATTCCGGCGGTCGCCTGGGAGGGACAAATTCTTCCGGCGCGCATCGCCGGGTACAAGCCCGAATATCTCGACCGGCTCTGTTATGCCGGCGATATCATGTGGGGACGCCTTTCACCGCATCCGGCAATGGAGTTGCGGGAAGCGGCGGAGAGCCGGCGCGTGCGTCCCACGCGCCTCGCACCCATCGCGCTCTTTCTGCGCGCGAACGCAGACGAACTCATCGTTCGCCGCCAGAGCAACGTCGAGGCGCTCTCGCACGCCGCGCACGAAGTCTTCGAACAGGTAGAGCGACTACGCGCGCCCTTCTTTGCCGAGATCGTGCGGGCCGTCAAGCGCCTGCCGAGCGAAGTTGAAGAGGCGCTGTGGCAACTCGTCGCAGCGGGCTTGGTGACTGCCGACGGCTTCGATGCGTTGCGAGCGCTTAGCGATGCCAAGCGCCGGTTGGGTGAGAAGGGCCTTCGCGCGCGACCGCGCTCGTCGAGCGGACGGTGGACGCTCTTGCCGGCGACGGCCGAGGCCATCGCGCCGGACGCCTTCGCGCGACGTTTGCTGGCGCGCTGGGGCGTCGTATTCCGCGACGTCACCGCTCGCGAAAGCATCGCGCCGAGATGGCGCGAGGTGCTGCTCGCCTTGCGCCGGATGGAGGCGCGCGGAGAGATTCGCGGCGGACGCTTCGTGACGGGGTTTGTCGGCGAACAGTTTGCGCTGCCGGAGGCGATCGACGCCTTACGCGCCGTGCGCAGAACCGGGGCAAGCATCGAGACGTTGCCGCTCGGCGCTTACGATCCGTTAAATCTGGCCGGCATCATTACACCGGCACAAGAGCCCGACGACGCGTTGGAATCAACACTGCGCGCTGGTCTGCTCGCCTGAATAGATCTCGATTATACCGCTGACCTTAAACGGGATGTCCTCGCTCTTTAGCAGCGCTCCGATTCCGCCGATGACGCCGCCGTACTTGCCTTTGGTGGCGGTCGTAGAGCAGGGCCCGAACTTAACCTTGTCGCCAAAGACCACGGCTTCACCGTAGGCCGTATACGGCTGGCCTGAGACGATTTGTTTGCCGGTCAGGCCGCCGCCCGACTTGAGATCCTTACCGAACGTCGTTCCGCCGGAGGTGGAAAACGCAAGATAGAAGATCGGGGTTCCCGAGCCGAGCGTAGGAAAGTTGTCGAAGTTCTCGGTGCCGCTGCTCAACGTAAGTTGAATCGAAGGACTGAGGCTGGGGTACTTTAGGTTACCGCCGAACCGGCCATACGCCGGAATGCAGAACGACCCGCCGGCGGTCTTGAGCTTACCGGTTAGCGAGGCGTAATCCGATTTATCTACCTGACCCTTACAACTGGGTGGCGTGCGATCGGGATTTGCGACCGCTTGCGGTGAGACCGGAAGCGGTTCATCCGTATGCTGCGCGCAGGCTGAGAAGACGAATGTTGCCGCGATCGCGAGCGATCCGGCTAGGCGATAACCCAGGGATGGCATATTGCTCCTAAAGTTGGATGGTTCTTAGCACTCTTGACTGACCTGCATGCCCGGATAAATTTCAATGGCACCATATCCGGCGCCGGTGATCGTCGTATCGCTGAAAAGCTGACCGATCCCTGGAAGGACACCTCCGTACGGACCTTGAGTTGCGACCGCGTAGCATGGCGGAAGCATCAGGATGAGACGCCCCACCGCGACGATGCCGAAGGCGGTGTAGGTTTGGCCGGCGGATATCTTTGCGGAGGTCAGGCCACCGGTCGACTTTAGCTTCGTAGAGAAGTGCGTTCCGCCGGTGAAGTGAAGGTTCAAGTAGAAGATCGCCGTTCCCGACCCGAGCGATGGCTCGTCGTAAATGTTTTTCGTGCTGGATCGGAGCACGAGCTGTACGGGTTGCTCGACGCCCGGAACCTGCATCGTTCCCCCAAAGCCGTGAAACTCGGGGATACAGAGCGATCCGGCTTGAGTTTGCAGCTTTACCTTGATCTGCGCGAATTGTTCTCTCATCTTCTGATCCTGGCAGTGCGGAGGCGCGGCCGCGGCCCGGACCATCGCTGGAGGCGGGAGCGCGGTACCGTCGCGTTGCCCACAACCGGCAATCGCGCAAGCCGCAGCAAGAGCTAGGCCGACGTAACGTGGTTTCATTGAGCGAGCTCCTTCAACCGTGCTTCGCCTGCCTCTGCCAGCGCCGCAAGATCCTTATATGTCGCATACTCCGCGACGGTGGGTCGCTGATAAGCCCCTTCGAGCGAGTTGAGCAGGAAAGCGAGTTGCTCTCGCACTTTGGTTCCGTGCATCACATCGGCTTCGCTCGAATGAACGTCGAGAAACACGAGATCGGCGATCTCGCTATTGACCGCGGCGACTTGCGCCACGTTCATCTTCTTGCGCGCGTTCATCGCGGCGACGATCGATCGATCCAACGTGTCGATGGAGTTGCGGATCTGCATCTCCAGCGCTAACCGTGCCTCGAGGTCGCCCGTTGACGGGTGCATGCGCGGATCGAGCACGACCTTGAACGGAGCTTGAAGCGTCTGAGCGCCGTACCGCAGCACGACCGTGTATGCGCCGGGAACGATCGTGGGTCCGTCGGCGGTATCTGGGAAGTCGTCGGTTTCTAGCGCACGCAGGCCCGGAATTTCGTACGCGGGCTCGTAGCGCAGATCCCATTGAAAGAGATTGGGCCCGGGCTTGACGGTCGTGAGCTTTTCTAAATCGCGCGCGCGCTGAGTAACCATATCGAGGTTGTCTTCTTGTTCGGCGGTTAGCTTCGCTCTGCGCGAATTTGTTGGATGCAGCGCGAAGCTGCGAACGGTTGCACCGCTCGAATCCAAGAACGAGATCGTCAGCGGCGACTCTCCGTGGTAGGCGGCCGGAACGTTAAAGAAAACTGCCGCCCCGTACTTGGGATTATCGCCGTAGTCCGGAATCGCAGAATCCGAGCCGCCGTAGGCGTTCGAGAGCCAAGCAGTCTCGGGTGAGAAAAGCTGCAGGCTTGCGACCGAAAGACTTGTCTTGCCCGCAAGCTGTTCGAGGTACGCGAGGTTATCGAGAATCCAGAACGCGCGCCCGTGCGTCGCCGCGACGAGCTCTCCTTCGCGCGAGTCGATCGCGAAGTCGCGGACTTGAACGCCCGGCAAGTTCATCGTGAGCGGTTGCCATTCCTGACCACCGTTGAGACTCACGTACGCCGTGCTGCGCGTCCCGGCAAAGAGGAGCCGTGGCGCGAGCGGATCTTGGCGAACGACGAACACGTATTGGTTGTCGGGAAGTCCGCTGGTGAGCGCGACCCAGTGGTTGCCGAAGTCGGTCGTCTCGAAGACGTATGGGTGGTAGTCGTCCCACATGTAGCGCGAAGCCGAGAGAAAAGCCGTGCCTCGGTCGGTATGCGACGGCTCGATCGAGCTTATTTGAGCCCACTGCGGAAGCTGTGGCGGCGTTACCAGTTTCCAGTTCGCACCGTGGTCGATCGTTACGTGCACCAGGCCGTCGGCCGAGCCCGCCCAGAGAACCTTGGCGTCGAGCGGTGAAACCGCAAGCGACGAGATGTCCGGAAAGGTTTCGGCACCGGTTTGGTCGTTATCGATTGGTCCGCCGGTCGGGCCTTCGGTAGAAGGATCGTTGCGGGTGAGATCGGGACTGAGGATGTTCCAAGATTGGCCGTGGTCCATGCTCGAGAAGACCACCTGCGACGCGACGAGCAGCTCGCGCGGATCGGCTGGTGAGAAGAAGATCGGATGCGTCCAGCCGAAGCGATATTTCGTTTCCGCCGCCGTCGCGCCCGAAATATAGCGAGGCCACGGGCTGACGTTTTTCGTATCGCCGGTGATGCGGTTGAGGCGCACGAACGAACTGAAGTATCCGCTGCCGTAGGTTACGAACGGATCGCCGGGCTCGGGCGCGACGAACGTGCTCTCGCCCAAAGCGACCACGTGCCATTGATCCGGGCCAATGCCGCCGCCGAGGGCCGCGCTGGCACCTTCGTACGCGCCTTCATCTTGTGAGGCGCCGAAGACGTGAAATGGAAACTGGTCGTCGAGCGCTACGTGATAGAACTGGCCGGTCGGCTGATTGTGATGGTCGCTCCAGTTGTCGCCCCCGTCTACTGAAACCGTTCCGCCGCCGTCGTCTCCAACGAGCAGAATCTTTGGCTCGTGCGGATTGATCCAAATCATGTGATTGTCGCCGTGGGGTATTTCGATGTTGGTGAACGTCTTGCCGCCGTCGGTTGTCTTGTAGACGCCGTCGACTTGGGGTGCGTAGGCGACCTGAGGGTTGGTGGGATCGACCGTGATCGCCATATAGTAGAAGGCACGCTGGCGTAACTTCCAGTCGGCGTTGACGTGTTTCCAGGTCCGGCCCCCGTCGTTCGACCGGAAAACGCCGCCATCGTGCGCCTGGACGATCGCGTAAACGGTGCGCGGGTCGCTCGCCGCTACCGCGACGCCGATCTTTCCGAGCAAGCCGGTGGCGAAGCCGTGGTTGGAGGAAATCCTCATCCAATGCCGTCCGCCGTCAAGCGTCTTGTAAAGCCCGCTTCCCGGTCCGCCGCTCGTCAGTTTCCACGGGAACCGCTGAGCTTGCCACATTGCCGCGTAGAGAATGTTGGGATTGCGGGAGTCCATCGCGAGGTCGATGCCGCCGGTGTCGTTGTTGACGAAGAGCACTTTGTTCCACGTGCTTCCGCCGTCGGTAGTTTTGAAGATGCCGCGCTCCGAATTGGGCCGGAAGACGTGCCCCATCGAAGCTGCATAGGCGATACGGGCGTTCTTGGGATCCACGACAATTTTCGCGATCATGTGCGTATCGCGCAGACCGGCGTACGACCACGTCTTGCCGGCGTCGGTCGTCTTGTACACGCCGTCGCCCGTATCGAAGTCGCTTCGAATGTCGGCTTCGCCGGTTCCGGCGTAGATGACGTTGGAATTGGAAGGCGCTACCGCAAGCGCACCGATCGGATCGGCGATGCCGGGGATCTTACCGTCGGTAATGTTGGTCCAGGTCAGGCCGTAGTCGGTGCTTTTCCAAACGCCGCCCTCAACGCCGCCCATGTAGAACAAGTCCCGATTACTCGGGACGCCCGCGACGGCGACGGATCGACCCCCGATGTATGGCCCGATGCTGCGCCATTGCAGTTTGCCGACGAGCTGTTGCGAGGCGGATGCGGGAGGTGCGGCACTTGCGCCGATCGGGATGGCCGCGGCCACAACGATGACGAGAATCCAAAGACGCTTCATTGTGGCGAATATCGCGTTCGGAGACGCGGAAACCCTGCCTGCAGTGTTAGAGCGTCGACTCGACCCGGTTTCCGGCGTCGAGGGTATAGCAGAATCGCCCGGCGGGATGACGCCAGAACGTATTGACGTCCATACCGGTGCGCTGCTCCGGCGGCGTCGGCAACTCGAACGTCGCGCATAGGTGGTACCGATTGTCGCCCGAGCGCCGGTATTCGTAGGGTTTGCCGCTGACCGGATCGCGGCGAGGCTGCGGCAGCGCGGCGGGCAGTGGCCGGGCATCGTAGTCTTCGTGCAGCTCCGCCGCCAGATCGCCGAGGTCCGAGACGCGTTGACGATCCAGCGCCTCGGCACGCGCGTGGCCTGGGGATCCAATCGTAACGAAGGCCGCCACAACGATAGCGGCGACGATAAGAATTGCGGCCATCGGAATCGCTCGCGAGACGGTCACGACGTTTGTTTCGGGGGGTCGATCGTCATCAAATAGTATGCGAAGATGCCGCCGCCGATAACCATAAGCCCTAGCGTGTCGAGGAAGAAGTGAATCGTCAGCTCGCCGACGATCAATTGTTGGACGGTGTACGCCGCGTCGATGAGGATCGGGATCGCCGTCAGCACGAGTGCGATGTACGTGAGCCAACGCCGGACGGCCGAATAGTAAAGCTCCGGGCGGCGCTCCAGCTCTCTCTGGATCAGCGAATGCACCAAAATGAAGACGGGAAAACTCACGAGAATGAGTGCGACTTGCCAGGCGATATCTTCACGGAGATAGGTCCCGGTACTGGAAAGCGGGTCGTGAAACCAACGGCTCACGAGGCGGTCCCAAATTTGCCAAAGGGCCACCGTCCAAAATCCGAGTGCGATGAAGTTCAGCAAATACAAAAAGGCGTCGCGAGCGTTCTCGGTCGCCTGCGCTCGGCGTGGCACCGGCACACCCAGAACGCAGGCGTAGTGTTGGGAGAGCGCGCGGTAGATACGCCGCTCGGACCAGCCGTTGTTTCGTAGTACTCCAACGAGCGATTCATCAGGGATCCCGCGTTCTTTGGCAGCGGCCAGAAACGTCGCCAATTCGTCGTCGGGTGTCGGGCTAGGGACTTGCATGGCCACGACTTCTCATGGAGCTCCGGTGTCGCCTGGCAGTGGCGGCTCCGGCGGCTAGCGAATCGCATGCTCTTCATGGACCGGCTGATTCTGTGGTTGAACAGTGTCCCGCCTTGGCTCGCCTTTGTAGCGATCGTACTGGTCTACGAAGCTTTCGCTATCGGCGTCACTCTACTCGCGCGCCGGCTCTACTCGCATTGGCGCTTCCCGAGCAACGGGTCGTTCGTGCCGCCGTGGATCTCCATTGTGGGCGGATTGAACGCGCTGATTTTTGCTTTCATCATTTTCACCGTCTGGACAAATCTGCATGCCGCGTACGCCGACGTCGACAGCGAAGCGCTGACCGTTCGAATGCTCTGGCGCGACATCACCCCTGCCCAGCGACCCCAGGTGCTAGCCTACTCGCGCGCTGTCATCGCGGGCTGGTCGCACCTATGCGGCGGTCAGGGGAATTCGGAGGCCGGCAGAATTCAGCACGCCTTGGAGCGCAATGCTCGGCCGGCAACTCCATCGCTGCTCGGCCAGGTCGACGGCGAGGTCGACGCGCTGACGGCGCTTCGCAATCGTCGCTTGCGTGCCGCCCAATCCGGGGTTCCCGAGGAGCTTTGGCTCGGCACCATAGTACTGTCGTGGATACTGATCGGGATTACATCGTTCGTGCATCCCGAGAGACGCGATATGCATCTAGCACTGGTCGCATGCACGGCGCTAGCCCTAGGATTGCTTCTTTGGGTCGCAGTGATGATCGACTATCCGTACTGCGGCGGCAGCACGGTCACGGCGGAGCCGCTTCAGCGCTCGGTCGCCTGGATGCTCGGCAGTAAGTCCTAAATGACTGCTTCGGTCGCGACTTCTTACGGAGCCCCGGTGTAGCCCGGTTTATAAGGTGCACCGATTCCGCCTTGTAAAATGAGCGGTAGGCGCGGCGGTTGTGTGAAATCAAAGTCGTTTCGCAAGTCGCCGAGTTGCGGCGCATTTTCGGCCACTGCAGCGCGCGGATCCGGGCGTCCGTCGGTCTTCGGATCCAGCCGCTGCCCTGCGAGAAAGTCGTCTTCGATGAACTTCACGTAGGCGTCATGGCTGAGCGTTTGATGATCGATGTAACCGGCCCGAGCATAGGCGCTGATCACGATGCCCGGGACGCGCGGACCGTAGCCGAAGTAGTTGACGTTCGGCGGCGCGACGTGATCGTAAAAGCCTCCCCAGTCGTCCCAGCTCAAGAATATGGCGGTGGAGTCCCAGTATGGGCTGCGCATTACCGCGTTGATGATTCCCGTGACGTAGGCCTGTCCCGCGCTCACCCGCCCCGGGGGATGCTCGCTGTAGCGGTTGCCCGGCGCGAGCCACGCGACCGCGGGCAACGTACCGTCGCGGAGATCGCGGAAGAAGAGCGACGTGTCTTTGATGTTTGAAAGCTGCCCGTCTTGCTTTACGTCGTCAAACGACGGGAGCGGATTCCAGATGCCGGGCGTTCGCGCACTCTGCGATTTGAGATTGCAGCTGCTCTGATCGTTCTCACAGTCCGGCTCGAAGCCGTCCATCACGTAATAGGCCCATGAGACGTGGTTCGCGTGCAGCAGATACGTTAAGTCGGTCCAAGGATAGTTGGGACGACCGGCGGCCTGCGGCTCGTCTTTGGTGAAAAGATCGCGCGGAAAATCCGCTTCCTTAAAGTACGTGCGCTCCGGCTTGCAAGTTGCCGGATCGCCAATCGTGGCGCAGTCTGCTGCCCATTCCGAAACCATGTAGAGGTGCGTCGGCAGACTCCACGATCGCACCGGCTCGAACATGTGGTCTTGCAGAACGAAGTTGCGCGCATATGCCCAGTAGTTCGGAAGTTCTTGCGCGGTGTGATAGCCCATCACGGTCGTTTCGTGGCCTTTGACGACGCACGTGGGAATATCGGTCGGGCAGCCGCCAGTTCTCTGCGCTCCTTGCATAACCTCGACGAAGCCATCCATTTTCCCGCCGTCGATATCGAGATCGGCCGCCTTCGCGCCATGCGGGCCGCCGGTATCCTCATCGTTCGTGTCGTGGTAGGGCCGCACGCACGTTTTGGTTTCTTCATCGGGAACGCAGACTTGCGCCACCCCGTCGCGCATCGGAATGCCGTCGGCACCGGGAAACGTTCCGAAGTAACTATCGAAGGAGCGGTTCTCCTGCATGATGATGATCACGTGCCGTATCTTGTGAATGCCATCTACAGGCGGTACGGCGCCGGCAGATCCGGACACGAGGATCGGCACGACGAGAGACCATATCGCGGTACGAGGCATCAGTTCACCTCGAGATTCGTTGCGCTGCCTAGCAAACTTGCAAGGGCGCGGTAAACAAGATAGGCTGACTCAATCATGATGACGATCCTTGGTGCCGGTGGCTCGATCGGGAACGAGCTTGCCGCGATTCTTACTGAAAAGAACGCACCGTTTCGTTTGGTGGCCCGTTATCCCCGCCCGGCCGGCAGGGCGGAAGTATTCGCGGCCGACCTCTCCGATCGCCAGCAGACCATTGAGGCTGTAACGGGCTCCAACGTGGTATGTCTCCTCGTGGGGCTCAAGTACGATCTCGCGGTTTGGCGGGAACTCTGGCCGCGAATTATGGCGAACACAATCGAGGCCTGCAAACGAGCACACGCGAGGCTGATTTTCTTCGACAACGTCTACATGTATGGGAGCGTGGACGGCCCGATGACGGAGCAAACGCCTTACGCACCTTGTAGCAAGAAGGGCGCCATCCGCGCGGAGATCGCAACGACGCTGATGGAACACGTCAAAGAGGGCAACCTCGTGGCGATGATCGCTCGTTCGGCGGACTTCTACGGGTCTCGCGCGACCAATGGCCTGCCCAACGTCCTCGTCTTCGAGCCGTTCGCGAAAGGAGCCACGGCCTCGTGGCTCGTGAACGCCATGGTGCCACACTCGCTGACGTTTACTCGCGATGCGGCGCGTGGCGTGGCAATGCTTGCGGAGCGCGAGACGGCGTGGAACCAAGTCTGGCATCTGCCGACGATGCCCGCGCCGCCGACGGGCAAGGAGTTCATCGAGATGGCTGCCGCGGATTTCGGCGTCTCGCCGAAGTATCGCGTATTGAGTAAGCCGTTGCTCCGCGTAGCGGGATTGTTCGACCCGCGCATTCGCGAGGGGTACGAGATGCTCTATCAGAGCGATCGACCTTATCTCTTCGACTCGAGCAAATTCTTTTCGGAGTTTGGCTTCGCGGGGACGCCCTATTCCGAGGGCATCCGGATCGCGGCAGCCTCATATGTTAAATCCAAACGTTAACGTATTATCGCGATAGAACCACGCTATTTAGCGAGGATCCGCAGGAATAGGGCTTCCGAGACGGCGCTTTTGGTGCTAAGATGGCTCAACCGTACTCTTCCTTTGCGCCGCATATTAGCTTAGATAATGCAGCGCTGCTCTATTAAAAAGTGAGATCTCTTTATGAGTTTTCCGTTTACCTTTGTGTGCGCGCGGGCCTCGATCGTAGCACTCTCGATCGCGTTGCTGGCTGGCTGCGCCGCCGGAGGCCGCTCCGGCAGTTTCGGCACCGTGCCTGCGATGTCCGCACAAACGAACTTCTTGCAGTTCGGCTCGGGCGCGCCGATTCTGCAAACGCTCGACGTTCCGCTCAGCCAGTTTCCTAACGCGATCGGAACCCTTTTGACTGGCATCCGCGGCAACCTGATCACGGGCTTCGTCGACCAAAAGAACGGATCGACGCTGGGCGTCGTCTACGATCGGAAAACTGGGATCTGGACGCCGATCAAGCTGCCGGGATCGGCGGATACCAGCGTGTACGGCCCGGCCATCACACAGACGGGCTATCGGCTCGTTGGCAGTTTTGAGAAAAAAGGCGAGTCGAACGCCGACGGCTTCGTCTACGACTCGACGACCAAGAAGTATCACACCGTTGACGCCCCGCCAAAACTCTGCTCGCCCAAATCGTGTAACTACACGATCGTGCACAGTAACTACGGCGATGCGACCTACAAAGCGGTGGGAAACTACGATGCCATAAAATCCAGCCCCGCGCTGACCCCTTTGGATACGTATCCGGTTTCGGGACACGCATTCATCTACGATTCGGCCACCGCAAAGTTCGCGACGCTGGAATTTCCCGGCTCAATCAGCTCGACGGCTTACGGCATTTGGATGGACGGCGATGCCGTCGCAATCGCCGGCGGCTACACCGATAAGACCGGCACGCACGCGTACGTGCGCAACCTCGCCGGGACCAAAATGCTGGTCTACACCTGGCCGAAGTCGATCCTGACCCACTTCGAGGGGATCACCGGAGCGGGCGGAGCCGGCAACTACAACGTGATCGGCGACTACTTCGATCTCAAGAACAAAACCCTCGAGTACGGATTCTTCCTGCCGATCCGTAACTGGACCGCCGGTACGGCCACCGTTATCGGCCCCGTCAGCGCCAACTCGGTCTACAGAAGCACCGTGATCGGGGTCTACGTCGGCGCCGGCCTCGCCAACGGCTATATCACGACGGTCCCGTAGGGCGCGTACCTCTTCGTACCTAGCGACGATGGAACCGAGCGCCACGAGTCGAAACTCACGCGCTCGTCGGTCCGTTGCCACTAAGGTGGGGGGTTACGTAATGAGGAATTCCGGTTTCACGCGCTTTGCGCTTGGCATTTGTGCCGGTGCGGCCATGCTCGCGGGCTGCTCGCTTGGCTCGCGGGGCGAGCAAAGCGCCCTGCCTTATATGCAAGGCGGCAACGCACTGCGTGCCCTCGACTCAACGGGCGCCGGCAAGATCACGCACATCGTCTACATCGTTCAAGAGAACCGCAGTTTCAACAACCTGTTCTACGGCTACCCGGGGGCGTATACCGTCACCGAAGGCAAAGACTCCACGGGCCGAACGATCAAGCTGAAGCCGTCGAGGCTCGGTGCGTTTTACGAGATCGATCACTCCGTGGCGGCGATGGTCGCGGCATGCAACGGTACGGGCAAGCTGCCGGGGACGGACTGCCGGATGAACGGATTCGACCAAGAGTGGTCCGACGGCGGTTTTAAGAACTCGCAGTACGTGTACGTGCCGCACGATCAATCGAAGCCGTACTTCGACATGGCGCACGAAGGCGCGCTGGCCGATCGCATGTTCCAATCGCAGCTCGACGAGAGCTTCGTCGCGCACCAATATGTCATCGCAGCGCAGGCAGCCTGGAGCGCCGACTTACCTAGCGGCGATTGGGGTTGCGAGAATCACGAGGCGGCCCAAGTCGCAATGATCACGACGCTGCGCGTCCTCTCGGGCTATCAGAAGGCGTGCTTCAACTATCAAACCCTTGGCGACGAACTCGACAAGGCGAACCTCTCGTGGCGTTTCTATGCCAGCAGGTATGGCGCGGGCAGCGGCAACGGGGCGACGTGGTCGGGCTATCAAGCGGTCAAACATATCTACGATGGACCGGATTGGAAGAAAGACGTCATTTCGCCCAACTGGAAATTTATCACCGACGTTCGCAAGGGACAACTCGCGAACTTTACGTGGATCACACCGGTCTGCGACGACTCCGACCACACGAACTGCCCGGACGACTACGGACCGTCGTGGGTCTCGGCGCTCGTGAACACGGTCGGCGAGAGCAAGTTCTGGAATTCGACGGCGATCTTCATCCAGTGGGACGACTGGGGCGGCCTCTACGATCCCGTGGCACCAGAGTACAAGGATCGCGACAGCTTAGGCTTCCGCGTGCCGCTACTCATGCTATCGCCGTACGTGAGACACGACCACGTCTCGCACGTCCACTACGAAACGGCCAGCGTGCTGCGCTTCGCCGAGGATCTCTATGGTCTCGGTCAGATGGCGCCGGCCGACAGGCGCGCGGCGTCGCCGGCCGGGGACAACTTTGATTTCACGCAAGCGCCCGCCAAATTCATCCCGATCAAGGCGCCCAAGTCACCGAAGTTTTTCATGCATCAGTACCCCGACGATCGTCTTATCCCCGATAGTGAATGACCGCCCGCGCCTTTTAGCTACAGCCTGACGTCGCTCCGCAGGAATCGCATTTTTCGCACGCGCCGTTGCGAACCATCGTGAGCTGACCGCACTCCGAGCACGCGTTGCCCGTGTAACCTTTGGCCTTCGACGCATTGACCGCTTCGGTTCTCACCATGACGGCGACGGCGGTACCACCACCGGTGCTGCCCGTCGGCAGCGTTGGAGCGACCGGCGGTGCAATCGCCGGCCGCGGTTGTTGGCCGGGATGGAGATGCGTGCTCACCGGGTGGAACATCTCGGCGACGCCCACCGGCCGAACGTTGACCCCGCCCTCTTCCTCGGCCACGTACTCCTCGCGCGCTTCGGGTCCCATGGCATCCATCTGCATCGATGGCTCCACGTGCGCGAGATCGTAGCGGCCGAGATAACTGACGGCGAGTTCTCGGAAGATGTAGTCGAGGATCGAGGTTGCCATCTTGATGTGATCGTGACCGACGACCGGTCCGTTGGGCTCGAAACGCGTGAAGGTAAAGGCCTCGACGAACTCTTCCAGCGGCACGCCGTGCTGCAGCCCGAGCGAGATCGCAATCGCGAAGTTGTTCATCAACGAGCGGAAGGCCGCGCCTTCCTTATGCATGTCGAGGAAGATCTCACCGAGCTGGCCGCCCTCGTATTCGCCGGTGCGCAGGTAGACCTTATGGCCGGCGATCGTCGCCTTTTGCGTGTAGCCGCTGCGGCGTTGTGGCATCGGGCGGCGCTTGGCAATGTACCGATAGACGATCTTTTCGGCGATCTGCATCGGCGTCGCGAACGGCTGCGGCTGCGCGGCGCTCGCCGCTTCCTGTTCGCCGCCGTCGTTGCCGAAATCGTAGCTGGCGGCCAGCGGCTGCGAAAGCTTCGATCCGTCGCGATAGAGCGCCACGGCTTTGATCATGCGCTCGTGCGCATAGCGGTAGGCTTCCTTGACGTCTTCGATCGTTGCCGTTTGCGGATAGTTGATCGTTTTTGAGATTGCACCACTGACGAATGGCTGCGCGGCCGCCATCATGTCGACGTGTGCGAGCGGGCGGATGTAGCGGGAACCGTATCTTCCGCACGGCGTGGCGCAATCGAAAACGGGAAGGTGCTCGTCGTTGAGATAGGGCGCACCCTCGACGGTCATTCGGCCGCAGATGTGGGCGGACGCTTCCTCGATTTGCTGGGTCGAAAAGCCGAGGCCATCGCGCAGCAGCGAGAAACTCCAGTCGTTGAGCTGCGCTTCGCTCAGGCCGAGCCGTGCTTTGCAGAACTCTTCGCCGAGCACGAACTTGTTGAAGACGAAAGGCAGCTCGAAGGCGCTCGCAAGCACGGCCTCGACGCGCCCAATCGCGTCCTCGTCGAAACCCTTTGCCTTGAGCGTAGCGCGGTTAATATGAGGTGCTTCTTCCAAAGTGCCGGTGCCTTTGGCGTACGTCTCGATCGCCTCGATCTGCTCTTGCGAGTAGCCGAGCTTATGCAGCGCGGCATCGACCGACTGATTGACGATCTTGAAGTAGCCGCCGCCGGCGAGCTTCTTGAACTTCACGAGAGCGAAGTCCGGTTCGATTCCGGTCGTATCGCAGTCCATGACGAGGCCGATCGTGTTGTGCGAGATGAACCCGTTGGCGAAATACGTGAGGTTGGCGGGTACGGAGATATCGAACGTGAACTGCTCGCCGCCATCGTCGTTGGACGCGACGTCGTCGTAGAAGAAGGTAAGCGCGCTCTTTATCTCACTGCTGCCGGTTCTTTCGAGCAGCTCGGACGCTGCCGTGCGGCTGATCGCGCCGGCATGGCGGTAGCCGTAGAGCGCGGTGCGCGGATAGAGCTCGCTGGAATGCGGAACGAGCGTGCGCAGGACGTCTTTGCGCAGGAAGACGCGGTCGCCTTTGGTGCCCTGCCACGTGTCGCAGGGACGCACGGCGCTACGCTTACGGTCACCGATGAATCCGACGGTTTTCAGGAAGCTGCGCACGTAATCCGCATTGCGAACTCGCAACACGTAGAGATCCGCGCCGCTCCAGCCGGATTTGTCGATGCGGGTACTCGTTGGAATGCCCAGCGTGAGAAGCACCGTTCGCACGTCATCGGCCAGGCTTGCGTTCGCCGTCGAAAGGTGCGCGGCGCCGTTGACGACGGTGCCGTCGGCCTCAAAGAGGCCCCGCAGGAACGCTCCATAGATAACGGGGTCGTTCGAGGCGAGTACCGCATCGGGAACGTGGGCGAGGTAACTCTTGCTGCGCGAGTCACTGGCGGGGTGATGCTTTGCAAAGCCGCAGGCTTGCCACCACATCGCAAGCGGAACCGAGTGAATCCCGATTTCCGTATACGCGCCCTTCTGCGACACGGTTGCGTCGATGTTGAAGAGCTGTCGTGCGAGCGCCATGAGCCGATCGCGAACGTCGGCATCCTCGTCGGCCACGCGCAGGCGTAAGCCTTTGGCATGCAGCGTGCCCGCGCCCATGAAGTAGCCGGCGAACTCGGCGAGTTCGGCCGTCAGGGCTTGAGGCGCCGTCGTCGTGAAATCGGCGGTCCAATACTCTTCGCCCAGCGGAGGCAAATTGACGATTTGCGGGCTGCCGGCAAAGCCATCCATCGAGAGCGCGACGGTATCACCCGTCGCCACTTCGGCGAAGCGCTTCCATACCAAATCGCCCGACTGGCGGTCGACGATCTTCACTCGGTGTTCGGGCGTTCCGGTGATCGTGTAGCCGCTGCTGGTCCTGATGCGCCGAGTCGGCGAGATCCCATTGATATAGAACTTGCTCGCGCGCTGTTCGCCGTCGTCGGTGAGCACGCGAACGTCGATATCTTGCCATTGCTCTCCGTCCACATTCCCCAAACGCTGTAAACGGGTGAGGCCGCGGTCGGTCGAGATCAACGCGTTGCCGGTAAGGCATCCGGTCGGTGCAATGACGACCGTCTGCGCGTTACGGAAGCCGGCGACCTCACCGATCGAAATCGCGTCGTCCCACATCTTGCGCGCCAGCGCCCACGTGGCTTGGGTGAAGAGCGTCGGCGCGTGGGTTACGGGCGTGACCGTGAGAGCTTCATACGCTCCGGGATCGGCGGCGTACGCGGCACTGCGATGATTGCGGATGACGCGCAGCATCGGATCGCGATTCGCTTCGAAGCGCGCGAATGGCCCGAGTTGCTGCGCCATTTCGGCAGACGTCCGGTATGCCGCGCCGGTCATCAGCGACGTAATTGCGGCGCACCATCCGAAGCCTTCCTCGGAATCGTAGGGCAAGCCCAGCCGCATCAACAGCGTGCCGAGATTTGCGTATCCGAGCCCCAGCGTTCGATAGCCATGATTCTTTTCCGCGATCCGCCTCGACGGCATCTGCCCCATGGTGACCGAGATCTCGAGCGTCGTCGTCCAGATTCGAGCCGCTTGGGCAAAGCGCTTCGCATCGAAATTGCCGTCGTCGTTAAGGAATTTGACGAGGTTCAGACTGGCGAGGTTGCAGTTGTGCGCAATCATGCCCTCGGCGATTACCGAATGCGTGACCGGTTCGGTCACGTCGTAAACGGTCGTCGTGCCATCGGGGACGATCGACACGACCTTTGGCGAGCGCGGATTCTTGCGCTCAGCGTCGAACGCGCCGGCCAAAATCTCGCGCGTCTTGAGCTCCTTTTCCGCCGAACATGGAAAGCCGATCAGCGAGTTAAACTTTCGCGATTGCTGATTGTAGAGACGGAGCTGGCCTTGCGGGTTCTTGCGCCCCTGCGGGTGCATCCACGAAATGCGCGACGTCATCCCGAGATCGCTCAGGAGCAGCTGCACGGACCGAAGCAACGCAGGCGAAGAAGACGCCAGCATCACTTCTTTTTCGGTCGCAGCGCCGTTGGCACGAATGCAGCCGTCGGCCGAAAAGAGTCCCTGCAGATAAGCAACCTTGAGATCTTCGGGCGCCCGGTGAATCGCGGTGGGCACGTCCTTATGAAGAGCCGTCGCCTGTTTGAAGCCGTAGCGCGTTTCGAGATATGAGACGAGCGACGTTTGCGACGCACCCGTTTGCATAACGCCGTTGCTCTGCGCGTAGGTTTGACTCGAGCGAACATTGATTGGCGGTCCGGAAAAGCTGACCGCCGCCGCCTTGAGGTCGTTGAGTTGAGCGGTCATGAACTCCGCGGTACGCCGCTCGCGCGGACCGAAGACGAGCGCAACCGTATCCTTATTAAAGACGCCGTCACCCGTGAGCCACCCGAGCATCTGCCAGCGCTTGACGTCGGCCGCATCGGAAGCAAACGATACCGAATTGCCGGACTCGCGAATGGCAATGCGATCCAGACCCAGTTTGAGTTCGTCGAGCCGCTTCCAGCCGCTGTCGGCAGTCAGGAACTTGTGGTCGCCGGTAGCCCGAATCTCGCGGCCATCGGCCAGCTTCATGCGGAAGACCTCTCGCTCGCCGACCTTCGTGATATAGGCCCTGCGGTGGGCGCTAAGCCTGCGATGATCGACTTCCGAATGAATGTCGGTCGTAATGAGGGCGCGTTGTCCCGCCTCTTGCCGTTCGTAAAGCTCTTCGACGGTTCGTAGACCGTCGGGCGTGCTGATGCGCGTTTCCGGCGCGAAGCACGCGGTATCATCTATAAAAACATACTCTGAGCAATTATGTACTCGCAAACCGTTTGCGACAAAGTGTTGCGTGTCGGATTCGGTCAAATCGAAGACGTCCGCTCGCCCGAGCGGCTCGAACGAGAGGAACTCGTCGGTCAGCGTTTCGCAGGCTGCCAGGTCGCTGTTGGAAATTAGGGCTAAGGCAGTCGCCTTGATCGACGACGGATGGAACCCGATCGCCCGATCGAACGCGCTTAAAAATCCCGCGGGAATTCGGAGTGAACCCTCGGCACATCGTTCGGAGCGAACGCCAAACGAGAGCAGCATGTACTGCACTTGCTGCAAGAATTGCGACGAGGCCGATGCGAGGTCGATGGAAACCCCGCCGGCGCCGTCTTCACAGACGGCCGCGTCGGCCGTATAGAGGCCGCGCAGGAGTGCGGCGGTCGTCGCGCCGTCGAGGTCGTAGACGGCGTCGGCGAAGGCCTTGCGCGTTGTGCCTTCCCGGAGCGACGCATAGTAGGAGCAGAACTCGACTATGCGACGGCCACCGGTCGTCCCGTGAATCGCGCCCTTACGCCGCAGCGTAACGCGTGACGAGTGCGCTGAATGAACCTCAGCGGGCGATGCCAGCTTCGCGGCGTCGATTCCAGCGGTAACGTCGGCGAGAACGGCGGCCTCGATCTTGTCGCCCTCGCCTACGGCCGTTCCCACGGCGAAGGCCAAGCGCTCCTCGAGCGCAACGTGGCCGAAACCCGAGCCGCTCAGGGCGATGCGGTCACCGGATCGAAGCTCGCTGGCCGGGACGTCGCCGCGATTTTCCGTCCACACCTGATGATCGGCGGTGAGATTGAGCTCGTAGCCTCCGGTCGTCTGCAAACGGTAGACGGATTTGGTGCCCGTTGGAAAGATGTTGTTGACGAAATGCGGCTTCCCGTCGCCGCCGATCGCGAAGACCGCTTTGCCGACAAGCTCGCCAATACGCATCGGACCATCGGCGGTGGCGATGAGCGTATCGCCCGTAACGCACGGGTTGGTGGCGTTGATTCGGTCGTCGTTGGGACAGGTATGCCACTCTTGGATCGTGTCGTCGAACTGTAAGCCGGGATCCGCGCACTGCCAGGCCGCGACCGCAATCTGCTCCCAGAGATCGCGCGCCTTTATGCGTTTGACGACGTCGCCGGTCGTCCGGGCGGTCAGCAACCAGTCCTCGTCGCGGTCGAGCGCGTCGAAGAAACCGTTCGTCAGACGGACGGAGTTGTTGGAGTTCTGTCCGGAGACCGTGATATAGGCTTCGGAGTCCCAAGCCGTGTCGTACTGCTCGATCTCCAAACGCGTATAGCCTTGGCGCGCGTAGTCCAACGCGCTCTGCGCCGCACCGGGTGGAAGCCCCGCAGTGATTGCGTCGCGAATGGCGTTGCGCAGCGATGCATTGAGCGCCGGATCGAGGCGCGCGTGGTCGGGAACGCGCGTATCGTGAGCGGCCGAAATGATGGCGTTGAGCTGCTTCTCAAAGATGCGCGAGCCGATGACTAAATCGGCCACCTTACGCTCTTCGCGAACCTTCCAATTGACGAACTCTTCGATATCGGGATGATCCGCGTTGAGGACGACCATCTTGGCGGCGCGGCGGGTCGTTCCGCCCGATTTGATTGCGCCGGCCGCGCGATCGAAGACTCGCAGAAACGACATCAAACCGCTCGACGTGCCGCCGCCGGTCAGCTTCTCTCCCGCGGAGCGAAGCTTTGAAAAGTTGGCTCCGCTACCCGAGCCGCCTTTGAAGATGCGCGCCTCTCTCAGGACGCCGTCGAAGATGCCGCCCTCGTTGACGAGATCGTCCTCGATTCCAAGGATGTAACACGCGCTCACCTGTGGGTGTGAAAAGGTGTCGGCCGACGCGCGGGCCGTCTGGTCGGACGGATCGACGTACCAGTGCCCTTGCGCCGGGCCGGAGATGCCGTACGCCCAATGCAAGCCCGTGTTGAACCATTGCGGCGAATTCGGCGCGCCGACTTGGCGCGCGAGCATCGCGCACATTTCGTCGAAGTAAACTCGCGCATCGCCTTCCGAATCAAAGTACCCGTACTTCCAGCCGTAGTACGTCCAGCATCCCGCCATGCGATTGAAGACTTGGCGCGCATCGCGCTCGGGCCCGAACTGCTCGTCGCGAGGCAGGGCCTCCAATGCATTACCGTCGGCTCTCGAGCGCTGGAGCCAATCCGGGACGCCCTCCTCGGCGACCCGAGTAATGCACTTCGGCACGCCGGCCTTGCGACAGTACTTTTGCGCAAGCACGTCGACAGCGACCTGACTCCAAGAGGCGGGAACCATGACGTCGGGCGCCTCGAAGATCACCGATCCGTCGGGGTTGACGATACGCGAGGTCCGCGGCTCGAAAACGACGCCGGCATACGGATTATCGGGGGTAGAATATATGCGCGAAAACTTCATGCGAACTCCTTGGGTAATTTCGAACACGCGTTCGAGCTTTATGGCTGCGCCATCGCACGCTAGGTTACCTATTGTGCCACATCAAGCGGCTTACCACAAGATATTGTGGTTCTTGGTGAAGTCCTTGTGGGTCCGCTGTGGTTAGGGCCGCAAAGGTGTGGACAGCTCCCCCAGCAAGCGGGCAGGCGAGTGGGGGCCATGTGGAGAGCCCCGAGGATACCGGGGATAACCGCTCCAAACGCAAGCCATATGTTCGGGCCCGATCGTTTCGCTCCACGCCTGCACGACGTGCCTCACGAGGAACTCGAGGCCGCCGGCATCCGCGGCCTCATCGTGGACCTCGACAACACCCTTTTGGGTTTCCGCGAGACGGAGCTCGGCGACGAGCACGTCAGTTGGGTGGCTCGGGCTCACGAGCGCGGCTTTCGCATCGTGATGCTTTCGAATAACCAGTCGGGCCGGGTCAATCTCCTAGCGGCCCAGCTGCACGTCGAGTGCATCCCCAATGCCCTCAAGCCTCTGCCCTTTGGTTTTTTGCGGGCGAAGCGGCGGTTGGGCATGCACCGGCACGAGATCGCGGTGGTCGGCGATCAGCTCTTCACCGACGTTCTTGGCGGTAAGCTGTGCGGGTTGTATACGATCTTGACCGAGCCCATCGAGGGCAAGGATTTTCCCGTCACTCGATTCTTTCGTTTCTTCGAGCGCTTAATGTTGCGTGGTCGAAGATGATGAGGCTGGCGCTGATTGGCGATCCGGTCGAACATAGTGCGAGCCCCACGCTGCATCGCGGTTTCCTCGATGAAGCCGGCATCGACGGCGAGTACGTCGCGATTCGAGTGGCGCGCGGCGATGGGGCTCGAGCAATTCGGCGGCTGCGCGCCGACGGCTTCACCGGGTGCAATATCACTTATCCGCTCAAAGAGGAGGCCTTTGAAGTCAGCGAGGTGCGCAGCGATGAAGCGCGTCGAACGCAAGCCGTTAATACGATTTTCTTTGGGCGCGAGATTCTGGGCACGACGACCGACGGCGCCGGGGCGCGCACGGCGATCGAGGCGCTCCTCGACGAACCCGTCGCGCTCAAGCGGATCGGCGTCCTGGGTTACGGAGCGACGGCTCGCGCCGTTCTCGCCGCGTTGCAAGAGAACGACGCGTATGCATTTGTGTGGGGGCGCGACGCGGAGCGCGTGAGCGAGACCTGCCGGCGATTCGAAGCGAAGCCGTGGCCGGACTCCAACCCGCCGGAGATTGTCGTGAGCACTCTTCCGCCTGATGTCGGCCTTCCTGCGGAACTCGCAGCGCAACTGGAGAGAGTCGACGTGGTCATCGACGCAAACTACGGCTCACGCTGCATGTTGGCGAAGCAGCTTAGCCGCGAGGTGATTCCCGGCGATGCAATGTTAGAGGCGCAAGCGCGCGCGAGTTTCGATTTTTGGCTCGCGCATCTCGATCGCGTCGCAAACGATTAAGCCTGAAGACGACGCCGCCCCCGTCGCCGCCACTAAGTGTGGTGCCGTAGAGACGGCCGTTGTCGCCGATCACGCCGCCTCTCGGGTACTTGCCATCACTTCCGCCGCTGAAGAAGTGAAGCACCGTCTCGGTACCATCCGGTGAGAGCTTGAAGACAACGCCATCGTTGTTCTTCCCTCCGAAAAAGGTTGTGCCGTAGAGATTTCCTGCCCTGTCCTTGAAGAGGCTGCCGAGAGGGTTGCCGCCATCGGCATTGTCGAAACTGTGCAACACGGTTTCCGCGCCATTGGGCGAGATCTCGAATACCACTCCGCAACTTGAACCGCCATCGCAGTGGAGGCCTCCGCTTCCGCCAAACTCCGTGGTGCCGTAAAGATTGCCCGTGCCGCGGTCCAGAATCATGCTGTCCTGGGGATAAGCGCCATCCGCGCAGTTGGAGAGACTGCAAAAGTTGTGGAGCACCGTTTCGGTACCGTTGGGCGTGAGTTTGAATACCACACCGCCGTTATCGGGGCCGCCGGTATACGTTGTCCCGTAGAGGTTTCCGGCGCTGTCCCGGATCACGCCGCCATATGGTTCGTGGCCATCCGCGCAGTTGGTGACGCTGCAAAAGCTGTGGAGCACCGTTTCGGTACCGTCGGGCGCGAGTTTGAATGCCACACCGCCATTATAGGCGCCGCCGATATAGGTCGTTCCGTACAAATTGCCGGAGCCGTCCCTAATCACGCCTGCTACCGGACCGTAACCGTCGCTGCAAGCGGTCTGGCTGCAAAAGTTATGGAGCACAGTTTCAGTGCCGTCGGACGCGAGCTTGAAGACTGTACCGCTGAAATTGTGGGCGCCGCCAGAATAGGTCGTCCCGTACAGATTTCCAGCGCCGTCCCTGACCACAGCACCAAAGGGTTCGGAACCGTCCGTGCAGTTGCTCAAACTGCAAAAGAGATAGAGCACTGTTTCAGTACCGTCCGGAGCGATCCTGAAAACGACCCCACTGCCCGCAAAGTAACGACCGCCGGCATCCGTGGTCCC
>Ga0070762_10000036_pt1 | contig 36934 bp, 27 predicted proteins | sample HubBroMetageREF2_FD_66726 | JGI IMG/M metagenome (GOLD analysis project Ga0070762, IMG submission 66726) | Reference soil microbial communities from the Hubbard Brook experimental Forest, New Hampshire, USA - Hubbard Brook CCASE Soil... | ecosystem: Environmental > Terrestrial > Soil >...
CTTGAATCATGGATTGCGTCAGCTCGATGGTGTTGGTCACGTCTGTGACGTTCACGCTTTGCCCGACAACAGCCAACTTCAGTTCGGAGTCCAGCGTCGAAGCGCGCCCCGCCTGCAATTGCACGCCCTGGAATTCACTTACGGCAAAACCGGAGGCTGCGATGCGTACGTCGTACACGCCGGTGGGAAGATCGGGGATGGAGTAAACGCCGTCGCTATTGGAGACCGTCTCGTGGATCACTCCAGTGGCAAGCTCGGTGGCCGTCACGTGCGCGCCGCTCACCACCGCCTGGTGCGGGTCGGTCACAATGCCGTTGATGGTTCCAGTCGGCACCTGAGCTTGCATCGCGAACGTCATCGCCGCCAGGAACATCGCAACTGCCACAACTCTACGCACCAGCGCTCGCTTCATCCACACCCTCCGATAGGATTCGAAAACGTTTTCGTGTTTCGAAATTGCGTTGCAATCTGACGGTATGCGCGGGAAATCGCAATAATGGAAAAGTACTAGAGACATACGCGGGGCAACGGTTCTATTGTGTGACGCTGCGAAAGGCTGCAAGCGCTGAGGAGATTGCGATGGCGTCCACGCAAATGAAGATGAAGCCCACGTTTCTTCCAGGCGTTGAGCAAAATCCCCAGCCTGGACCTTATGCGGAAATGATCCGGCGCGCTCAGGAGTCTGGCGGCGAGTACTGGAAAATTTGGAACCTCTTCGCGTTTCGTCCGGAGGCGACGGCGCATCTCGCACGCTTCACTCACGCGGTGATGCATGAAGATGCGCCGCTGTCGCCCGCGCTGCGCGAACTGATCGCGGCCTACACCTCCTACCAGAACGAATGCGAATTCTGCGCCAAGTCCCATGCGGCGATTGCGGCGGAGTTGATCGGTAATGAGGAGTTGGTGTGGAACGTGCTGCGCGACCTTGAGTCTGCTGCTCTGCCGGAAAACGAGAAGGCGCTGTTGCGCTTCGCCGCCAAAGTGACTCATAATTTGCCATCGATCACCGAAGCGGACGCGCAAGGCCTGCGAAACATTGGTTGGACGGACGAGCAGATTTTCTACACCATCACGGTCTGCGCGTTGTTTAATTTTTACAACAGGTGGGTGACGTCTTCCGGCGTCCCGGCGGTGTCCCACGAAGGCCATCGCAGGCATGCACAGGTAATTGCGCGCAACGGATACGTGCGCAAGTAACCGCGAGAATCAACTCGAGAGTCGCGCCGAGAGTTACGACGACAGAGAATTACGAAAACAAAAGGACATGCCAGTCTTGAACGCTCAACTGGTTTCCGTCGCCACAAAACTGCTTAAAATCGCCGGCGCGTTGGTCGCCCTATACGCCGTAGTCACGACCGCGCTCTTCGCGATCATGTTGCAATCGCCGGATAAATTCGCCGGCACTATGAAATATGTTCCGTGGCCGGCATTCGTGGTGCTGCCGTTCAAGCCGTTGTGGAACGTGGCGCGCAAGGGCCATCTGGCCGTCGGCGACATGGCTCCGGATTTTTCATTGGAGAGCCCGGACCACGAGAGCACTTTCCAGTTGTCGTCCGTGCGCGGGCAGAAGCCGGTGGTGCTGGTTTTCGGCAGCTACACGTGACCTCCTTTCCGGCGGGAGGTTCCCGCTCTCAATAAGCTGTACGAGCAATACAAGGATCAGGTGGCTTTTTACGTGGTGTACATCCGGGAAGCGCATACCAGCGACGTGTGGCAGGATCCGGATAATCTGGACGACCATGTGATTTTCGCAAGCCCGAAGAATATTGCCGAGCGCAGCGAGATGGGACAGTTGTGCGTGGTGAAACTGGGAATTCACTTCCCCGCTGTCGTGGACGGCTTCGACAACGCCACGGAACGCAACTACACGGGCTGGCCCGACCGTCTGTACGTGATTGATCGCGAAGGGCGCGTGGCGTACAAAGCGCGGCCTGGTCCATTTGGCTTCAAACCTCAGGGGGTTGCGGACACGCTGCAGAGGCTCTTGCCGTCGGCCGCAAATCGCTGAGCTGCAAAGAGCAAGTTAAATAGCACCAGTAGTTGTTTTGTACTATTGGTGTGCTCGCGCCCGCAATGATAGCTTCCTGCGGTGTCTTCCCCTTCCGCTGTTCACGATGTGACTGTTGTGGGCGGGGGATTGTGTGGCAAGGCTGCGGCAATGCAGCTGGCGGCGGCTGGGCTGAGCGTGGTTTGCATCGAGCCGGAGAATGCGGTTCGTCAGGCGGTGGGAGAGTCACTCGACTGGTCGGCGCCAGACCTGCTGAACGCGCTGGGCCTGCCGATGGAAGATTTGGTGAAAGCAGGGATGGCGACCTGGAAGCGGCACGTGACCGTGAAATTGCGCAGCGGCGCCTCCGAGCACTATGTTCCGGGAGCTTGGCTGGCCGAAGCGCCATTCCATGTGGAGCTGCGCACGATGCACGTGGATCGGCTGCGCCTGGACGAAGAGCTGTTGAAGCGGACGCTCGCGAGTGGCGTGACAGTGGTCCGAGACACGGTGGCGCGTGTGGAGCGGAATGGCGGCAGGCTTTTGGCCGTACACACCGCAGGCGGCTCGCGGTTTTCTTCGCCGTGGTTCATTGATGCGTCGGGATTCACGAGTTCCCTGCTGCCGCGCGAACTCAATCTTCCTGCGACTCAGTTCGGTCCGCCAAAGGTCGCGGTCTGGACGTACTTTGCCGTAGCCGAAACGGTGGAAGGCACGACTTTGTACATGGAGCCGCTGCCGACGGAATATCTCGACTGGGTTTGGGAAATTCCGATCAGTCCGCTGGTGGTGAGCGTGGGATTCGTAACCACTGGCGCGGCGATCAAGGTGTGGCGCGAGCAGGGCCTGGGGGTCGAGGATATCTTCCGGCAGCAGTTGATGAAGTACCCGCGGTTTGACGCACTGCTGCAGGCCGGAGCTTTGGGACTGTGCAGCGTGACTGCTTTTCGCTCGCGCGTTTACGACGGCGTGGCCGGCCCGAACTGGTTTGTGGCGGGCGAAGCCGCGTCCATGGTGGATCCGATCACTGCAAATGGAGTGACAGCGGCGTTACGGCACGCGGCGGAAGCTTCCGCGCTGATTCTGAAATACCGCAAACAGGGAAAGCTGCCGTTGCGGGCGCGAATTTCGTACAACCGCCGAATCCTGCAGATGGCCAAATTTTTCAACATTGGAATCGAAAAAATCCTGTATGAGCCCTCCGTCAGAAACCACGTCGGAGCGCGAACTTCCGGCACGGTGTACACCACGCCCGCATGGAGCATGAACGTGGTGTATGCGCGATTGAAGCCGAAGGGAATTTTGAAGACCTACCTTCTCGGTTTGGTTCTGGGTCTCTGGCGGGCTGGTGCGTGGATCTATTCTGAGTGGTGCAAGCGGTTGCCGAGGGCGAAGGCATCGGCGAGCTGAGCCGGCCTTGCTGTAAAGGGAGCACTGCATGTATCTGTCTTGTCGCGGCGAAGGTTATCCGGTGTTGTTCATACACGGGATGCCAACCAGCGGCCAACTCTGGTCGCGCGTGATTGACAAGCTCGGCGGTCGCTTCACGTGCATGGCGGTGGACCTGCCAGGGCTGGGGCGGACCGCGCAAATTCCCTACGGAACCAAGCAACTGGAATCGCTCGCGGAACGTATCGAACAGCTCCGCATCGAACATGGCGTCGCGAAGTGGCACGTGGTAGGACATGATGCCGGAGCCGCCGTCGCCGTGCACTATGCCTTTCGTTTTCAAGAGCGCGTGGACCATCTGGCGCTGCTTTCGCCGGCCGTGTTTCCCGAGCTGAAGCCTTTTCACCTCTTCCGCATTTTGCGCACTCCGATCCTGGGAGAGTTGTTAGCGCCCCTGGTGAGTGCGATTTTCTGGAAGATCGCCATGCGCTATGCCCTGGAAGAGCAGCAGGCCGAACTTCGCAGCGTTGTGCGGGACTTTCACGCGCCGTTTTCTGGGCCTTGGGGAGCCTGGCGGCTCATGTCGGTGTTGCGCTACGGCAATCCGGCTGAGGTGCTGGCCGCAGTGCCGGAGATGCTGCCGCAATTGTTGGTGCCCACATTGATTTTTCAGGGCTCGCGCGACACAGCCGTCCCAGCAGGATTTGCGCTGCGCGCTTCCGCGCTGATTCCCCAGTCGAGATGCATCACGGTCGACTCGGGACACTTCATTCCATTGAATAAGCCGGAAGTGGTCGCGGCTGAACTGCGACGGTTTTTCGAGGTCGGCGCGGGCGCGTAGCGCGGCGCGGGTGCGACGATTTGGAAACTCGCGCTCGTGTACTGATACAAGAAGGCTGGGCCGCCATGCTAGCATTCTGCTCATCTGCAGAAAAAGGTTCTTCTGAAAATGAGCGTTGCGGAAGCTGCGGTCCCCAAACTTGCAACGAATTCCGTGGTTGCGACCAACAACCGATCCTTTGCGCTGACGATCTTCCTTAGCGCTTTTCTGCTGTTCCAAGTGCAATTGATCGTGGGCAAGCAACTGCTGCCGTGGTTTGGCGGGACGCCAGCGGTGTGGAATACCTGCCTGGTATTTTTCCAGTTGCTGCTGCTGGGCGGGTACGCGTACGCGCATTGGGTGACGGAGCGGCTGCAGGCGTGGACTTTGACGCGGACACACATCGCCTTGTTGCTCGTTTCGGTTTCGGTACTGGCGGTTTTGACTTTCCTGTGGCGTTCGCCGATCTTCCCGGGCGACAGTTTGCGACCGGCGAATCCTGCCAATCCGATGTGGGACATTCTTTTGTTGCTAACGGCCAGCGTGGGGCTTCCCTTCTTTCTGCTTTCTACTACCGGTCCGCTGGTGCAGGCGTGGTTCAGCCGTGCTTCGCCTGAGGCTTCGCCCTACAATTTGTACGCGCTGTCGAATCTGGGTTCGCTGCTGGGGCTGCTGACTTATCCGTTCTTGTTTGAGCCGAACTTGAGTCTGCGGAATCAGGGACGAGTATGGACTGTGGCTTACGTCGTGTTCGTATTGGCTTGCGCGATGTGCGCAGTGCAATTTGCACGCGCGAGTGACGCGATGGTGGCAGCGGCGGTGCCCGACGTCGCGACGGATGGGACGGCAGATGAGCGGCCGTCCCGTGTGCAGCGCTTGCTGTGGATCGGACTGGCAGCGTGCGGGACGATCATGCTGCTGTCTGTGACGAATTTAATCTGCCAAGAGATCGCGGTTGTTCCGTTCCTGTGGGCTTTGCCGCTGAGCATCTATTTGATTTCTTTCATTTTGTGTTTCCATCGGACGCGAATTTACCGGCGGGGCCCTTTTCACGTTTTGTTTGCGGTGACTGCAGCCTGGGGCGGAGTGTTGTTCCTGATGGGCGAACGAGTGAAGGTGCAGACGCAGATCGAAGGGTTCGGTGTGCTGCTGTTTGCGGCTTGCATGGTGTATCACGGCGAGCTGGTTGCGCTGAAACCGAATCCGCGGCATTTGACTTCATTTTATCTGCACATTGCGTCCGGAGGCGCGTTGGGCAGCGTGTTTGTTGGCCTGATTGCGCCGCATTTGTTTCCCGCGATATGGGAATTCCAGCTGGGGCTGTGGCTTTCGGGGCTGCTGCTAGCTTTCATCCTTTGGCGCGATAAAACTTCTTGGCTGCATGACCATCCACGCTGGCTGGCTCCCGCGATTGCGCTGGCAGTGCTAGCCGGCGCCAATTACATCGGCGTGGCGACGACGGTATTGCACGTCAAGCCATTGTTCGTGCGCATTTTGGTGGTGACGCTGGCAATCCTGACGATGGTGATGCTCGCGACTGGATGGCGCAAGCGCGCGACGCACGCGCTAACACTGCAAGCCGTTGCGCTCTGCGCGTGGTGTCTGTTCGGAATGCTGTTCTGGTTACAAGTACACCGGCAGGAAAGCCAGTCGGTGCTGCTGACGCGCAATTTTTATGGCACGCTGCGAGTGACGTATGACGAACCGATTGCGGAGCATCACGCTCTGGTGATGCGGCATGGTGCTACTTTGCACGGGGCGCAGTTGCAGGCGCCTAACCAGCGCCGGACGCCGACGACTTATTACGGGCTGAGCAGCGGAATTGGATTGTTGCTGGGCCACCATCCGAACCGCAGCGCAGCCGACCCGGAAGCGCGGCACCTGCACCTGGGAGTGATCGGATTGGGAGCCGGCACGTTGGCTAGCTACGGGCAAAGCGGCGATTCGATACGATTTTATGAGATGAATCCGGAGGTCGTGCGGCTGTCCTGGGGACAGGGCGCGCTGTTTACGTTTTTGAACGATAGTCCGGCGCAAACAGACGTGGTGACCGGCGACGGGCGCATTTCGCTCGAGCAGGAGTTGAAAGGCAGCAACCCGCAGAAATTCGATGTGCTGGTGATTGACGCTTTCAGCAGCGATTCGATTCCGTTACACCTGCTCACGCGCGAGGCGATGAGCATCTATGTTCAGCACCTGCGCAATCCGCAATCGGTGCTGGCATTTCACGTTTCCAATCGGTCGTTTGACCTGCGGCCGGTGCTGGCGGGACTGGCGCAGCAGCAGAACCTCCAGCTGATTGAGGTGTTTAACGCGCGGCCTCATTTTGAGGGAGAAACGCCGTCCGATTGGGTGTTGATGGCGGCTGACCCGGCGATATTCGCGACGCCGGCAATTCAGGCGCAAGCCAAACCCGTGGACCTGAGCGGGCCAGCGCCGAAGTGGACTGACGATTACAGCAACCTCTTGCAGGTACTGCGGTAACAGACCGGGCCGTTCGCGAAGCAATTGCCGCCGGCTGGCGCGCTGCCGTTGCTCCCCTCCAGCAAATCGATACTTCCTGAAAATCGGGCAGAAATTAGATCGGTCGTTATTCCGGCGTCCAATTCGGGTGATTGGTGAACATGCCGTTTACGTATCCCATTTTGTAAACGATGAAAATTCCGAATGCCAGGCTAATCACGCCCGAGGCAACTTGCAGTGCGCGGTTGAGGCGCGCGAACCGTTGCTGAGAATATTTGAACGGCAGCGCAATCGCGGTGGTGATGATCATCATGCCGGCGATGGTGCCAACTCCGAAGACCAGCAGATAGGCAATCGCCCAATACGGATCGCGAATGGTGGTGAGCACGAGCAACGCGACAGCGGCCGAGCCTGCCAAGCCGTGGACGAGGCCGACCAGCAGCGGCCGCACGGCTTGATAGAGGCCGAGTTGACCGAAAATGCGATCCATCCAGCCAACCGGGGTGGCTTGTTCAGCGTGGCCATGCTTTTCGGGTTCGTGCGCGTGCGCGTGGGTGTGGATGTAATCTCCGTGCGCGTGAGGATGAACGTGCGCGTGTGAAGCGGCGGCCTCGGGTGTGAACTGTTCGGTGATCCAGCGGGTGAAGCCCGAGAGATTCAGAATTCCCAGCAGGATGAGCATCACGCCTACACTCAGCTCCATCGTGAGCCCCAGTCGCGGCGGAATTACAACTCCGAAAAGGATGATGGCCGAGCCGACCAGGAAAATCGTTATGGTGTGCCCTACGCCCCACAATGCGCCGATCACTGCGGCGTGGCGCATGCTGCGCTGGCGGCTGACGATGGTGGTGACGGCAATTACGTGATCGGGGTCCGTGGCATGGCGCATGCCGAGAAAAAAGCCCAGCGCGATGATGGAAATTAGCGTGATCATTTTCGGTTTGCGCGCAGCCTGCGCAGTGCCTCGGGCATTCTATCCAACTTCCCCTGCTTTTCGCGGCAAATAAGTCTTCCGTGGGCTGACGGTTGAAAATTTCGCTGGCGCGCGATTCCGCGAAAGCGGCAGTTCCGCTGCAGCTTCTTGAACGCAGTGCCCTGCTCGTGATAGTGATGCATCCCATCAAGGTTATTGATTTGACTGCCGACGCGCTAGTAGGTTCCATACCTAATTGCATACGGCGGGTTTTCGGTTCCAGACGAAAAGGAGCAGGCACAAATGAAGCGAATTGATGCCGTTATCAGACCATCCCAACTGGACGAGGTGAAGCTGCGCGTCACCGCGCTGGGAGTGACCGGCCTGACCGTATCGGAGGTGCGTGGATTTGGCCGGCAGAAAGGCCACACGGAGACTTACCGCGGCTCGGAATACACCGTGGATTTTCTGCCGAAGATTTTTGTGAGCATCGCTGTGGTGGAGGAGTTGGTAGACCCGGTGGTGGACGCGATCCTGGAAGGCGCGCGAACGGGAGTGATCGGCGACGGAAAGATTTTCGTGACATCGCTGGACGAAGTGATTCGCATACGCACCGGGGAGCGCGGCCCGAGCGCAATTTGAGGATTTTCTTGCGCAAATGCGTCTGGAGTTCGAGCGGTAGCCCTAATCGGGATAGGAGTTCGAATATGGAATGTGCATTTGCCCGACGCACGACACGATGGATGCTGCAAATAATCGTCGCCCTCATCGTTGCGCAAATCCTGTGCGGCCCGTTGAGCGTGGCGCTGGCGGACCAGACGCAACCGGATCCCGCCGGAACCGCGACGGGTGATCGATCGTCGGCTGCCGATGCCGCGGGCAATCCGTTCGTGGTGCCCGAGCCGACCGACCCGACCGCACCCGACTACTCCAAGCTGAAGAAAGATTTCGACGAATATCAGGCCCAGGCCGCGAGAGAACCGCTGGCGCTGAAGCTGGCGGACGACGTGGGGCATACCCGAATCGCGACGAATTTTTCCTGGACGCTGCTGACCGGTTATCTGGTGCTTTTTATGCAGGCTGGATTTGCGCTGTTGACGGTCGGGCTGGTGCGCAAGAAAAATGCCGGCCATTTGATGATGCTGAATTTCGCGGCGTATGTTTTTGCGTTCCTTGCTTATTATGCGATCGGCTATGCGTTTCAGTTTGGCGCAGTGGCCTTGAATGCTGCGCCCGCGAATCTGGGCGGCGCGCCAACGCTGAATCATTTCCTGATTGGCAGCGGCCAATGGGGGTTCCTGGGGGGCAAGGGATTTTTTCTGAGTGGCCCGGCGTACGATGCAAGCAGCAACTGTCTGACGCTTTTCGAAGTCGTGTTCATGGAGACGGCGGGCTACATCATCGTCGGCGCGATTTGCGAGCGGATTACTTTCTGGGCGTTTCTGCTTTGCGAGCTTTTTATTGGCGGCATACTGTATCCGATTTCCGGCTGTTGGGCATGGGGCGGCGGATGGCTTTCGCAGCTGGGCTCGAGCATGCGCTTGGGGCACGGCTATGTGGATTTCGCGGGATCGTCGGTGGTGCACTCGATTGGAGGGTTCTGCGCGATGGCGCTGGCGATTATTTTGGGGCCAAGGCTTGGTAAATATGGCGCTGACGGAAAACCGCGCGCATTTCCCGCGTCGAACATTGTTTTCGTCGTGAGCGGAACGTTCATTTTGCTTTTTGGGTGGATGGGATTCAATCCCGGTTCGACGCTCGGCGCGACGGACCTGCGCATTGCGGTGGTGGCGGTGAATACCAATCTTGCCGCGGTGGCGGGGTCTGCGGCGGCGATGCTGTTGTGGTACTTCATGTTTGGCAAACCGGACATCACGATGGCTTGTAATGGCATGCTCGCGGGGCTCGTCGCGATTACGGCTCCTTGCGCGTTTGTCTCGCCTAACTCTTCGGTAGTTATCGGCGTGCTTGCAGGTGTGCTGGTTTGCTTGGGCGTGCTTTTTAATGAGCGCGTTCTGAAAATTGACGATCCGTGCGGCGCGATTTCAGTGCATGGTTATTGCGGATGGTTTGGCGCGGTGGCGGTTGGGATTTTTGCCGACGGAACTTATGGCGTGGGATGGAATGGAGTGGGCGCGGCTGCGTATCTCGGGAAAGCCGGGCAAGGAGTGACTGGGCTGCTGCATGGAGATTTTAGGCAGTTCTACGTGCAGCTGGGCGGTGCCACATTGCTGGCGGTGTATGCGATGGGCTTCACGTACATTGTGTTTTCGCTCGTGAACTCGTGGCGCTCGATGCGTGTGACGCGCGAGGTAGAATTGTCCGGTCTGGACGTTCCGGAGTTTGGCATGCTGGCGTACCCTGAAGACGCCGTCGAGATGTTGGGTGCGGGATCCCAGGCTGCGCAGCAGCGCGGAATGTAGTGCGCAGGGTTGGCTCTGACGGATTGCGTTCGTCGTCGCGTGTTTGCGACTGCGCCGGCGGCACGCGTGTGATTTGTTGGCCGATCAATCTCGGGAAGGATGCAAGCGTGACGAGCTGGTAGCTCCGGGCGAACTTTGATGCCAACAAGTCCATCGCTTTCCTCTGAACTGCGCGAACTATCCGCGAAGGAATCCGCGCGCATCAAGGAGCAGTTTGCCGCAACCAGTGATGGCAAGGCCGCTCTGCTGGGCCGCACCGCGCTGATCGAATCCATCATTGAGCGGCTTTGGAAGCAGCACGTATTCCCCGAGCCCAACGGCCCTGCGGATTTTGCGGTGGTAGCGCTGGGTGGCTTTGGGCGGCGCTGGCTTTTCCCCTTTTCCGACATTGACGTGCTGTTTCTGCACGCGGGGAATGGCACGGAAGAAAAATCCAAAGAACCAATCCGCAAATTTTCGCAAGACCTGTGGGATCTGGGGCTGAAGCTGAGTCCCGCCACGCGCACACTCGCCGAATGCGGCAAATTCGAAGCCGCCAATTCTGAATTCGCAATTTCGTTGCTCGATTGCCGGTATCTTGCGGGCGATCATCGGCTGTTTGCGCGATTGCACGATGATGTGATTCCGAAATTGTTGTCGCGCGAGTCCGACCAAATCGTAAAGCGGCTGGGTGAGCTGACGCGCACCAGGCATGGCAAATTCGGGAGCACGGTGTTTCATCTGGAGCCCGATATTAAGGATGGGCCCGGCGGGTTGCGCGATTACAACGTGGTTTGCTGGCTCTCGCTGCTGGCCGCGATCGAGCGGTATCACATGTGGCCGAGCGACGGCGCGGTCTTGCCCGTGTCGATTCAGGGATCATTTGAAGCGGCTCTGAATGCACTGATGTCCATTCGGTGTTTTTTGCATTTCCGCCACAATCGCGACGACAACACGCTCACGTGGGAATCGCAAGATGCCGCGGCCGCGCGGAGAATCGGCGTGGCGTATTCGCCTTTGATGGTTCGCGCGGCGAGCGATGATGGCTCTGGGGCTACGAGCACTGCGGAGTGGATGCGCCTCTATTTCAGCCACGCGCGGACGGTCCATCACGTTTGCGTGCAAATGCTGGAGGAAATTCCGGCGGCGCGGCTTTCGCTGCATCACCAATTTCAGCAATTGCGGTCGCGGCTTTCGAATGCGGAATTTTTGGTCGAGGACGGAATGCTGCTATTGCGCCAGCCTGCGGCTCTGGACGATCCCGAGCTGGTTCTGCGCGCGTTCCGTTTTTTGGCGCGGCACGGATTGACGCTCAGTTCGAACACGGAAGCACAGATTCAGCGCGCATTTCCAGGGCTGGAGGCGGTGCCACCGAAGGGCACGGAGCTATGGCATCTGCTGCAGGAAATTCTGGTGGCGCCGCATGCCGCGGACGCTTTGCGCGCAATGCACTCGCTGCGATTGCTGACGCTGCTGTTCCCGGAATTTGCAGGAATTGATGCGCTGGTGGTGCGCGATTATTCGCATCGCTTCACGGTGGATGAGCATACGTTTGTCGCGATTGATAATCTTCATGCCCTGCGGCAATCGCAATCCAAATGGGATCAGCGCTACGCGGAATTGCTGGAGGAACTCGAGCAGCCGGACTTGCTCTACCTCGCCCTGCTGCTGCACGATGTCGGCAAGGGTGCGAAAACGGATGATCATGTGCGCGCCAGCGTGAGAATCGCGGAAGTTGCGCTGGAGCGACTGGATCTGGATGCGCCGGATTGCGAGACGGTCTTGTTCCTGATTGACCGGCATCTGGAGATGAGCGCCACGATGCGCCGCGATATTTTCGATCCGGAGACGGTGCGCGCCTTCGCGGAAAAAGTGGAGACGCCGGAACGATTGAAAATGCTTTGCCTTTTGACGTACGCCGATATCAAGGCCGTGAATCCCGAGGCTTTGACGCCGTGGAAGGCGGAGAACATCTGGCAGCTATACATCGCGACGGCGAATCACTTGAACCGCAGCCTGGACGAGCGCTTGCACGTGGACGCGCACGATGAAGTGATGGCGCATCTCGGCGCGCTGGCTCTGAGCGTGGGAGACCGGCTGGACGCATTTCTGGAAGGATTGCCGCGGCGCTATCTGCTGACGCACGACGCGGGCGAAGTGCTGGCGCATTTGGAAATGGCCGCGCGGCTGGGCAACGATCCCGTGCAGCTGAATTTGCGGCGCGGACGGCATTGGTACGAGATGACTTTGGTTACGACGGATCGCCCTTCCCTTTTCGCGACGATGGCGGGCGTGCTCGCTGCTTGGGGAATGAACATTGTGAAGGCTGCGGCATTTTCGAATCAGGCAGGAGTGGTGGTGGACACTTTTTATTTCACGGATCGTTTTCGAACGCTGGAACTGAATTTGCCGGAGTGGGAGCGGTTTCAGACCAGCGTTCATGATGTGCTGACTGGCAAGACGGATCTGGAGCGAATGATTCGCGATCGTTTGCGCTCGGAGAAGAGGCGCACACCGAAAGTCAAGGTGGAGACTCGGGTGAAGACCGACGATGCTTGTTCCGCGCATAGCACCCTGATTGAAATTGTTGCGCAGGACCAGCCGGGGCTGTTGCACCGGATCAGCTCTACGTTCTCCCGGGAGAATTGCAATATTGAGATCGCGTTGATCGAGACTGAAGGCGAGACCGCCATTGACGTGTTTTATCTGACGTCTGCCGGCGCGAAATTGTCGGCGGAGCATCAGCTTCGGTTACACGAAGCTTTGCTGACGGAATTTTCCAAAGCTGAGTAGCCCGCTGACTCGAACCGGGCCGATCTACTTTTCAAGTTGTTGCGGCGTTTTTTGGCTCAGCTCGGCCCAGCGCGCGTAAAGTTCATCCACTGTTTTCTGGGCGGATTCCATTTCCACGTATGCGGTGTGCAGGCGCGGAGCGTCGCTCGAGATTTCGGGATCCTCCAACGCGGCGCGTCTGGCGAGAAGTTCTTCCTCCGCTTTGGCGATTCGCTTTTCGATGGAGGCGAATTCGCGTCCTTCGGTGTGCGAAAGTTTTTTCGCCGTCGCGCCGGGGCGGTTTGTATCGAGCGGCGCGCTGTCACGTCCCCTGCGTGTAGTTGTGGCCTTGGCGTCCGTGGATGGTTTCGCTTGTTGCGAACGCAACCAGGCATCCCACTGGGAATAATCGGCAAAGCGTTCGGCGTCGCCGCGGCCGTCGAGGCCCAGCACGATTGTGGAGACGCGATCGAGCATGTAGCGATCGTGGGTGACCAAAACCAGCGCGCCACGATATTCGAGCAAGCTCTCTTCTAATATCTCCAGAGTGGGGATGTCGAGGTCGTTGGTCGGCTCGTCGAGCAACAGAACGTCAGCCTGTTGCAGCATAAGTTGGGCGATCAACACGCGAGCGCGTTCGCCTCCGGAAAGGCGGCCGACAGGGCGATTCAGATCCTCGCCGGAAAATAGGAAGCGGGCGGCCCAGGCGGCGACATGAATTACGCGCTCCTGATAAATCACCGAGTCGCTATCGGGAGCAAGCGCGCGGCGCAGAGACACTTCCGGATCGAGCTGGCGATTCTGATCGAAATAGACGATGCGCAGCGAATCAGCTTTCTGGATTTTTCCGTCGCTGGGAAGAATCTCGCCGCGCAGCAGACGAAGCAGCGTGGTCTTGCCGCTGCCATTCGGGCCAACCAAGCCGACGCGCATGCCGGATTGCAGCGTGAAATTGATATTTCTGAAAAGCGTGCGGCCGCCGATTGCGTAAGTGATGCCGTCGAGGCCGATGAGCTGCTTGGTCTGGCGATGGGAAGCGGAGAAATCGATTTTAGCGGTGGCGGTGCGCGTGCGATTGTTCAGGTCCGCGAGTTCGCCGATCATGGAGTGCGCTTTCTCTATGCGCGATTTCGATTTGGTGGCGCGGGCCTTCGGACCGCGGCGCAACCATTCAATCTCCGTGTGCACCAGATTTTCCAGCGCTTCCTGGCGTTTGCCTTGGGCGTGGAGATATTGTTCCTTGGCTTCCAGAAAATGGCTGTAATTTCCATTCACGCGCAGGAAGCCGTCTTCATAGGCGCGATCAAGTTCGACCATGTGATCGGCGACATTTTCGAGGAAGTAGCGGTCGTGGCTGACGACTACGCAGGCGAACGAAGCGTTCTGCAGGAGCGTCTCGAGCCATTTGATTCCGGCGAGATCGAGATGGTTGGTAGGCTCATCCAAAAGCAGAATATCCGGCTGTTGCACGAGTGCTTCGGCGATTGCGAGGCGTTTTTTCCAGCCGCCCGAGAGCGACGCGGTGGGGATTTCAAAATCCTCGAAGCCGGCGCGGCTGAGGGCTTCAGCGGAGCGAAAAGCGCGATCGGCTTCTGGCACGCCAGATTTTTTCAGGGCGGCTTCGATTACAGAATAAGCAGTTTCTCCGGCGGCAAATTCCGAAATCTGCGATACACAACTCAGCCTTGTGCCTTTGCGAATGGCCACATTGCCGCTATCGGGCTGGACTCTTCCGTGGAGGATTTCGAGAAGCGTGGATTTACCGGAGCCGTTGGGGCCGATCAGTCCGATGCGATCGCCTTCCGAGACAGTGAACGAAATATTTTGGAACAGCGGCGCGGTGCCGTATCGCTTCGAGAGTCCTTGCGCGTTGATAATCGGGGGCAAATTGTTTGGTCTTCTCCTGCAATCAGTTTACCCTCGAAGAGTTCGCGGGGCAAAACGTGGCGGTCTGAAGTCGCCCGTTATTCAGAAATTTGGGAAACTTTTCGCCGCGGATGGGAATGCAAACGGCGGGCTAGAACCAATCGCTGCGATAGGCGAACCACCAGCTCGCGTAGCCAATGGGGATCGTCGCGGCCAGCGCCCACCAGAGAGGAAGCGCCATATCAGCGATAAGTCCAAGTACCGTGAAGCTGATCCAAAATATCTTCCGCTGCATATGTCTATTTTAGACGCATCGGCGCTGCTGGTGGCGCGTCGTCACGCGAAAATGTTCCAGATTCAAATGCCGGCGGGCAGGGCGGTTGCCATGGCGCCGCAACGATCTCGACATGATCCATAAATTCGACGTGGTGGTTCTAGGCGCCGGCGCCGCGGGGCTGATGTGCGCGATCGAGGCGGGAAAACGGGGGCGGCGCGCGGCAGTGTTGGAGCGCGCCGAGCGTCCCGGAAAGAAAATCCTGATTTCCGGCGGCGGGCGCTGCAATTTCACGAATATTTACTGCCAACCGGAGAATTTTCTTTCCGCGAATCCGCACTTTGCGAAATCCGCGCTGGCACGTTATACGCCTGCGGATTTTATTGCGCTGGTGGAGAAACATCAAATCCCCTATCACGAGAAGACGCTGGGGCAACTTTTCTGTGATCGTTCGGCAAACGAAATTACGCACATGCTCGAAACCGAATGCCGAACTGCAAGTGTAAAAATATTCTTGAACGTTCGAATCCGCGATGTGCGGCGCGTGGCCGAGTTTGTGGTTCGCGCTGATGCCGATGAATTCCATGCGCCGGCGCTGGTGGTCGCGACCGGCGGGCTTTCTATCCCGAAGATGGGAGCGACGGCTCTCGGTTACGATTTGGCGCGCCAATTTGGATTGAAGATTCAGAAGGCGCGGCCTGCGCTGGTACCGCTGGTGTTCGGCGCCGCGGACCGCGATCATTTTTGCGATTTGGCCGGAGTTTCCGCGGAAGTCGTCGCGGCGGTTGGCGAACAGCGCTTTCGCGAGAGCCTGCTGATCACACATCGCGGGTTGAGCGGGCCGGCAATTCTGCAGATTTCCTCTTATTGGAATAAGGGCGGCGCGTTACACATCGATCTGGCGCCGGGACTTGATGTGACGTCGGCGATGCGCGACGGCGGGGTGCGGAACATCGCGGCCGCGCGCGCGGCGTTCCTTGGCGTCCTGCCAAAGCGATTTGCCACACGTTGGCTCGAGTTACATGCGCCTGCCGCGAAGTCTAATAAAGATACCTGGAGCAAACAGGAATTGGATGAACTTGAGCGTCGCGTGCATGAATGGACTGTGGTTCCGGCGGATACCGAGGGCTACGGCAAAGCGGAAGTGACGGCGGGCGGCGTGGACACCGACGAACTCTCCAGTAAGACGATGGAGAGCAGCAAGGTAGGTGGATTATTTTTTATTGGCGAGGTTGTGGACGTGACCGGACATCTGGGCGGATTTAATTTTCAGTGGGCTTGGGCATCGGGGGCTGCGGCGGGAAGGTCAGTCTGAATGGTATGCGATCGCCGCAAGACGCGGTTCAACCGGCTGCTGCGACGGAAAAATTGTCGAGCGGTTCGGCTGGATCTGCCGCGACTCCGTCCACGAGCGTGATGGCCTTGCCGGAGCTGGATGACACGCGGTCGCCGGGAATTAAGATGCCTACCAGATTTAGCGGGTCAGCGGCCGAAATTGTTACGACCTCACCCGAGACCGGCTGGCGCGCCGATGCGCGCAGCGACTCAACCGCGACGGGCAGCGCAAATTGTTCGCCGAGGAATCCGCTGACGAAGCGACCGCCACGAATTTCGCCCTGGTCTTCGAGACGGCGCAGGGCAATGAGCAATTCGCGCCAGCCCGCAGCGATCGTTTCGCGCGCAACCATTTCACGGAAGACCACGCCGTAGCGTTTCAGCAGTGTCCAGCAGATAGATTCGAGGACGCGGGTGCGATCGAGAGTTTCGCCGGCGTAAAGCAGCGACCAGCGGCCAGCACTATGGCGCGGACGCGTGTTGTGTCCCTTGCCGTGGCCGGCGCGGCGTTTGGGATCGATCAGAGCGCGAATATTGTCGAAGCCGTCGGCGGTGATCATTCCTGCCGTCACCAGTTCCCACAAAGCTGTTTCGAGTTCCGCTTTGATTTTTCCGGTTCCGCGCACGATGTCGGTGAAGAAGGATGCGCCACGCTGGCGCAAATGCGCGAGTACTTCGCGCGCGGTGTGGCTGAGACTGGCGGCGGACTCCTCGGTGCTGGCGGCGCCATCGGATGCGTGACGCGAAATCATCCAGTCCGCGTCTTCGCGGACGAAAAATGTTAGTGGCGCGACACTGGTGGGAACGACGCGACGAATCGCGCCACTGTTGTGTTCACCCAGCGTGGCGGGATGCGGGGAGAGGCGGCCCCAACCGACCGCGCCGGTGAGGCAGAGGCGGTCGAGCACGTTTGGATCGTAATTCGCAACGCGGCGCGCGAGGATTTGCTGCTCCCATGCGTTCGCGGGCGCTTCAAATCCTTGTAACTGCTGCAGGGCTTCCAGCGTGCCGCGCTCACTGAGGAGACGCGTCTCCGGCGTGAGGTGCTGCCAGCGGAGCAGCCAGCGCATGAACTGCGCGGCGTTGACGGGCTGAATCTGTTTGCGCAGCGAGCCAAGCGTGAGGCGGTGAATGCGGGCGAGCAGGCGACGATCGCACCATTCCGTTTCGCCGCCGGATGAATCGGTGAACTGGCCGCGCAGGACGGAGCCAGCGGCTTCCATGTGTAGCATGGCCTTTTCGACGTCGGTAGGCGCTAATCCCAAATAATCGGCGAGGCATGGAAACGTAACGGGCCCCAAGTGCGCGAGCCAGCCCGTGATGCACGTGAAGAGAGCATCCTCCCGCGAAGGTTGCTGCGATTCGATTTCTGCGGCTGGTGAATCGAAGCTAGAGTCCGGGAAAATCGCGGCGAACGTTTTTGTTTTTTCGGCAGCGAGCCAGTAGCTGCGCTCCCCGGACCGTGCACGGATCGCGCGCCCTGACGCTGCGAGCGCGACGAAATGATCGGCCCACGCGGCGATGGGCTTTGTGACGATACGTTCAGTGCTTGAGTGTTCTGGCAGCGCCATGAGTTCCAGCAGCACGTCATGAAGTTCATCCGCATCGCGAACGTCGGGCCAGGCTTCCTCGCGCACTTCGGCGATTGCGGCGGGATCCAACCTGCCGATTTCAGAGAGCACCGCTTCGGGCAGCATGCGGCGCATTTCCACGGCGCGGGCGCGGCGTTCTTCCAGCGGCGCGTCGTCGAGATAGGCGTAGGGGTTCGCGTTCAATATCTCGTGGGAAAATTGCGACGGAACCGGCGTTTCGACGGCCACACAGCGAATGCGTCCGTCGGCGATATGCTCCAAGAGGACTTTCAGGCCAGCAACGTCCATCGCTTCGGTAAGCGCGTCTTTCATGGTTTCGCGCGCGAGCGGATGGTTGGGGATTTCAATCTCGCCTGAAATATTCTCCTGGCAGGCCAGCGCCTGTGGGAACACGGCGGCTAGCAGATCGTCCGAGCGCATGCGCTGGATCGGCGGCGGAACTTTCTTCCCGCCCATGAAGCGCAACAGCGCGAGCGAGCGTCCCGCCACCCAGCGCCAGCGCGTGGCGAAGATCGGCGAGGCGAGCACGGCCTGCTCAAGCAGCGGTTCGACGCTGGCAGCGTGGAGGAAATGAAAAACATCGGCGAGCGGAAAACTGTGCTGATCGCTGAGAGAAATATTCAGGCCATTGTCGGTGGCGGCGGCTTGCAGTTCGAAATTAAAGGAACGGCAGAAGCGTTTGCGCAGGGCGAGGCCCCAGGCTTTGTTGATGCGGCCGCCGAAGGGCGCGTGAATCACCAGTTGCATTCCGCCGCTCTCATCGAAAAAGCGTTCGGCAACGATGGTGGTCTGCGTGGGAACTGCGCGCAGCACGGCGCGGCCTTCGACAATATATTGCGCGGCTTGTTCGGCACCGGGGCGGTCCATGCCGCATTCGTCTTCGAGCCAGTTGATGGCCGCGGCGGCTTGCGGCGAATTGCGCAGATCGGGCGAGGGGGCGAGGCCTTCGGTGAGCGCGCCGACATGCTCACGAACCTGGGCGACCTGTTGAGAGAGCTCCATCGTGCGAGAAGGAGCTTCGCCGCGCCAGAAAGGCACGTTAGGAGGCGCGCCCTTGGCGTCTTCCACGGACACCGAGCCGGACTGCACGCGGCGAATGCGCCAGGAGGAATTTCCGAGCAGGAAAATATCTCCGCGCAAACTTTCGACGGCGAAATCTTCGTCAACTGTTCCGATCACGGTGCCTTCCGGTTCGGCGACAACCGTGTACATCGCGTTATCGGGGATCGCGCCACCGCTGGTGATAGCGGCCAGACGGCTGCCGCGGCGTCCACGGAGACGATGATTCACCTGATCGCGATGCAGGTAGGAGCCGTAACGTCCTCTGCGCGCGGCGATGCCGTCGGAAAGCATCGCGACGATTTCGTCGAAGTCTTTGCGTTCAAGATGACGATACGGAAACGCGCGGCGCACGAGCGCGAACAGATCGTCTTCCTGCCAGTCTTCGGCGGCGCAGGCGGCCACTACCTGTTGCGCGAGGATGTCCAGCGGAGCTTGCGGAATTTCGATGCGATCGAGTTCGCCGAGATGGATGGCGCGAACGAGCGCGGCGCATTCGAGAAGTTCATCGCGCGTGGTGGCAAAGAAACGGCTCTTGGGAATCGCGCCGCGCCAGTGACCTGCACGACCGGCTCGCTGCAGCGCCACGGAAATCGAGCGAGGCGAGCCGATCTGACAGACGAGATCAACACTGCCGATATCAATTCCGAGTTCCAGCGAGGCGGTGGCAACGAGCGCCCGAATTTCGCCGGCCTTGAGTTTCGATTCAACGGCGAGGCGGCGGACACGCGAAAGGCTGCCGTGATGCGAGGCCACCGCATCTTCGCCCAGTAGCGCCGCGAGATGATGGGCCAGCCGTTCGGCGAGGCGGCGAGTGTTCACGAAAATCAGCGTCGAGCGTTGCTGCTGCACCAGGTTGGCGACGCGCTGGTAGATCTCGTCCCACATTTCGTTGGAGGCGATGGGGCCGAGTTCGCTGGACGGCACTTCGATGGCGAGATCGAGGCGACGGCGCTGCTCGATTTCGACGATTATGGGCGCGGGCCGGTCGCCGCCGGTGAGAAATTGGCCGACCAGTTCGATGGGCTTCTGCGTGGCCGAAAGTCCAATGCGGGTGAGCGGTTGCGCAATGAGGGCTTCCAAGCGTTCCAGCGACAAGGCGAGATGCGTGCCGCGCTTGTCGTCCGCGACGGCGTGGATTTCGTCCACGATCAGCGTGCGAACGGTTCGCAGCAGTTCCCTGCTTTTGCCGGCGGTGAGCAGAATGTAGAGCGATTCGGGAGTGGTGACCAAAATATGCGGCGGGCGCTTCTGCATCGCGAGGCGATCGCGGATTAGCGTGTCGCCGCTGCGCACGGCCGTACGGATTTCCGGCATCAGGAAGCCGCGTTGGTGGGCTAGTTGGAGAATTTCTCCCAGTGGGATGTCCAGATTCTTTTGGATGTCGTTTCCCAGCGCTTTCAAGGGAGAGACGTACAAGACTTCGGTCTGATCGAGCAGGTCGCCGGCGAGGGCTTTGCGCACCAGCACGTCAATGCAAGCGAGAAAAGCAGCGAGAGTCTTACCGGAACCGGTCGGCGCGCAGATTAACGTGTTTTTTCTGGCGAGGATGTGCGGCCAGCCGAGTTCTTGCGGCTCAGTGGGCGTGCCGAATTTGGCGACGAACCATTCGCGGACGAGCGGGTGCGCCCATTCCAGGCTCTTGCATTCAGGCACTCCAGGGGATACAGCGTGGTTCATTTTCTTGTTCCTGCAATGCGCATTCCGCACAGAAGGACGGCGCGGAATGCTTCAAGAATAACACCGAGTAGCATTTCTGGCGAATCGGTGAACGCGCCCGGCGAGGCTACAATTTTTTCAGCGATTTGGCAGCTTCTTTCAGGCTTTGGCGATTTCTGAAAAAATCCGCCCAAGGGTCTTTCGCTTTCAAGCGTTTGCGGAAGTTGCCGAGGTTGAAGGTCGCGGGATTGAGGTTGGTTCTCACTTCGGACCACGCCAGTGGCGCCGAAAAAGGTGCCTTGTCGCGACGGCGTATCGAATAAGGTGCGACTACCGTCTGGCCGAATCCGTTGCGGAACGGGTCGAGATAGACGCGCTGGCCGCGCGCCGCGACGGAATGTTCGACCGTGAGTTCTTTGGGGTTCGACGCGGCGACGCGCGCGGCGAATGCGCGAGCAAATTCTAGAACCTGGTCCGCATCGGGGCCGTTGCGTAGCGGAACGAAAATATGGATGCCGCGGCTCCCGGAAGTTTTGGCGTAAGAATCGAGCTTCAGGTCGTCCAGGCCCTCTTTCACCTGCAGAGCCGCGCGAGCCGCATCGGCAAATTTTCCAGTGGAAGGATCCAGGTCAAAGCACAGCCAATCCGGTTTGCGCGGCGCACTCGAGCGGCCAGCCATCACGTGTACGGCGATGCAGCCGAGATTTACGAGCGCGAGCTGCGTTTCGAGTGAGCCGCCGACTACATAGTTTGTTGATTCCAGTGAACCGCCCGCGTGGCGAATGCGCTTCGTAGCAGTGCCGGGCGGCATGCTCTTGGGTTTTTCTTTCTGGTAGAAACACTGGCCGCGCATCCCGTCGGGGCAGCGTTCGAGCGAGAGGATGTGAGCGTCGACATACGGCCGAAGCTTGGAAAATATCGCGACGTAGTATTCCGCGAGGTCCAGCTTGGTGTAGCCATCATCGGGCCAGAAGATTTTGTCGGGGTGAGAAATGATGACGGGAGGTTTGGCCATCGATGCCTCGGACGCTTTGACAAACTTTTGTCAGGCGGACTTTTGCTTCTGACGTTTCGCAGGCGTGCGGGCTTTCTTCGCTGCGACGGCTTTCTTCGCCGCCGCCTTTTTTGGTTTGAATCCCGGATCACCTGTCGCAGCTTTCTCAACGTCGCCGCCACCGTCGCGCGCGATTTCGGCAAGAAGTTTATTGCTGACGATGGAGCGCGGTTTTTCGATGGTGACGTCTTTCGTCGAGGTGCGCGCATCACGATGTTTGATCAACAGCCATGATTTGCCGGAGCTACTGCCCCACCCGTGGGTGCGAACGAGCACCCAGGAACCATGCAATTTTTTACCGTGCAGCGTGAACTTCAGGTCGCCCTTCGCGAGCGCGGCGTCCACGTCGGGAGATTCGGGCGACCACGTTCCTTGGTCCCAGACCATTACCGTGCCGCCGCCGTATTCGCCCTCGGGAATTACGCCCTCGAAACTCGCGTACCCTACCGGATGATCTTCCACCTGCATCGCGAGCCGCTTTACAGAGGGGTCGAGTGACGGGCCCTTCGGGACAGCCCAGGAAAGCAGCACGCCATTCCATTCCAGGCGGAAATCATAATGCAGCGCTGTGGCGCGATGTTTCTGAATGACGTAAACGAGCGCGTCCTGCTCTTTCGACGGAGTCGACTTGCCAGACGGCTCGGGCGAGACGTTGAAATGGCGCTTCTTGGTGTATTCCTTCAGTGTCATGTGGCAGTCCTCACCTGAACGCGCGCGACGTCGTTCACGCGGACATTACAACATGAATGTCGGGCGATGCACAGTCCATCGGGTGTGTGCTGTAGGTTGCGGCAAGATGCAGACGACTCGGTGTTGGATCTTAAATTCCAACTCTTTCGATCAGGCCCTGAATTTTCGCGATGTGTTCTGCAACCGCCTGCTAACGTCAAACGATTGCCCGGCGATGCTGCGGAGCGATACGGCGCGGCATTTCATCCCCGCGCCGCACCCGTGCCAAGAGTGAAAGCCACAAAGGTTATTTCGCGGCACTGGCTTTCGTGGCGCGATTCTTTACGGCATCGAGCAGCTTGTCAAAATCGTCGGAGAATTGCTTGACGCCCGCTATGGTGAGCCTGTCCGTGGCAGCCTTCATGGAAATGCCGGCCTTTTCCAGCCCCTGCATGGTTTCCTGCGCGGCTTGGACATTTTCTTGCAGGCTGGCGCGGGGCTTGCCATGATCGCGGAAGGCATCGAAGGTGGCGGGCGGAATGGTGTCCACCGTGTCCGGGCCAATCAATTCTTCGACGTAATAAACGTCGCTGTACGCCGGATTTTTGGTGCTGGTGCTGGCCCACAGCACGCGCTGCGTTTGCGCGTCGCGAGACGCGAGAGCGTCCCAACGCGGGCCGCTGAAAATCTGCTGGTAGCGCTGGTAGGTGAGCTTGCCATTGGCGATAGCCACTTTGCCGTGCAGACTGCGCAGCAGCGCCTGATCGCCGGCGTTCGTCGTGGTTTTCAGTTTGGCATCAATTTCGCCGTCAACCAGCGTGTCGATGCGGCTGATGAAAAAGCTGGCAACGCTGGCGATGCGGCTGACCTCGCCGCCACTCTTCGCGAACGCTTCCAATCCGGCGATGTAGGCTTCGGCCACGCGCACGTACACGTCAAACGCGAAAAGCAGCGTGACGTTAATATTGATGCCTTCGCTGATCAACTGCTGGAAAGCGGGAATTCCTTCCGGCGTGCCGGGCACTTTGACCATCAAGTTCTCGCGGCCCACGCGCTTCCAGAGGCGGCGCGCTTCGTCCAAAGTTTCCTGAGTCTTGTGCGCGAGATAGGGAGAGACTTCCAGACTCACGTAGCCGTCGCGCTTCTTGGTTTGCTCATAGACCGGGCGCAGAAAGTCCGCTGCGTCTTGAATATCCTTGATCGCCAGCTCTTCGTAGCGGCCCTTCGCGTCGAGGTCCTTGCGCTTTTCGAGCTCTTCCAAAGTCTTCGTGTACTCGGTGCTGCCGGTGATGGCTTTTTCGAAGATGGAGGGATTGGAGGTCATGCCGCGCAGGCCGTCTTCTTCGATCAGGCGCTTCAGTTCGCCGGAAGTGAGCAAGTCGCGGCGAATGTAATCGAGCCAAACCGATTGGCCAAATTTGATGAGTTCTTTCAGGGGATTCTGGGCGGGCTTGCCGGCATTGGCGGCGCTGGATGGATTTACCGTGGTGCTCATGATGATTGCCTCCTGGTGCAAACTGGAAATTTGGTCCTGCAAATCCTGCGAGCGGAAGCCCTGGTGCATCAGCGGGAGCGGGCGCCGCGAATATAGATTCTACCGCACAATCGGCACGGATGTGCGCGAAACAGACTGGCGGAAACCATCCAGGATTGTGGTCCGTACAACCGAATGGTATATTCGTGCCACTAAGCAGTGAGGTGGCCTTATGAAACTGCGCGCCTTGCTTGTGTTCGCTGCATCGGCACTTCTCGCCTGCTCTGTTACCGCGCAAGAGTCGAGTGAACCATCCCGTGGACCTGACGGCGGCACCCGCGTGCACGTCGACGGCATCCAAGTGCTGCCAGTAACTGGAAAACCATTCTCGGGCCGCGACAGCATTGAGTGGACGCGCACGCTGGAAGACGGAAGCGTGGTCACCACAAGTCTGACGGCGCTCGTGGCGCGCGATAGCGAGGGGCGAATTCGCCGCGAGCGCGTTACGTTCGTTCCAGCCAATTCGAATGAGCAGTCCAAGCCGATGGAGATCATCATTTCCGATCCTGCCGAGCGCACGCGAACAACCTGCAACATCGCTTCGCGTCATTGCACGGTGACCGACTATCAGACGCCCGTGAAATTTTCACCGGTTCCGGCCGGGCCGCTCGACCACGGTAAGCGCTTCCTGGCCCGCGAGAGCCTGGGTACCAACACCGTGGATGATCTGAACGTGGTGGGCACGCGCGAAACGCTGACAATTAATGTCGGAGTGATCGGCAACAGCGAGCCGGTAGTGACCACGCGCGAGTTCTGGTATTCCAGCGAACTGGAAATAAATTTGTCGGTGACGCGCAAAGATCCCAGGGAAGGAACACAAACGATTCAGCTGATCAATCTTTCCCGGGATGAGCCTGATCCTTCACTGTTCCGGGTTCCCAGCGACTTTGTGATAGAAGACCAGCGCACGGCTGCGAAAACTGGAAATTGATTGCAGCGGCGGTAGAAGAGCCTCAAGACAGAGGCTTCGCAGCGCGTCTGCCCGCCCAACCGTATTTCTGCAGTAGGCGCAACGGACGGAGCGCCACATAGAGCGGCGCAAGGACGCGCGGTAAACGCAGCATCTGCCAGTCATCCTCGGACGGAACTACAGCCAAACGCATCGCGTAACGCCAACCGTCAAGTTGCCCCGTAAGCATGCGGCGGCGAAATTGAAATCTTCCCGCGGCATCCAGCGTACGAAACGGACGGCTCAGCAGCCTCTCGTGTACTTCGGCAGCCACCTGGCCCGCTACGTAGTCGGCTTGCACTCGGGCATGTACCTCAACAGGCAGTGCTGCGTCCAGCACGCGTACGGCAAGCGCGAGACCCAAGTTCAACAGGCGCGTCGCGTGCAAAGGCTGCGCAAAACGCAACACGCGATCCCAATCGAGCGACGGGTGCGACCGAATTAACTCGTTGACGTCCGCGATCCAGGAAAGGCGTTCCCAGAAATCCTTCGCGCCGTGAATGCAAAGCATCGGCAGCAAATCTTCCGCGGTAAACGTGAGAATTTCGCGATCGCTCAGGAGGACGGGCGCAAGATTGCGGATGAAAGCATCAAGGTCCGGCTTCACTGGAAAATGTCGCAGGGTTATCTCGGTATGCAATTCCACCATCGCCCGGCGCGGCTCGTCGCGGTAATTGTATTCGCCGGGAACCAGAGACGCCGCGGCTCCGGGCGATAGGATCCAATCGAATTTTGGCTTGTACCCGAGCGATACGACGATCTCGTGCGCTTTCGGAACATCGCTCTGGCGCAGAATGATGTCCAAGTCTTCAAATTCACGGAGCGCTATGTCTCCGTACGCCTGAGCCGCGAGCACCGGCCCTTTATAAGGGATAGCGGGAATGTTCTGTCCTTGAAAGAGGCGCAGAATGTTGATGAGTTCGGCGGTGAGATAAAGGCAGCGTACAGTATTGGCGCGGCAGGTTTTCTTCAACTGCTCCTGCACGGCTGCTGGCGCGGCGCCGGGAGCGACGGCAGAAAGATGGCGATCGAGCAACGGCGTAGTGGAATTTTCTTCCGCTTCCCACAGCACATAATCCCAATCTAGTGGCCGGGCCAGAATTTCGCGAATCGTGTTTGCGACTGCAGGCGTAAGTTTGGTGCGGGCGCAACAGGCGAGCAATTGCTTTTCCGGAGAGGGAGCGTTTTCGTTTGCCGGCATCATCATTTACCGCGCAAATCCGCGACCAGCAAATACTACGCTATTTGCACGGCTGCTACCGGTGGATTCTTCGCGCCACGTTACTCGCCAGGCGCGCGGCTGCGAATTATGTGGCGAAACAAAGTGAAAATGGAGTGCGCATCTCGACGCGATGGCCGATCTTCAGCAACCGGACGCGAAAATCCCCGGAATCCAGGCCGGCGGCGGTGCAAACCATCTCGAAATCTTCTTTGCTGTCAAAGAGAAATTCCTGCGCTTCACGCTTCGCGCGCAAAGTACCATTGCGCCAGTCTTCGATGGCGTTCAGAAGCACGGCCGTCCACAAGCGGCGCGCTGAAATCAGCTCCTCGGTCACGGTGTTGTGCATCTCGCTGCTCACTTGTGCTGTCGTGGTCGCCATATGTCCCCCTCGCGGTACCCGGTTTTTTTCGCCTCCGGCCTGACAAGTTCACTAGGAGCATCTGGAGCGCCAATGGACGTCGCATGAGCGGAAAAAGCACGTGGCACGGAAGAGCGTGACATTACTGGGCTGCAGCGCGAAAAATGCCCGGTGAACTTCAGGGACACGGTGAGCGCCGGCGCAGCGAGGGTTCGGATGAACCCAAGTGTTCCGGGCCGAAACAATGAGGTACTAGTCCGCTCGCGCTGAAGTGCATCGTTTTCTGGGCTCAACACCGAAGTGCAAGCGCGAGACTAGCGAGCGACTTCGAGATTCAAAATGTCGCGCAGTTTCGCTGCCAGGGCCGCCACCGTGAACGGCTTCTGCAGCAGCACCGCATCGGTTTCAAGAATGCCGTGGTGCACGACGGCCTGGTCCGTATATCCAGACATGAAAAGTACGCGGATTTCGGGGCGAATCGCTTTAACGCGTTCGGAAAGTTCGCGGCCGCTGATTCCTGGCATCACCACGTCAGTCATGAGCAAGTGGATTGGACCGGAATGCAGCGCGGCCAGTTCCAGAGCGGTATGGCCATTCTCCGCTTCGATCACAGTGTAACCGGTCATTTCCAGGTACTCGCGCGCAAGTTCGCGCACTCCCTTTTCATCTTCCACCAGCAGCACTGTTTCCGTGCCCTGTGGCAATCTCTGCCCTTCGATTCTGCGATCTCTGCCTGGCATGGTCGGCTCGTCCCATACGCGAGGCAAATAGACTTTGAAGCTTGTGCCGCGCCCTGGTTCGCTATAGACCCACACGTAGCCGCCGCTTTGCTTGACGATACCGTACACGGTGGCGAGGCCCAGACCTGTGCCCTTGCCTTTCTCCTTGGTGGTGAAGAAAGGCTCGAAAATGTGCGCCTGAGTTTCGATGTCCATGCCGCAACCGTTGTCGGTGACGGCAAGCATCACATACGGGCCGGGTGAAAGCATGACGGAAGAGTGCGAAAAGGATTCATCGAGATCCACGTTCGCGGTCTCAATGGTCAAGCGGCCGCCCTCCGGCATAGCGTCACGCGCATTGACGGCAAGATTCAAGATTACTTGCTCGATCTGGCTGCGATCGGCTTTCACCAATCCGAGGTCCACGACGCTGGAAGTTTCCAGTTGAACGTCCTCGCCAATCAGCCGGCGCAGAATCTTTTCCATTTCGGCGACGACACTTTGAATGCTCAGCACTTTCGGCGCCAGCATCTGTTTGCGGCTGAAGGCGAGCAGTTGGCGCGTGAGCGATGTGGCGCGCTGCGAAGCAGTTTGGATTTGTTCGGCGTTGCGACGCAGCGGGTCGCCTTCGGCCAGGCGCTCGGTCATCAGATCCGCGTATCCCTGTATGACCATCAGAAGATTGTTGAAGTCGTGAGCGATTCCTCCGGCCAGGCGTCCCACGGCTTCCATCTTCTGCGCCTGGCGGAGTTGCTCTTCCAGTTGCCTGCGGTCAGTGATGTCGAGCGCCATGCAAATCGCGCCCTGCAATTCGCCTTCTGCCGTGCGCAGCGGCTCCACGTGACAAGTGTACGATCCGCCCTTCCACTCCACGTGAAAGGTCGTAGGCTCGCCGGCGATTGCGCGACGATGCGCAGCGATGGGCAGGAACGCCGGGTCAGGCGTCTCGAAATAATCGAACAGCGAGACGCCCACAATCTGATTCGGTTTCAAGCCCAGCCGCGTGAGGCCGGCTCCCAAAGCAGAGGTGAAGCAAAGGTCTTTGCTCACCGTCCACAGCACTGCGGGCAACTGCTCCACCAGCACTCGCAGCCGCGCTTCGCTTTCACGGATTTTTTCTTCAGCGCGTTTGCGGTCAATCGCCAGCGCGATCTGTCCCCCGACGGAGGCCAGGAATTCCAGGTCGCGCTCGGTATAGGCCGCTTCATTTTCGTAGTGCTGCACCACCAGAACGCCGATAGTGGCGGCAGGTGTGCGCAGCGGCACGCCCAGCCAGGAGGGTGACGGAGTTCCCACCAGTTCCACTTCCCCGTCCGCCGCCAGCCGATCGAAAACTTGCTGCGGAATCAACATAGCGCGGCCGGTGCGATAGACGTACGCCGTGCAACTTCTGCCCACCTGCTGCGGGGGAGGCGCTTCGTCGAACTGGTCCACGAAAAATGGAAAGTGGAACATTGCGGATGCGGATTCATACAGCGCGACGAAACAGTTCTCCGCGTAGAGCACTTTATTGAGTGATTGATGAATCAGGTAGAGCAGTTCGTCGAGATTATCCGTGACGTTCACGCCGTGAATGATCTCGAAAGTGATCTGGCGCTCCAGCTCGGAGCGTTTGCGCTCGGTGATGTCTTCCATCGTGCCTTCGTAGGCCGTGACCCTGCCGTCGGCATCGCGAATAACTCTGGCATTTTCCGAGATCCAGATGAGCGCGCCGTTTTTCTTACGCAGTTGATATTCAAACGCCTGGACCGCTCCGTGTTCTTCCATTTCGCGCTGGAATTCCAGGCGCGTTTGAGGATCGGTGTAGAAATCCTTGCCGATGTCATGCACCGTGGCGAGCATTTCCGCCGGCGAATTGTAGCCGCACATGCGCGCCAGCGCCGGGTTCACGCTGAGCACCCGGCCATCCACGGTCGTCTGGAAAATACCTTCGACCGCATTTTCAAATAGCAGGCTGAGTTTTTTCTCGGCCTCTTGCTGCGCGCGTTCCGCCGCGCAGCGCTCGGTGATGTCCTGATAAATTCCGTAGCAGCCGAAGATTTTGCCGTCTTGCTGTAGCGGCACACAAGTGACCTGCACGTCAACGAACGAACCATCGCGGCGGCGCCGCCTGGTGTTTGCTCGGACCACTTCCCCCGCAGCCGCGCGCTCGCTGAAGCGCAGAGCTTCGCCGTGGAATTCTTCACACGCCAGCAGCACGTCAAGCTCGGCGCCCAGGATATCGGCCTGGAGATGCTGGAAGAGCTGTTCGAACGCGGGATTGCACATCCGGATGCGGTGGTTTACGTCCAGAACGACCATCGCCTCGGGATGGCTAGAGAAAAGGAGCTTAAAGTCCAGGTGCTGCGGAAAGGAATCTGAGCCAGTCACGGTCACGCAGTTCGCGACGGGCCGGGACTTCGCTGGCCGCATGTCCGCGTTGGCGAGCGACGAACCATCTCCATACTTGGGCAAAGTGGCGGCCTTGTTTGGCATGTTCGCTGGCACGGAACGGGCACTCGTTCCCGAGGATTCCCCCACATCCTGTATAAATTGCAGAAACAGGCGCCACAATGGTACGTTCGTACTAAGCACTCACATTTCCTATGACTTAGAGGTGGCAAAAACGTCATTTCCGCGGTGCGCGAGCGTTGGATTGGGCGCCCTCCTGGATGCGTAGATAACGTTGCAAGGGCCTGCGGCTGGACAGAGTTGACGAGCGCTTTGGGCGGTTAAAGCCTCTGGAAACGGGCCGGAATTCGTCGCGACGGGTTCTCGAGCCACCGCGGTGTTCGCGGCATTGAGATACGATTTCCCGATGAAGGAATCGTGGCTCGGCAGCTCTGCACGACGTGCTGCACAGCTTCCGCGCCACGATTCTCCCCTCCTCGAATATCTCGTGCGCGGCTACTTCTTCGGGCGCGATTCGGGGGGCACTCCGCCGGTCGCGCGGTAGTAAGCCACCAGCAAACCGTAATGCTCGCCCATGTGCTCGGTGTAACCAATCCATCCGGAGAGATGCTTCACCGCTTCGGCATCGCCTTGCTTCTGCAGCAGCGTGGCGCCGTCTGCTACAGATTTCTTCAGATACGCCACGGTCTCCGCTTTAGTTTTGTATTGGCTCACCGGTGGATCATTCTGCGCTTCGCCCACCTTGGTCCCCGCCAGATGATTGACCAGGTCGTAGTTCGATCCCGCAATGTGCAGGATTACTTCCTGAAACGTGCGCACAGCTGGCGTCAATTTGTAAGTGTATTTTTCTTCCGGCCAATCCTGTGCCATGGCGATCAGACGGTTGCCCACGTCGTTCCAGTTCTCCAGAATGGCTTGGGTCGGGGTCTGTGGAGTTTTCGGCTGCGCGCCATCCTGAGCGCGCGCTGCGCCTGCAAAGCCGAAGAGCAGCGCCGGCACCGCCAGGAGGAAAATTGAGCGAGCGAATCTTTTCATGAGTGATCTCCTTCGTGGATTGCCCCGCCGTGCGCCCCAGAGCTGCGGGTTAGGCTACCGGGCTTCGGCAACCATGTCCAGCACGTTTAGATTTCGGACAACAGGAATCGTGGTGCGGCTAATTTGGCGTGGCGCCTCCGCTCCGGTAAGATGGTGACGGGAATGTGGTATTGGATTTCCGACTGTTATGGGAAAAGACGACAAACTGAAAGCTCCCGCAGTGAATCCCCAAGTGCCCCCGGCGACCTCGTCGATCTCGGCGAACTTGCAGAAAGATATTGAGCTGCTCGTCCGGGGCGAGCATTCCGATCCCTTTGCAGTGTTGGGGCCGCACTGGGTTGAGGAAGACGGAAAGCATTTGCTCGCGATCCGCGTTTTCCGCCCGAACGCGGCGGAAATAACCGTGCTGTGGGGCAAGAAAGCAGAACCGCGCCACGCTATTCGAATTCACCCCGAAGGATTGTTTGAAGCGCGGATTCCCGCGACCGGCGTCGCTAAGCCGCAGAACGAAGCCGTCCCTCCGAACGTCTATCGCCTGCAGATTCGCTTCAGCGATGGAAACGTCTTCGAGGCTTACGATCCTTATGTTTTCCCGCCCGTGCTCACCGAGTACGACCTGTATCTTTCCGGTGAAGGCACGCACTACCAGAAGTACGAAAAGCTGGGCGCGCACGTCCGTGAAGTTGCCGGCGTGCGCGGCGTGCATTTCGGAGTGTGGGCGCCCAATGCGCAGCGCGTAAGCGTCGTAGGCAACTTCAACTTCTGGGATGGCCGCGTGCACCCGATGCGCCACCGGGGCTCCAGCGGTATCTGGGAGCTATTCATTCCGGGCCTGGATGAAGGCGAGTTATACAAGTTTGAGATTTTATCGCGCGTCGGCGGCGTGGGTTTGAAAACCGATCCGTACGGTTTCGCGGGCGAAATGCGGCCGAACAACGCGTCGGTGGTGAGAACGATTGATGGCTACAGATGGAAGGACACCGCGTGGATGGAGTCGCGCCCGCTGCGGGACTGGCTGCATTCGCCGATGACCATTTACGAATTGCACGCCGGTTCGTGGCGGCGTAAGCCGGAAGAGGAAAACCGCTGGTTGACCTATCGAGAACTCGCCGACGAATTGCTGCCTTACGTGAAGCGCATGGGATTCACCCACATCGAGCTGCTGCCGATCATGGAACATCCGCTGGACGCTTCCTGGGGTTACCAGACCGTAGGCTATTTCGCGGTGACCAGTCGTTTCGGCTCGCCCGCCGATTTCATGTATTTCGTGGACCGCTGCCACCAGCAGGAAATCGGCGTGATTCTGGATTGGACTCCTGCGCATTTCCCACGCGACGCGCATGGCCTGGGTTTATTTGACGGCACGCATCTGTACGAACATGCCGACCCGCGCCGCGGCGCGCATCCGGACTGGGGCACGCTGGTCTTCAACTACGGACGCAACGAAGTACAGAATTTCCTGGTGTCGAACGCGCTTTTCTGGCTGGACAAATATCACCTCGACGGCCTGCGTGTGGACGCGGTGGCTTCGATGCTCTACCTCGACTATTCGCGCAAACCCGGCGAGTGGATACCGAACGCATTCGGCGGCCGCGAAAATCTGGAAGCCATTGCGTTCCTGAAACATTTGAACGAGGTGCTGCACAGCAGGCATCCCGGCGCGCTGATGATCGCTGAAGAATCCACGTCGTGGCCCGCGGTTTCGCGCCCCACGTATGTGGGCGGCCTGGGCTTCGATTTGAAATGGAACATGGGATGGATGAACGACACCCTTCGTTACTTCGCGCTCGATCCCCTGTTTCGCCAGCATCATCACAACGAGCTAACCTTTTCGATGATTTACGCGTTTCAGGAAAACTTCGTCTTGCCGCTTTCGCACGATGAGGTGGTGCACGGCAAACGCACGCTGCTGGAAAAAATGCCGGGCGACGACTGGCAGAAATTCGCGAACCTCCGCCTGCTCATCGGATATATGTACGCCCACCCGGGGAAAAAACTGCTCTTCATGGGCAGCGAGCTGGCGGAGCGCAATGAATTCTGGGAAGAAGGCAGCGTGGACTGGTCGCTGGAAGAGTCACCGTCACACCGCGGCGTGCAGCGTTTGTTGGCCGACCTGAATCGTCTGCACTCAACCGAACGGCCCTTCTTCGAAGTGGACTTCGAGTGGGCGGGCTTCCAGTGGATCGACGCGAACGACGCCGCAGCGAGCATTCTTTCGTTCATTCGGCAGGCGCGAAATCCGGAGGACTTCGTGGTAGTGGTCTGCAATTTCACGCCGGTGTTGCGTCTGGATTTCCGCATCGGTGTCCCCGCGGCGGGATATTATCGAGAAATTCTCAACAGCGATTCCTCGTATTACGAAGGCAGCGACGCAGGGAATGCCGGCGGCGTGCGCGCGGAACCCATTCCGTGGAATGGCCGCCCGTGGTCCATCAAACTCAAGGTCCCGCCGCTGGCCGCCGTCTATTTCAAGCCCCAGCGCGATTAGGTCCCCCTGCCCCTCCCGGTCAAAATGCAGCCGACTCGCGCGGGAAAGAATTCACGGAACATTTCCCTACCCGCCTCCGTACTTGAATGCAGGAAGAGCACGGGAGGCTTCCAAACATGCGAAAAGGAATTCGAGCGATTGGGGTGTGCTGTGCGCTGGCTTTGACAATGGCTAATCTGGCGGTCACGGCAATGGCGGCTCCAGCGCCGGCCGAGCGTTACCTGCACGTGAAGGTGGACGATGCCACCAAGGGCGAGAGCGTAAATGTAAATCTGCCGCTCTCAATGGCGACGGCCATCCTGCCCACCATCAATAAGGGAAACCTGCACAACGGCCACGTAACCATCGGCGAAACGGATTTCAACGGTGTGGACGTGCGCGCGATTCTGGAAGCCATCCGCAACGCGCCGGACAACGAATTCGTCACCGTGAAAGAAAAAGACCAGGATGTCCGCGTGGCGAAATTGAATGGCAACCTGATCGTCCACGTGCTGGACAAGAGCAAAGACAAAGACGGCCAGAAAGTGGACGTCACCATCCCGATGAAGGTGGTGGACGCGCTCTTTGCCACGACGAAAGACAATGAACTCGACGTAGCCGCCGCCATTCGCGCCCTCAGCGATGCGGGCGACGCGGTTCTGGTGACCGTGCAGGACGCCAGTGAACACGTGCGAATCTGGATTGATTCGCATAGCGCTTCGGAGTAGCTCGAAATTCGCGCAGGAGGTGCAACATGGTTCTTCTCGGCAAAGTGGCGTTGGGAATTGCGGGTACGGCTCTTGCTGGTGTTGGCCTGATTTGCAGCGAAGGGATGATCGAAGTGAAAGTGGTGGAAAAGCAGCCGGAAGTTCATCACGTTTACGTCCTCGCGCCGGCAATGCTCGTTCCCATCACGCTGCACTTCATTCCCAGCAGCAAACTGGGCCGCGCGGCCGGTGAAATTAAACCATGGATGCCCACGATTCGCGCGGGCCTCGAGCAATTGCGCTCAGGCGAGGACGTGACCCTGGTGGAAGTGCGCGAACCCGGGCAGCACGTGCTGATCACCAAGGAGGGCGGTTCGGTGGTGGTGGACGTGACGGACACGGACGAAACCGTGCACGTCTCCGCTCCCATACGCGCCATCGAAAGCACTGTGGAACAGGTCGCCGCTGCAAGTCCCGAGACTCAGGACTAAATTGCGGCGGATTCCCTACTGGCGGGCGCAGCAAGGCCCCTTGCACGCGCCCGTCAGAATTGGGATTTCATTTTGGCGGAACCCAGTACACCTCTTCGCGCAAAGACTCTTTGCCGTAACCGCCGCGCAGCAGAATGCCTCTTCCCAACTCAATCATCTGGGGATGGCCGCACAGGTAGCCAGTGGTATCGGCGGGATCGAGATTCCATTCGTGCGCGTATTTGCGAATCAGGTCTTCCACTCGACCGGTTTCACCGCGCCATGACGTGTCCTCCCAGGGACGGCTGACGGTCGGAACATACTTCAGCCACGGAACTTCGGCGGCGATGCGCTCCAATTCTTCGCGATAGCCGAATTCCCAGGAACGACTGGCGCCCTGAATCACATAGAGCTGCACATCGGCCGGAAATTTCTGTTCTTTCCAGTCGGCATACAGCGTGCGCACGTAGGAAACGTAAGGCGCAATGCCCGTCACCGTCGCAAGCAGCAGATGATTGCGATGCCCGCTTTTCAGATCCAGCGTGAATCGGCCCTTGGCAATTTTCCGCACAGAAAGTCCATCGCCCACCTGCAACCGATGCAACAAAGGCGTCAATTCTCCGTGCTCGACCAATTCGATGAAAATCTCCAGCTCGCGCTCGTAGGGTGACGACACGATCGAGTAGGCGCGTTCGACCCGTTTGAGCGGCGAGTCTACTCCCAGCGTTGCGTACTGCCCGGCGATGAAATTGAACTCGCCGCGCGGATCAATCTTGACCTTCCACAGGTCCGGCGCGAAGTTTTCGCGGTGTGTGATAAGGGCACGGAAGAATTTGTCGGCGGTGGAACCCATAGCAAGGACCCCCCAGTCCTTTCGGATTCGCGTGCGATGCGGAAAAAAGCTCCCCAAAAAAGACAAGGCGCCCTGGTGCCACTTGGGGCGCCTCTCAGTCCCGAAACTACAAAATCTCTATCAAGGATGTTGCTGATCCTGCTGGAAGTCCATGGAATTAAACGGAACCGGCGTTCCGGTAATTTTGTCCTTGGCATCCGTGATGACCTTCGTCAGCACCAGGGACGTGTCTTTCCCCTGAAATTTCACCAGGCCATAGGGTCCGGCCTTCGCAGCCACCCAGGCATCGCCCGAGCCGTCCTTCATCTTGTAATGCTCGGCGGTAAAAGTTCCGGCCGGAGTGGTGACGGTCTCGCTTGCGACATCTTCGGCGCGCTCGCGTATATCGGCGGCCTGCTTTTGGGCGCCCGACCTCATCATCTGCGCGGGCATTTCCATCGGCGGGCGGCTCCCCATTTGCATGATCGTGCGTGAGGTGACTGTGTCCGTGCCATCTACGACCGTCAACGTCTTACTGACCATTTGTCCCATCGGTGAACTGGACATGGCCATCTCGAACCAGTAGCCGTCTTTGCCACCTACCGATTCCTTGCCGACAATGGCGATTTCCATCACCATCTTCATGCCCTTCTCTGTGGTCACTTCACATTCGCTGCCCGAACCCACCACCGGATTGAATATTCCGCACATGGCCGGAGCGACGTGCATCCCCATCTGGGCGCTCGCGAACAAAGGCAGCATCGCCACCAGAACGCCAACGCAACCGAAACGTGCCGCTATCTTCATGAACTCTCCTCGTGCACTTAAGATTCCGCAGCGATTGAGACTAGAGGTCGCGTCCCAATGAGTCCATCATCCTCGAAGTGTCAAAGCTGGCCTCTATTTTCACGTTGGTGACCACGCACAAGAAATCCACAACCTTTTCATCCGCGGCAACCGTCGATATACCGCTGTCCGACTTCCTGGGAAAGAAAAAGGCGACGGACTGTATCTTCTTCCCATCCTCGCTGTTCTGGATCTTTACGCTGCTAGGAGCGACTTTCTGTTTTGTTTTCTTGTCTATCAAGAAAGCGCCGTTTTGCAGAATCTTCTCATCCACGGACTGAAACGGCTTCATGTCCGGCCCCGCCACCACAATTTCGTAGGTGTCCACGGGCTTCGCAAGCTCTTGGGCGGCCGCGTCGTCCTTCATCTGACCCGCGATCACCAGGTTGCGAACTACGGCTTCGCGGATCGTCCGCGACGACGACCAGCGCACCAGGAACATGGCTAGAGCCGCCGTCTGGGGACCACCACTGGCCGCATCAGCGGCGCCGCCACCACCGCCAGGCCCCGTCCTAGGACTTTGGCCGGATCTGGCGGGCCCAGGCTGGGCCGTCGAGCCGCTATCGGTACCGCCCGCTGCGGCGTCTCCGTTTAGCCACGGAGCCTCCACTTGTACACTGCGCGCCCAAGGTGATGCGTCGAGCACCTTGCGCACGTCCTTAGCGTCCCACTGCTGATAGGGCTTGGACTTCCATGGATCCCCGCCCGCCCACACAATTGCCGCAAGTAATAGTGCTACGCAACCGCTAAGAAGGATTTTGCGCATGATATGCCTCGATCCGATCGGCGTCGGTTGTAGCCAACGCCGCTCGAGGAATTTTCGCCGGGATACAATATCCCCGGCTAGACAGCCGTCAATCTATCCGCCAGCTTGCCGGGAAGCAAGCGTTTTTGCTTTAGGATATCCGGAAATGTTCGTGGCTTCGGGTCCGCCGTAGACGTGCTCCACCCGATAGATGGGGTTCTCTCGGGATTCGAAGTGCGTGCGCATGAGCAGCTCGCCTACCAGCCCGACGGCGAGCAGTTGTACGCCAAACAAAGTCAGCATCATTCCCAGGACCAGTAGCGGCCCGTGCAGCGCGAACAGGTCCAGGCGCCACCACATCAGTTTCTCGGCCAGCAGGAACGCCATGATTCCGCCGCCCACAAA
>Ga0070762_10000037_pt1 | contig 36500 bp, 36 predicted proteins | sample HubBroMetageREF2_FD_66726 | JGI IMG/M metagenome (GOLD analysis project Ga0070762, IMG submission 66726) | Reference soil microbial communities from the Hubbard Brook experimental Forest, New Hampshire, USA - Hubbard Brook CCASE Soil... | ecosystem: Environmental > Terrestrial > Soil >...
TACGTCAGTTGCCAGGGAAGCAATTTCGCAAAGTCCTGTTGTAACCAGCCGGGACAATTGCAGCTAGGATGGAACGTCGCCGCGAGGTACAGAACCGCGGCGCATAAAAACGCTTGTATATAATGATAAGAAGTCCGCAAGATAGCTAAAAGCATCCAATGTAGTCTTGAGGGAATAAACGACAGCATGGCAAGATCACTGGTAATCGTCGAATCGCCTGCTAAGGCGAAAACAATCAACAAGTATCTGGGCCGGAATTACCTGGTCAAGGCTTCCTACGGCCACGTGATGGACCTGCCCAAGAAAACGATCGGTATTCTGCTGCCCGGCCAGGAAAACGGCAAAAAGAAGAAGAAACGCAAGCCCAAAGCCGGGACGCCCGAAAAGAAGGTCGTCAAGGCGGTAGCCGTCACGGCCGAGAATATCTTTGAGCCGACCTATGAAGTAATCCCCGGCAAGATTAAGGTAATCCACGATCTGCAGAAGGCCGCCCGTGGAGCAGATGCCATCTACCTGGCGGGCGACCCGGACCGCGAAGGCGAAGCCATCTGCGCCCACCTGGCTGAAATCCTGGGCAAGCCCAAAAAGTACGCTGATTTGGTGGTGCACGAGGAAAAAGAAGGCGACGAAAAGGCCCCCAAGCCCGCCGCCAAGAAAGAGCCGCCCAAGACGAACGGCGCGCCTCCGAAAATCTATCGCGTGATGTTCAACGAAATCACGCAGAAAGCTATCAAGGCTGCCTTCGAGCACCCCTCCCAGGTCAACGAGCACCTGGTGGACGCGCAGCAGGCCCGCCGCGTGCTCGATCGCATCGTCGGTTACAAAGTTTCGCCGCTGCTCTGGAACAAAGTCCGCCGCGGCCTTTCCGCCGGACGCGTCCAGACCGTCGCTCTGCGCCTGATCGTCGAGCGCGAGCAGGAAATCCGCGCTTTTATCCCCAAGGAGTACTGGACGATCCATGCCCTACTCGATTCCGGCACCCCGCCGCTGTTCGAAGCCAAGCTCAGCAAGTTCAAGGGCGAGGACATCGAAGTTCTGAATCAGGAAGCCGCGGACATAGTTGTCGCCGCCGTGCAGAAAGCCAAGTGGCAAGTCGCCTCCGTCGCGCAGAAAGAAAAGCGCCGCAACGCGCCTCCGCCGTTCACCACCTCGAAGCTGCAGCAGGCTGCTTACAATCGCCTGCGCTTCACCGCCAAGCGCACCATGTCCCTGGCGCAAAAGCTCTATGAAGGCATCGAGCTAGGCAACGAAGGCTCGGTCGCGCTGATCACCTACATGCGCACGGATTCGGTCCGCGTCTCGAACGACGCGCTCGATCAAGTCCGCGCCATGATTCCAGAACGTTTCGGCGCGAGCTACCTGCCGGAAAAACCTAATTTTTACAAATCGAAGAAGGACGCGCAGGAAGCTCACGAAGCCGTTCGTCCCACCGATGTGCTGCGCGCGCCCGAAGACGTCCGCCCGTTCCTGGAAGACGATCTCTTCAAACTCTACCAGCTGATCTGGCAGCGCTTCGTCGCATCGCAAATGCTACCTGCGATTTTCGACCAGACCACCATAGACATTTCCGCTGGCGATTACACTTTCCGCGCCACCGGCTCAGTCCAGAAATTCGACGGCTATCTGCGCGTTTACCAGACTCCCGTGGCAGGCGCCGATCGCGAGGACGATGAAAAGGACGACGAAGGCGAGGGCCGCTCGCTGCCGCAAGTCCGCGAAGGACAATCCCTGCGCCTCGATCAAATTCGCCCGGACCAGCATTTCACCGAGCCGCCGCCGCGCTACAACGACGCGACGCTGGTCAAAGAGCTGGAAGAAAAAGGCATCGGCCGCCCCTCCACCTATGCCGCCATCATTTCCACCATCGTCGAGCGCGAATACGTCACCAAAGATCAGGGCCGCTTCTCGCCCACGATGCTTGGTGAACGCGTCAGCGTCCTGCTGGTGAAGAGTTTCGAAGACATTTTCGACGTGGGCTTCACCGCGCGTCTCGAAGAGGAACTCGACGAAATCGAAGAGGGCAAGCTTCCCTGGCGCCAGGCCGTGAAAGAGTTCTGGGATCCCTTCGTGGTGGATCTCGATAAAGCCGACGAGCAGATGCTGTCCTACAAAGCCGGCATCCCCACCGGGCTGAAGTGCGAGAAATGCGGCGAGGGCGAATTGCTCGAGCGCATTTCCCGGCACGGATTTTTTCTCGGCTGCAATCGCTATCCCGATTGTGATTACATTAAGGATCTTTCGCCCGAGCTTCCTGCTGAAGCGGACGGCGTCGCCAAAATCGAATATTGCGACAACTGCGGCAAGGAAATGGTTATCAAGCGCGGGCGTTTCGGCGTGTTTCTCGCGTGCAAGGGTTACCCGGATTGCAAAACCACCCGCCGCCTGGTAAGTGGCACGCGCATCGCACGCCAGCCCGACGTTCCGCTCGATGAAAAATGTCCGCTCGACGACGCGCAGCTCCTGCGCCGCCAGGGCCGCTTCGGCGATTTCGTCGGCTGCACGAATTATCCGAAGTGCAAGTACACGCGCCCCATCACGCTCGGCATCAAATGCCCGAAGTGCAACGAAGGCGAATTCGTTCGCCGCGGCATTTCGCGCGGACGCGGTGCCGGCCGCATTTTCTACGGCTGTAGCCGCTATCCCGATTGCGATTTCACCACACCGCACGAGCCGATCAACGAGCCGTGCCCGAAATGCGGCGCGCCGTTCATAGTCGAAAAGCGCACCAAGCAGGGAAACTTCCGCACCTGCATCAAAGAAGGCTGCGATTGGGAAATTGAAGCGCCAGCAACGGTAGAAGGTGCAACCGCGACGGCCGTAGCAGCGCCGCCAGTCTCAACGGCCGCATCGCCCGCCGCCAATTTCGTTCACCCACAAGAACCCGCGACAGTCGGCGCCCGCGACAAATCCTAAGCCGATTTTTCGCCGCGCCCCGGAATCGTCCAAACCAAAGCGCCCAGCGCCACTATCACCGGAAAACATTCAATCACGTACCGCGGCTCCACAGTCTGCAGCTGCGTCATCGCCACTGTCCGTATCGCCACAAACAAAACTAAAAATGTCGCCGCCAACTGCGCCCGGCATCGCCACCACCCCACCGCCGCCATCCCCAAATACAAAATGCCCAAAACTCCAAATCCAAACGTAAATCCAAAATCCGCCGGATTCCCGCGCCACTTCGCGCCCACCGGCGACAACTTCCCCGAATAAGGCAGCAATTCAATCCGCGGCGTAAACCACATCGCCACAATCCGCTCGGCCGGCACAAAAACAAAAGTACGCAGGGGCTGCCGTGCAGTCCGCTCCGCAGCCAGCACCGCGAACTCTCGATCGAGCACCGGCGTCATCTTTAAATCGCTGTTGTATCTCGCAAATAACTCCGCCGCCCGCGCCCGCTCCGCATCCGAATCAAACGTCGCACCCGGCACGCTCGCAATATCAATCGGCTGCTTCCCCAGCGTCCACGTCACCAAATAAGCCTCGCCAAATCGCGTCATCCACGTCTGCGTCCAGGAAAAATAACCGCGCGGAATGAAGTCTCCATAAGTCTGCGCGTAACGCGGCCCCAAAAATTCCACGCGCCCGAATGCCCGCGCATTCCGCGCCGCCCAAGGAACAAGCGGCAGCAGCAACCCAACGCACATCCAGCACGTCGCCAAAATTAGCTTCGGCCAATTCGCCCGCCGCCACCAGCGAACGCATAGCGTCACGCCCGCCGCGGCCAAAACCAGCGGCGTCTCCGGCCGCACCAAAGTTCCCAAACCCACAATAAATCCCAACAGCAAAAACCATCCGGCGAACGAAAGCACTTTCGCACGCGCCAATAAACCGCCAGCCGCACCCATCGGCAAATCCAACCCCGGCTCAGTCAAGAAATAAACAAACACCAGCACCGCCGCAGCAGTAAAAAAAGTAGCCAGCGCCTCCGTAAGCACCACGGCCGAATAATCCGCGGTAAAAGGACACAGCGCCGCCAGCCACAACGCCGCAGTCCCCACGACCCCACGCCGCGAAACCGGCGCCAGCCGCGCCGCAATCAAGGCCGCCACCACGCAAGTCGCAAGATCCACGATCGCCTGGGCCACCATCACCACCCGCGCGCCCCGCCCGATCGCGAAATAAATCGCAGCCAGAAACGCCGGATACCCCGGCACGCGCATATCCACAGCCGTCAGCGCGCCGCGCACATACAGTCCGTACACGCCGTGCTCCAGCCAATTCCGCGCCAGCTCTTCGTAAAATTTCGTGTCCCCAGGATAAAACGGAAAGCGCCAAATGAATAACAAACGCAGCGCCAACCCCGCTGCCAATGCCGCGCCGAGTTGTCTGTAGGAAAAAGGGCGAGCGGTCATCGAATCGAACACCGCAAGAAATTGTGCGCGGAATCAGCGTGCAAATCAGCACATCCGCGTTCCCGCACACTCAACTCCGTCGCGCGCCGCCGCTCGATTCGTTCCCTTCATAGTGCGCGGCAAGTTTGCGCGGCGCAGTATTCCACCAAGCCGCCGCCAGCGCGCGCCGCACGCTATGCTTTTTCGCGCCTTTCAAACGCACGTACGTGGCCCCGCGCCTGCCCCACAATCCATTTACCGGCGCAAAAACTTTCGGCTCCGCGCGCACAAAATCCTTCTGCTGGTCCGGGAAAAGTTTCACCATCCCCACGCCCATTTCCGGATACCCCAGCGTCGCGAAAATTTTCCCGCGCACGCGAAAATCCGGATGATCCATGTGCGCGCTCTCCGTCGCTTCCGGAAAACTCATCGCCAGCCGTCGAAATTCCGCCGCCGTCATCGCCGCTGCTCCACGCGCGCCCATCCGCCGCGCATCATGCAGGCTAGCTTACCCGAACCAGCTCTCCGTTGCTCGTCATCCGCAAACATGCACCCGCATTGACCCAAACGAAACAACACGCGCTCACGAGCCGCGCCATCGCCTCATCGCCGGGTGTAAACTTGCGATAGCCCAGTGAAGAATTCCGCGAGTCTGCCGATACACGATGTACGGCTTCGCAAAAAGGAAATTCATGGGCTGGCGCAAATTGTTTTTTTCAGGAAGGGTTCGTGCAAATCGCGAGCCGTCTCCCGCAGTGTCAAATCCGAACAGGCGCCGCAATCATCGCGTCGCCGCATTTCTTCCGGTCTTCATCTACGCTCACTCGCACGATGAACCTTTCGCCGAACTCGCCGTCACGCTGAACGTCAGCGCCACCGGCGGCCTGCTCTCAGTCTCGCGCGAGGTCGCCCCGTCGCAGCAATTATTGGTTGCCAACACGCAGACCAACGAAGAACTTCCCTGCCGCATCGCCCGCGTAATAAAAACCCAAGCCGGCACCACGCTCGTCGGCTTCGAATTCCTCCGCCCCGCTCCCCATTTCTGGTCCATTGATTTCACGTCTTAGCGCCCAACGCAGACACGCACACGCGCGAGCGACCTCGGCACCACCGGCTTACGCCACAAAAAAACTCAGCCCCTCGCCGCACTTCCCAAATGCCGCGCCATTTCTTCCAGCGCTTTCGCAAACTCCGCGGGCCGCAACGCCGGCAATCCCAGGCATTTCTTTCCAGCGTCAATCGCGGGCAGCCAGAAGCAACTTGTTTCGACAGGCAAGCAAAGGAACGCGGTAACCGCCAAACCAGCCAAAATTCCCAACAGCGCCACGCCAGTCCCGTCGGAGAGCTGCATGTCGCTGAGCACCACATCCACTCGCATCGAGCTCAACAACTCACGCGCCGTCCGCATATTGCCGGCAAAGTGGCAGCGAAATCCCCAACGCCGCAGCCAGCTGGTCAGGCGGTTGGGCGTTTGAAAACTCTGCCCCACTAGCAGCACGTCCTTCCCGGGCAGTGTCATCTCTCAGTCCTCACATCGCCGCGTTTCCCTTGTGATTTCGTGGACGCAAACAACGGTCATGGATGAAGAGCGCTGCTAAATCGAAATTCGCAAATTCGCGTTGGAGAGCCGAAGGAGCTTGGGGAATTTGAAAAGTTGTGGAAAACCGCGGCTGGCAAGCCGTTAAGCGGATTTCTGAAACGAACAGCAGTCTTTCAGCAATGCCACGTTCCTCACGCCACCCAATTTCTGAACCTTTATCGAATCCATGGCCAGCGTCGCCAGTTTCATCGCGCGTACTTCGTCGCCGTAGTCCGCCGGATTTTCCAGCTGCTGCCGCCGAAAAACGATCGCGAACTCCGCCTCACGGATCAAGCGCGCCAATGTTTCCCGGTCCGGCTCGTCCACGGCCCTGATAAAAGCTTCCTGCCAAAGTACCGGCCTAACATCACGCATACAATCCCCCCCTGCGGCATAAGAGTTGGAGGTGTAAATGCCAACGGGCCGTAGTATTCCGCTACAGTTCACATCAAGAGCAACAATCGCCTACACAAGCTTGGATGCCCGGTCAATCAATCGGTTACATCGAATATTTTATATTCTGGACTCGCGCTCCGTAGGGCAACTGCAGCCCGCGATCAGTAACCAAATGGTAGCGGCTTTCCGCGGCGGGCGGCAAACGACTTTACGCCAGCACGGCGCCCGATGCGAGCTTGCCAAAGCGCTGGCAGACCAAGCAAAATAGTGAGAGCGGATGAATTCAGGCCAACAATGAAAACGAAAATCACGTTGCACGTTGACGCCGACGTCTTGCGAGAAGCCCGCATACTGGGCGCCGCGAAAGGCCTTTCGGTTGGTGCGTTGCTGGCTGTAAAGCTCAACGCAATCGTGCGCCAGCGAAAAGGATAGGACCGCGCTCGAAAGCGAGCGGTGGCCCCCCTGCGCAACGGGCTTGATCTGGGCTGGACACGCCCAGATTCGCGCGACGACCTGCAAATGCGATCAGCCGTTCACAACCAACCGCCGCGAATCGGACAGCTGTCCGATTCGCCCTGGCGGAAAAGTACGGGCTGTGGCGCGTTTTCGGCCAGATAGTATTGGTTCTGTACCATTTCTGTACCACGTTTGTCCGTTCGCCCAACTGTTTTCCAATTCGTTCAGTGCTAACCTTGAATGGAAAGCAAATTATGAAATCGCATCCGCAAACTCGAAATTCTCGCAGCCACCCGGTCCCACATCCGGGACTGCCCCTGATCCACCAGATCCTCAGCGCCTTTCACAGGTTGCAGGCCGCCAATCACGCCCAGCCGTGCTTTCATCAGCCATCACCGATCACTCGCCACCGCCCGAATCAATCGCTAGCGAAACATAATCGAAAACCGCCCCAACTGCTTGAAAACAAACAACGGCAATTCAAATCAATCGCTCGTTTTTGTCATGTTTTTCGCGGCCACACCACTCTCTTCCTGACCCCTTGAAACCGCCACCGCAGCCCACTAATCACTACTCACCAATCACTACTCACGAATCACCACTTCAGCCCCAACTCACGCTATAATTATGCTTTCCAACGCGCCGCGGGCCAGTCTAACCGGAAGCCCAGCAGCGCAGCCGGCCACAGGCACCCGGCGCCGCACGAAACCGGCTTCGGCCTGCGGTCATCTAACATAACGGCACCGATATCGCGCACTAAAAAGGACAACGCATGAGCCCGCTCGGCAAAAAAATTGTTCTGGGGATTTCAGTTCTGGTGGTCGCCTACGCCGCCACCGGATACATGCTCGGCCGTTCTTCCGACGACAAAGCCTTCCGCGCGCTCACCGTCTATAGCGAAGTCCTCGAGCATATCCAGCGCGATTACGTCGACGATCCCAACATGCACGCCGTCACCAACGGCTCCCTGCACGGCCTGCTCGATTCACTCGACCCGCAATCGGCCTACCTAAGCCCGCTTGAGTACAAAGACTTCAAGGACAAGAGCGCCAGCAATCCTCCGGCGGAAACCGGCCTCGCGCTCACCCGCCGCTTCGGTTACATCGGCGTCATCGGCGTGCTCCCCGATAGCCCCGGCGCGAAAATCGGCCTGCGCATCGGCGACATCCTGGAAAAAATCGCCGGCTTCACCACTGGCCAGATGGCCATCGACCAGGCGCAGCTGCTGCTGAAAGGAAATCCCGGAACCACCGTGCAGCTTTCCGTGATTCGCCGCGGCAAAGCGGAACCGCAGGAAATGAACATTACTCTCGCGAAGCTCACCGCGCCCAAGCTCGTCGAGGACCGGCTGAACGGCGACGTCGCATATCTCCGCGTGCCGGAATTCACGCCGGGAGTTTCCAAACAGATTCGCGAAAAGCTTGTGCAATTCCAGAAAGCCGGCGCGAAGAAACTGCTTCTCGATTTGCGCGATTCTTCACTCGGCGACGATCAGGAAGGGATTCAGACCGCGCAGCTTTTCCTTTCTTCCGGCACGATCGCTACGCTCAAAGGCCAGACGGTCACGCCCGTTGTCTCTGCGGCCGACGCCACGAAAGTTGTTTGGTCTGAACCCGTCGCCGTGTTGATCGGCAATGGCACCGCCGGGCCTGCCGAAATTCTGGCGGCCGCGATCGCGGACAACAAGCGCGGCAGCACCGTCGGCGAACGCACCTACGGCACCGCTTCGCAGCAGAAGCTGATCGAAATGGACGACGGCGCCGCGCTGATCCTCACCGTCGCGAATTATTTCACGCCGGCTAACAAGGACATTCCCGCCGAAGGCGTGCCGCCCACCGCGGAAGTGCATCCTTCGATTGACGACCTTCTCGCGCAGGCCGACCTCACCCAGCCTGCCGCGCAGCCCAGCTCTTCGCCGGATGATCCGGTCGTAAAGAAGGCCATCGAAATTTTGCAAGGCGCGCCCGCAGCCGAGAAGAAAGCAGCCAAGCTGATGCACGCCTGGCAGCCACTGGCCGCTTAAATTTGAATTCGCGCGGCGCGGTACGGATTTTCGCGGCGTGCGCCGCCATCATTCTTCTGTTTGTCGCCGGCTGCGGCAAAAAAACTCCGTCGAAATCCGAATTGCGCGCGATTACCGGCGAAATTGTCAGCGCTGCGCAGAAAATCAACGGCCACAAATCCGAAATCGCCATTCGTCCTGAGTTGCAGCCCGCGAAACATGGCAGCTCGAGCGCACTCGCTGCCGATAACATCTACATCTCACTAGGCGATCCCTCGCAAGCCGCTGCCTTCGCGCAAGCTCTGCAAACCATCGCGCGCAAGCACGATCTCTCCATCACCGAAACCGCGTCCAGCGGCGTGATCCGCTTCGACTGCGCATTCCACGGCGCGCGCACGCACACGGTTCACATTGTCACTCCACTCGCCATGCGCGCCGCAGCGCATCCATCAGTGCCATCGCGGCAATCCAGCAATGCCGCAAGTCCGCGCCTCGCCATCATCATTGACGATTTAGGCTACGACCGTTCCGCTGCGGATGCTGTGCTCGCGCTCGGCTTTCCACTCACCGTTTCCGTGCTGCCCCATCTGCCGCTCTCTGGCGAGCTCGCCGAAGAAGCGCAACGCCGCGGCGATCAGGTGATGCTCCATCTTCCGATGGAATCCGAAGCGGACGGAGCAAAGCCGGAGGACATCGAGCTGCGCGTGGGAATGAGCGCCGCGCAAGTGGACGCGACTCTGGCCGGAATGCTGGAAACCGTTCCGTATGCGGCCGGCGTCAACAACCATCAAGGCTCGCGCGCCACCGCCGATCCCGCTCTGATGCAGGCGCTGATGCCCGCGCTGCGCCAGCGCGGCCTGTTCTTCGTGGACAGTCGCACCGACGCGAAGACCGTGGCGTACGACATGGCCGAACGCGCCGAAGTTCCCGCCGCGTCGCGCAAGGTCTTCCTTGACGACGTCGCGTCGCGCGACGCAATCCTCAAGCAACTCGCTCTCGCCGCCCGCGACGCGCAGCGCGACGGCTTCACCATTGCGATCGGCCACCCGCGCCCCGCCACCATCGCTGCTCTCGCCGAAGGCATCCCGCCGCTCGAAGCCCGCGGCATTCATTTGGTATTCGCATCCGAACTGGTTCACTAACGCGCGGAAATGCGCGGCGGAATATTTGTACTGGAAGCGTTACGCGATTTGATCCAGTTTGCCTGGACCCGCGCTCGCCCGGTTTCTAGTAATCTCCACCGATTTCGTCAAACATCGGCGTGGTGCGCACCAGCCGCGCCTTCGCGCCGTCGTGCACCGCATACTGCATCGGGCGTCCATCGTTGTGTTTGCCCCACAGGCTGCTGGCGCCGTATTCGCCGTTCTTATTCACCGCGTAGAATTGAATGTGGAATCTCTTCAGCCGGTCCGGAAACGGTTTGTAGTTGCGCACCACGCGATGCATCGCTTCCATGCACGCATCCGTGGGCGACGAGCCCCTGCGCATCATTTCCACGATGCTGTGGCCGCCCGCGATCTTGATATCTTCTTCACCCCGGCCCGTGGAACCGGCTGCGCCAACTTCGTTATCCACAAAAAGCCCCGCGCCGATCACAGGCGAATCGCCCACGCGGCCTGCAATCTTCCAGGCCAACCCGGAAGTTGTAGTCGTTCCGGAAACATCGCCTTTCGCGTTCACCGCCAGGCAATTGATGGTTCCTGTCGGCGGATGCATCACCACATCTTCAATGTGCGCGCGCCAGGCCAGCTTTTCGGGAGTGTCCAGAAGCTGCGCGAGCTTCTCTTTCCATTCCGGGCTGTCGAGGCCCGGTCGCCAGTTTTCAGAAATGGAAGCTTTCCACGCGAGCCAAGCGATTCGCGAGCGCTCCGTCAGAAGATTCATTGGCGCAAAACCTTCGTCTTCGGCAAAGTGCTGCGCGCCCGGGCCTACGATGAAAACGTGATTGGTTTTTTCCATCACCGTTTTCGCGACGAGCGAGGGATTCTTGATTTTCTGAATGGACGCGACGGCTCCGGCGCGGCGCGTCGGCCCGTGCATCACACTGGCATCCAGCTCGACGACGCCATCTTCATTGGGCAAGCCACCGTAGCCGACGGAATCGTCGTTCGGGTCATCTTCCACCTTGGTCACAACCGCGAGCGCGGCATCCAGCGTGTCGCCACCGGATTTGAGCAATTCCATTCCGTCATCGAGATGCTGCAAGCCGTTGGCGGAAGAAATAATCAGCGGACGAACGCCTTGCGCTGCCGCCACCGAATCCGCTGCGCCATCAGAAATCGCCAAACTTTTGCGTGGCGGATCGCCGGCACCGAAAAGCCTCCGCGTGCTCGCCGCGATTCCGCCGGTCAGCGTTGCCAGGAAAAAACGTCTTCGAGTCCACTTGTCCATGGGCGAACCTCTCAATGCAAAAACGCAAGATCAACGGCGACTCACAAAGTGGCAGTGCGATCGATGTTTCATGTTACGGCTGAAAACCGACGCTGTGCCACAGCTCCGCGCAGTTGTACATCGTGCCGTTGGTGATGACAAATTCTACTTTGCGAATATTGTGAATGGATTCCAGCGGATTGCCATCGAGAATAATCACGTCAGCGCGCTTGCCCGCTTCCACAGTGCCCACTTCCTTGTCGAGCCCCATCACTCGCGCCGGCACAATCGTGGCGGCCTGAATCGCTTCCATCGGCGTAAATCCGGCCTGCACGTACAGCTCGATTTCGCGGTACAGGCTGTGCCCCGGAACCGTCTGGTCTGTTCCGGCTACGATTGGAACGCCTGCCTTATGCAACACGCCAACAGCTGCGACTTCCTTCGCAAATACTTGTTCGTTGATTTCCGCGCGGGGTGATGGCGGCCCCACGTCCGTTAAAATCGCCTGCAGTTCCGGCGCTACTTTTGCCACTCCTGGCTCGATACTGGCCGCAGGTTTGGCGGTGCTAGCGCTGGAATACTCGAAAGTCGCGAGAGTGGGATCGAGCACTGTGCGGTGCTGCACCAGAAAGGCAATCGCTCTCTGCGCATCGGCCGAATTCAGATCCACATTCGCGCGCGCCTTGGCGCGATCCATGCGATTGGCATCTGCAGGAAGTGGTGGAACCATAATGTCGACGATGTAGGTGACGTGATTGATCTGGTCCTGCCCCGCTGCAATCGTTTGATATGCGTTCAAACCGATCGGCACATGCCCAGTGACCGTCATGCCGAGGCGGTGGGCCTCCTCCGCGACATCTTTGATTTCCTCAAGCTTCACGGAGCTGTAAATCTTCATCTGTTGAAAGCCCGCGTCGCGGTATTTGTCCGTCCACATTTTTGCCTGTTCGGGCGTGTCCACGCGCGCTACCCCAACCGCACTCGGTCCGCTGCCATCCACAATTCCGGCAAGCAGTAAACGCGGGCCGAGGCCGCGGCCATTGGCTATGGCATCGCGCACGGCGGTGATGAATTCAAATTCATTGCCGCAGTCGCGGACAGTGGTTGCGCCAGCTGCGAGATAAATCGGACCCCACTCGACCTGTTCGAAATGCGCGTGCATATCCCACAGGCCGGGAAGAATGGTTTTTCCGCGCGCATCCACTTTTTGCGCGTCGCTGGGAATCGTCACGCGCGACTTCGGTCCGGCATCGACAATCCTCCCTTTTTCAATCACCACAACCGAATCGGGGATTGGATCGCGGCCGGTTCCATCAATCAGAGTGCCGCCGACGAGCGCGATCTTTCCCGCGCGACTGCCCGAAATGCCTTTGGAGATTTCCGCCAGCGCGGCCATGCCGTCCGAGCCGGCGAGGCCGACAAATGTTCCCAGGCCTGTTTCGTATCCCTCGCGAATCGCTTCGAAATGATCGAACTCCGCGTCTGTGGTGACGGCAGCGACGAGATTGCGGTTCGCGTCAAACCATATCGTTTCGCGGCCCCAGATTAACCCTTCGACCGTGAAGCGATCGAACCTCTGGGGTTTGCCGTCAATGCTGACAGTATCGCTGCCGCGTGTCTCGACTTTTACCCGCCCCCTGGGCAGAGTGTCGAGCTGCGGGGGCGAGCCGTGCGTGGCCCAGTAGCGCACCATGAGCATCTGCATGGTAGTTGGCGCATAGCCCGCGATGGTAAAAAACTGCACGGGCCGGGCGGTTTCGGTCCATTTGCTGCGATCACGAAGACGGATTTTTTCGGTTTGTACTTCGACGGCTTGATCAATGTCCGTCAAGCGGGAATTTTTGCCTTTGATTTCGAACGACTGAGGAGTCCAATCGCTCGCTGAGCGAAATGTAGCCGTGAGCGGCACGGCGGTGCCGCGATCGGTGAACTTGAAATCAACTTTTACGTGCAGCGAATCGCCGTCACGCGTGATCTGGTAGGTTTCCTCGCCGATGGGCTGCTCAGTTTTGTGCAGGATGAATTTTCCCTGCTCCACGGAGGCGGAATCTGCGGTCGCGGGTTGCGCCTGCCCCGCTGCCGGCGCCGGAGATTGCGCGAATACCGTCAAAGGAGCTGGCATGGTTAGGGCCAGCGCAAGAAGGGATGCGAGCAGCGCGCCGCCTAGGGGTCTGACTCCCCGCATACGGATCGATTCCATTTCACTCCCCGAAATTCACGACGCAGCATAACTGCCTGCAAGCCGAGTCGCAAGCGAGACTGGATCCTGTGGCGAATTAGCGCAAGTAGAAGGCTGGCCGTTGCAGGCTCTTTGGATGAACTGAAGCTACGACCTGCAGAGATTATCGACTGTGCCGCTAAATGGAATGGTGCTGAGGAGCGATTCACCCTATCACCCGTTTCCAGCGCCCCCTGTTCGAGATCGTCCTAAGTCACGGTAATACAAGGGCTTCCAGGCACAGTCGGGTCGGTGCAGGGATGTGCCGTCCATTCCGGGCTTGCACAAATTTTTGCCTGTCCAAAGTGACAGTAAAAGGGAGTAGCCCAAAAGCTGTACGTACGTTCTATTTCCACGTTTGCAGCCGATAGGTACTGTGGGGTCAGTCACCCTGCTGGTGCCCGCAGGGGAAGGAAGGAGCCTATGTCCCACTGGATCGGAACGACATCCCCCTCAGATGCCGGAATGAACGATTTCAAGGAGTGCCTGAAAAACCTGCGCGACGGGCAGTCGGAAGAAGCCCTGCAACACGCCCGGCGCGCCCTTGGCATTGCTCCCAAAAACCCATTTTATCTTTCCTACACCGGGCTGCTGGCCGCGCTGGCTGAAAAACGATTCGGCGACGCGGAGTCGCTGTGCCGCGAAGCGCTGGGCATGAAACACAATCACGCCCAGCTGTACTTGAACCTGGCGGAAGTTTACTACCAGGCCGGACGCACATCGGACGCGATCACCACTTTGGAAAAAGGGCTGGTGTCGGCGGGAAGAGATTTCCGCATCCGGCGCGCGCTGGAAAAAATCGGTGTGCGGCGCATGCCGGTGCTTACTTTCCTGCACCGCAGCCATCCTGTGAATCGCACGCTGGGCAGATTGCGTCACCGGCTGACGGGCACGCACAAAGCTGCTTAGTATGATCTGATCGTTTCACACGGCTTGGTGCCTGCTGTGAAGCGCTGGCTTTTGGATCTGAGTTCCTCCTGTGCGCAGTGCGGGGCGGGTAGCCTGGCGGGGCCGCCCGTCCCGTTCCCCTCTTTTTAGTTTGGCAAATTCCGATAGGCTTCGTGATTGCAAATTATTGGAAGCGCGGCTTTCAGCCTTGGCCGAGCGGCAGGAAATATTGCGTGCCCTTTACAGGCTGGCGCAGGCGGCGGAGCAGTTCTTGCAGGTCCTGGTTGCGTTCTACGAAATCAATTTCCGAAGTATCCACCACCAACAGGTTTGCGCCTGAATAGCGGAAGAAAAAATGCTCGTAGGCGTTGGCGACCGCTTCCACATATTCCGGAGAAATTTGCGTCTCGGCGGGATCGGCTTTTTTCGAGACGCGTTTGCGTAGGACCTCGGGTTTGGCTTGCAGATAGATCACCAGATCCGGCGCGGGCACCGACGGCGCGAGCATTTCAAAATAGCGCTCGTAGAGTTTCAGTTCTTCATTGTCCAGATTCAGGTAGGCGAAAATCTTGTCCTTCTCGAACAGGAAATCGCTGACGATGGGAGCGGGATTCGTCTCCGGGCCAGTATCCAGCAAGCGGCGATGGCGCTCGTAGAGAAAATACATTTGCGCGCGGAAGGCGGAACCGGGCTTTTCGTCGTAGAAATCGCCGAGGAAAGGATTGTCATCGGCGTCGAAGATGCGGCGGGCGTGCAGTTGTTCGGCCAGCACTTTAGCCAAAGTGGATTTTCCGACGCGAATCGGTCCTTCGATAACGATATGGCGGGGTGGTTTAAAGACTGGGTCGCTCACGGCGCGTGATTATAGCAAAGACCGCGGGAAGTCCCTGCGTATCCGTGCGTGAATAAATTGGTACAAGACCGCGGCCGCAGAGCCCGATGGCGCGGTCCGATCACCACGACTTGGCGATGACGGTGATGATGCGCGCCAGGGAATCCACGTCGCGCGTATCAATGACTTCTGCTGGAGAATGCGAATAGCGCAGCGGCCAGCCCAGCGCGATGTCCACCGAGCCGTAGCGGACGAAGGCGGAGCCGTCATTGCCGCCGCCGGTGACGCCGTACTGAATGGGAATCTGATTCGCATGCGCAAGTTTGATGACTCGCTCGACCAGATCTGTCGGGACGATATTGGAATTGTCTACAGCGCGGATCACGAAGCCTTTGCCGATTTCCGCATCGCCGAAACGCTTCGATTCGATGGGCGAGTCCGCGCTGACGAATGTGTCCACGGCAAAAACGAAATCGGGTACGTGACCTTCGGCGGCTAGACGCTGCGCCTCTTTCGCCGCGCCAATCAGGCCTTCCTCTTCGCCGGTGGACCACACGAACGTGACGTCGCGATCTTTCAGCGGCGCGCCGAGCGCCCATACGGCGGAAATCAGCGCGGTGTCTCCGACGCGATCGTCGAAGCTCCGTCCACTGGCGCGCGTGCCGAGCAGCGGACGATAGGCTTTCGGAATCGTGATGCTGTCGCCGAGGTTGATGCCGAGTTTCGCGACTTCTTCCGGAGTGCGCGCGCCGACATCCACCCGAACCGGATTGGTCGAGCCTGGTTGTCCTGCATCAGTGGGCCACTTGAAATTCGCGGTATCCCAGCCGTTGGGCAGCTCGACGATCGCATCGAGATCGCCCTTTGCAGCGTGCACCAGCGCGGGATGCCCGGCGAAAAAGCTCAAGTCTCCGCCGCCGCGCCATTCGACTTCGAGCCGGCCATCTTTGGAGATGGATTTCACCGTGAAGCCGATTTCGTCCATGTGCGCAACGACCAGGATGCGCGGTGTTTTTGAGCCGGCCGGAGCGGTGCCGAGATGAAGGATCAGATTTCCGGCGTCGTCGGTTTCCGGCCTGGCCCACGAAGGAAGCAGGCGATTCACGAAATCGCGGACCGGCGCTTCGTGATAACTGACGCCGTACACTTCCACCAATTCACGAAGAACCTCGGTGGTCGGCAACGGCACGTGTTCGGCAAAACCGCGGCGACCTGGAATCTTGCCTCCGAATGAGCCGCCAGGCGGCGAACCTGCCAAGTAAAGATCCAACAGCTTTGTGAGATTCAGCAAATCGTTCGAATCAATCGTTTCCGCTGGCGTGTCCGTCCATGACGTAGCGATCGCCAGGTGCGCCCATTTCGCGGGTAACTGCGGCATGGGCAAATAACTTTTGGGAAGAATGTTCGCGGAGTAGTCGGATGCGAACGCAATTTTGTTGGCGTCGGCGAGCTGTTTTAGTTCGGTTGCAAACGCCGGAAGCGAGCCGTCGGTCTGTTGCACGCCAACTAGCACGCCGCCGCCTAGCTCGCGCCGCGGCGCGCGATGCAGCGTCTCCATTTCGGGGATGGGCCCGCCAGGAAGCAGGCGACCGATGTAAATCAATTCGTCGGCTTGCGTTTGCGTGAGGATGCGCTGCAGGCCGCGTGCGCCCGTCCGTTGTTGCACAACGAACGCGACGGTCAGAGTGCCCTTAATTTTCGTGGGGTCAACCCGGCTCAATAATTCCATAACCGCGGCAGCTCCAAAACGATCGCCGATCGAAGCGCCGGCCATTTTTTCGCCGTCTAAGTTCATAAATCTGCGATTGATGACGATCGGATCGAGAACGTCCACGCCTGCTTTGCGAACTTCGGCCTCCGAACTTGCGCCGATATCCACGTACATATTTTCGATGTCGCTAGCCTTTGGCGGATTGGTTCGGCCCGGTTGCAGATGCACGGAAAGACCCGCAACGACGCCATCAATCCATTTGCCCGCGGCCGTTTCGATCCGCACCGGCTGCGCGGAATACATTTCATTGAAAATCGGAGGCAAGCCTCCTTGTGGCAGCCGCTGCACGCGCAGGTGGCCGTCGGGCGTGATTTCGCTGACGACGAAGCCGGGCTCGTCAATCGGTGTCACGATCAGCCGGTGCGGCGCACTGCTGCCAATGGTGATGACCACGTCGCCGAGATTGTCCGTTACCGGGTGCAGGCCCTTCAGGCTCGTGCGAATCTTATCGCCTAGCTGATTTTCGTACCCGGAGACGGCGGGCGTTGCGACAAGTTCGTCCAGCCGCTCCGGGAGAGACCCGTACCAACCGGCAGGTTTTTGCGATTGCCCTACGGTAGGATAAGAGTGCAGAAGAAAAGTGGGCAATAGAAGCCACAAGACAAAAGCAAAGCGATGATTCATTGCGGGTTCCTCTCGGTTCCATGACGATTCGTGCGCGCAGTGCGAATGTATCGCAGCGTCAGCTGTTGCACAAATTCAAATCTACTTTACGCACGGCACAGTTCGGTGATCATTGCCTCGCGGCGTTGCAGGGCGATGGCATCAATGCGATTGAGGACCAGGAAATAGATCGCCAAGGCGACGGCAGCTAGCGCGATGAAAACGATGGCTGCTATCCAGATGTGGTGATACGCGCGCGCCACCAGAATCGCGAGCGCGCAAAGGCCTAGCACGACCGCCTGAATTCCGAGGCTTGCCAGCGCGGTGACTTGCGAGGCGCGCTGCCGTCCCAGAGTGGCGAGATCAACTTTTTTTGGCGTATACACGGAGAACAGATTCCCCGCCGTCAGATTCACAACGAGCGCGAAGAATACGCCGGTGAACGTCGCGAGCAGGACATCGAAGGAAGGCGGACGATACATCAGGCTTGCTCCGATCCACACCAGCACCATTTCCACAACGAGCACGAGAAAGTGCGTGAGGTTTTTTGCGAGCAGAATTTCGCGGAAGCGCACCGGCGAGACAAAATAAAACTGAATGCCGGCGGCATCGGCGCCGAAACTGTTGTAAACCAGGTTCGTCAGAATCAGCAGCGTGTAAGCGGCGCCCACGGGAAACGCCAAGTCCGAAGAGTGGCCCAGCAGGCCTCCGGCGCTGTCCGTTTTCCCCGACGAAAACCGGAAAATCAAGAGCACCACCACCGGCATCAGCAGCGTGAAAAGCATCGGGCCGCTGCGCGACAGATAATGTATTTCCTTTTCGAGCACGGCGGAAACCGGGCTAGAGACGCCGGGGACCTCCCAACCGAGCTGAATCGTGTGCTTGCCCGCGGGCGCGACGGTTCGCGCTACGGCTTCACTCAAGTTTTCGCCGCGATATTGCGCGCGCAAACGCAGATTCAACAGCCACAGCACCGCCAGCGTATAGGCGCACAGCAGGGCGATCGATCCAAGTGCCAACGCATATTCGGCGCGCAGGAAGTGCGCGATGGACTGCGCCGCGAGGCCCGGCGGCAGCAGCCGCTCGATGGGCAGGGCCTCGACGACGACGCTCGACACTGCGGGCTGATGAGAGCGGTTGCCATAATGGCGAACGAGCGGCCCGACGAATTGAAAGCCGATCACCATGAAAAGAAACAAAACGCCGAAGATTTCGCGGGTCTTTCGTTGCGCGAGCCAGCGTTCCACCCACGTGAAGAACATGCGCGCCAGCAGAATGTTGAAAATTGCGAAGAGCAGCAGCACCGGCGCGGCAACAAAGAAAAGCGGCGGTGAAGCGCAGGCAATGCCGATGGACATGCCCAGCAACCACAAGGTGCCCATGGCGGTGGAAGGATCGAGCGAACCGTAGGCGATACGAATCAGAAAATAAGATGGAAAGGTGAGCGGAAAGCGAAGCAGATTGGAAGAATCCAAATTTTCGGTGAAGGCGCTGGCCATCACCGGAAAAAGCTGCCAGAAGAGGAATACGGGCCAGAGCAGCAGAGGGAGCCAATCCACTCTTCCGCTGGAAACGAAATACCACGCGCTGAAGCCGAGCGCGACGGAACCAATGATTGCGCCCATGCCAAACCCAAAGAAAATGAATCCGCGTGCGACAACTTCCATGCGCCCGCGAATGGTGCGCAGGGAATTGACGAAGAGTTGCCAGCGGACGCGGGCGATCGCGGCGAACTGGCCCCGCATATCGGGAGAGAAGGTCAGCCCAGCCACGAGAGTTCCTGATCGGCGCGGCGCGTGCCGCCGACAATGCGCAGGAAAATCTGTTCCAGCGTGAGTTTTTCGCCAGGCGCGGGAGCGGACGCGCCAATCTCATGCGGCGCGCCGGCGGCGGTGAGTGCAGCGGCCGCTTGCGCCTCCACTCCCGCGCGAAGTTCTTCGAGAGAGCCCTGTGCGACGAGCTGGCCACGATGAATAATGGCCACGTGGCTGCACAGACGTTCGACAATTTCCAGAACGTGCGAAGTAAGAAAAATAGTGGCGCCGCGAGCGATCATATTCTGCAGCATGGATTTCAGTGTGTTGGAAGCGATCGCGTCCACGCCTTCGAACGGCTCGTCCAGAAATAGAATTTTCGGGCCGTGGATTACCGCGGCGGCCAGTGCGAGCTTTTTCTGCATTCCGTGGGAGTAATCCGTCACCAGGGCCTTGGGCTGATCCACCAGCTGCATGAAATCCAGCAATTCCGCGGTGCGTTTTGCGGCTGTCGAACGGTCGAGGCCGTACATGCGTCCGACGAAATTCAAGTATTCGGAGCCAGTAAGACGGCCGAACAACGCCATGCCTTCGGGCACGACGCCGATCTGGCGTTTCACTTCCACGGAATCTTGCGTCAGGTCAATGCCGAGAATCTGCATGCGGCCGGAAGAAGGCGCCAGCAAGCCGGTAAGCATTTTGATGGTCGTGGATTTTCCAGCGCCGTTGGGCCCGAGGAATCCGAAGAATTGGCCCGGCGCCACGCGAAGGTTTACGTCTTGCACAGCGACCAGATCGCCAAAGCGGCGCGTGAGATGTTCGCTGGAAATCGCCGGGGCGGCCGGCGTGGCGGATGTGCTCATCGAATTTCAGACTCTAGCATATTCGCGCAGTGACGCTAACCGAAGGTGTGTGTCGCGCCTCCAGCTCTGAGCGGTGTGACGATGCTAGCGCGTGTTGACGGGCGCCGCGGGCAATGTAGATGTCTGCGGAAAAACCGCGAGAATCGCCGGCAGCTCCAGGCGAAACGTGCTGCCGCCTTCGGGCCGGTTGAATCCGGTGATCCTGCCGCCGTGCTCTTCCATCACTCCGTAGCAGATGCTCAGTCCGAGCCCGGTACCTTTGCCCACTTCCTTCGTGGTGTAAAAAGGGTCAAAAACTTTTTCGGGCTCTTTCATGCCCGGTCCAGTGTCTGAGAATTCGATCACAACATTGCCGCGTTCACGCAAAGTGCGAATAAGCAACACTCCGCCACCCGCAGATTCCATGGCATCCACGGCGTTGCTGATCAAATGATAGAAAACCTGCAGCAATTGATTCGGGTCGCCGCGCACGGCCGGAAGAATGCTGCGATTTTCCAGTTCGATGCGGATATTTTTCCCGCGCAAATCGAGATTGCGCAGCTGCACCGCGCCGGTAAGAACGCTATTGAGGTCCAGCAATTGTTTTTCGGCAGGGACCTGCCGCGCAAAGCTGAGTAAATTGTTGACGAGGTCCTTGGTGCGGCGCGCCTGCTCACGGATTTTGTCGCCCAGCGAATGCGCGCGGGTATTGGCGGCGTTTTCGATCGTCAGCACGTCCGCATAGCCCAGAATCGCGGTGAGCGGATTATTGATTTCGTGCGCAGCGCCCGCAGCAAGCTGGCCCAGCGACGCCAATTTCTCGGATTGCACGAAATGTGTTTGCAGCCGCTTGACGTTTTCCAGCGATTCCCACAATTCGTGCACCAGCCCGGTGCGTTCCTGGTACACGAGATACTGGCGCAGAAAAACCAGAGCGGCTCCGACGAAAATCGCCACCAGCGTGACAATCAGACGAAAGCTTTTCACGGCGTCCGGCGCGGTGCTGGCAAACTCGCTCCATGCCGCGAGCAGCGGCGCAGCCAGCACACCCCACATCGCCAGACGAGCCGGCCACTGCGTATCGCGCTGTACCGAGGGTTGCTGCACTTCCGGCTCGAACGTTAAACTGTGAGCGATAATTCCCACTGTTCCCAGCCAGACGAAGGAGGCCAGCATCGGCAAACGGATCAGGCCGCCCATGGAAGGCACCATATGATGTATGGCCATCACGGACAGCGTCATTCCCGTCACGTACAGAGAGGTGGCGCCGAAAAGATGGCCGTACACGGTGCGCCAAGCGCCGCGAGTGCGCACGAACAGGAGACCAAAGCCGACCGCCACCACCAGGTTTTCAATCAGATAGCTGGCGAAGTCGCGCGAATGAAATAATTCAGGATTCGGCGAAACCACTTTCCATGGCATCGCCGCGAAAATATAGACGTAGAGCCACAAGATCCCCAGAAGCACCAGATCGATTAAGCCGAAGCGCAAGGTCTCACGCATCTTTCTCGCGTGAGGCATCAGCGCCAGCGAGGCTATGAATGGAACCGTGTGCAGAAAAAATAGCAGATCGGCGATGAAAGGAACTTGGGTTTCCAGGTGCAGGCTAAACTGGGTGTAAACCAACACCAGAATTCCCGCGAGCCAAAAAGTGCAGCCCAGCGCGAGCAGCATCCAGAATCCATTTTGCCGCCGGTAGGGAGACGCCGCGTTCCATAACAGACACGTATTGGCGAACAACGGAACTACGCACGCGAGAAAATAACTGAGCCCGGCGACGGTGGAATCGCGCGAGGCCAGCAGCATGACTGCCACGTAACCGCCGACAAAAAACACCCACGCGCAAGTAATCAGTAACGCTAGACGAGAAACCTTCATCGAAGGGGCACCAGAATAAATTTTATCGCACGCCCGGCGGATTCGGCGGCTTACTTCCAAAATCCATACGAAAGCGTTACGTAAGTGCGGCGTTGCGCGGAGCTGGCAACAAGGACAGGCGGGCGGCCCGAACGGCCAGGAGGTATGCTTAAGGTGACAGAGCGCTCCGGCTACGGTTTGGCATAGGCGTATCTACCGGGAATCATTGATTTTGCGAAGCTTACGACCGGCGTATAACGCTTGCAGCACCAGCGCACCGCGAAGTTCACGGATTTTCGGAGAAATGGATGTCCGCACCATCGGTAAAAGCAGGACGGAACGAAGGGCACCCACGCCGTCCCGGGAAGCACATTCATTTTCTTCTTCGGCTCGGGCCCGGCTTAATTACCGGCGCCGCCGATGATGATCCCAGCGGCATCGCAACCTACTCGCAAGTGGGCGCGCAATTCGGCATGGGCATGCTGTGGACCATGCTGTTTTCGTTTCCGTTGATGTCCGCGATGCAGGAAATCTGCGCGCGCCTGGGGCGGATCACGGGAGCGGGCATCGCCGAAAACCTGCGCAAGCACTATCCCAAGCCGGTTCTGTACGGCCTGATTGTGTTGCTCTGCGCGGCGAATATTTTCAATCTTGGCGCGGACGTTACGGCCATGGGCGCGTCGGCGCAGCTGGTCTTCGGAGGATCGCTGAACGTATATGTGCTGGCGTTCGGCACACTCTCTCTTTTTCTGGTGGTCTATGTACCGTACAAAAAATATGTTCACTACCTGAAGTGGCTGACGCTGGCGCTGTTCGCATATGTGGCGACGGCATTCGTGGTGCACGTCCCCTGGGAAATGGCGCTGCGCTCGACGCTAGTCCCTTCGATTACCTGGACGGCCGACTACTGGATGGCGCTAGTCGCGGTGTTGGGCACCACCATCAGCCCCTATTTATTTTTCTGGCAAACGTCCGAAGAAGCGGAAGACGTGCGCATGAACCGGAACGAATCCGCGCTCAAGCGGCGGCCGGAACAAGCGCGCGCGGAATTCCATCGCATCGGTCTGGATACCTGGATCGGCATGGGATTTTCGAATCTAGTCGCATTCTTCATCATTCTCACCACGGCCGCCACGCTGCACGCCGCGGGCGCAGGCAAAGGCATCGAGACCTCTGCGGACGCCGCCAGAGCATTGCAACCGCTGGCCGGACATTTCGCGTTCCTGCTGTTTGCGCTGGGAATCATCGGGACGGGCCTGCTAGCCATACCGGTGCTTGCTGGGTCCGCGGCGTACGCCGTGGCGGAAGCGTTCCGATGGCGCGCCAGCCTGGAATGCAGGCCGCGCCAGGCGCCGAAATTTTATGGCGTGCTCGCGGCGGCGACAATCATAGGAATCGCTTTGAATTTCTTGGGCATGAACCCGATACGCGCGCTCTACTGGTCCGCGGTGATCAATGGCGTGGTGGCGGTTCCGCTGATGGTGATGTTGATGATCATGTCTGCGAACGCGGCCATCGTGAAGAAGTTTTCACTCCCTGTGCATCTGCGTGTGATTGGCTGGACCGCGACGGCAGTGATGCTGCTGGCGTCGCTGGCATTTATAGCGAGCGGAATCCACGGATTGTTTTGACGCCAGCTTACCCGCGCGCCCCGTTGCCGTCCCGGCGCATTTGCTCGACGAGACGGGCGTGCTTCTCCGCACGTTCCCTGTACACCGCTCCCATGAGCTGCCATCCTTCCTTCTCGCCTTCGAGCAAACGAGCGGCGGTGTGTTCGCAGGTGACGGCCGCTTGTTCCCACCATCTGACATTTTCTTCGAGAATTTCAAAAATTTCCCGCATTGCCATGTCCATGCGTTTCTCCCAAGGTGCAGTCGTCACCGAATTTTGGCCTTGATCGTTTGCGGTCGTTGATGAGTGCATAGCCAGCTCCATTTTTCTGCGTAACTTCTGCCGCTCGACGGCGGGTGAATTTTCTGTTGCCGCTATTCAGCGGTTGGGTTGCGCGACTCGGTCGCGCTCGGGGTCTTGCCTGCAGGCTTGCTGGCGGCCCGCTTGTTGATGGCTTCATCGCCGGCCAGTTCGTCTTCCGGTGGCAGAATTTGCTGCGCGATTATCTTTTCGACAACCGTCTTAGGAACTTGTTGGAAATACGTACCCATTGCTCTCATGGCGCGCCTCCTTTCCTGCCTACACCGTAGCAGCGCGCCAAACATACGGGGAGGATCTTTTAATTGTCTCGCGTGAGAGCAGTACGTCGTTTAGCGCGACTGTGCGGGAGATAGCGTGACTAGCGTGGCGGATAGCGTGAGCGTTGCCAGCGCGGGCTACGGAGGGTTAATTGCACGCTGCCGTACCTTAATAAATTTTCTAGCGTACTTTAGCAAATCTCTCTTGACACGCAAAGCTGCGCTTGCTTAGGATAACAGTTCGTTAGTTATACGTTAGCTTTAGAGGGAGGCGTATGAGCGCAACTCGACCCGTGGCTCACTTCAAAACCGTGGCGCAGTTCGATGTTCCGAACTCGCGCAATGGCAAACACAAAAAGATCGTAACCCTGATACTTCGCGACCTGGACCAGCTGAAGGAAGGCGCGGCCATCAAAATTCCTTTGGCGGACCTGGGCGACTCGAAAGAGAACGTCCGTTCGGCGCTGAATCGCGCTACGCGCAAGAGCGAACGAAGCGTGGCCACAGCCACCGATGAGACTTTCCTGTACGTTTGGAATTCCCACAAATCTTAAGCAGCGGAAGTACACGGAAAGCTCGCCGAACGGCGGTGGGCGCTTGACGCGCAGCTACGGGAGGGGACTTCCGGACGCTGCGGTCAAGAAGTGGATTCGAGCAAGGTCCTGATCGTATTCAGCAGAAATTGCGGACCCTCATCCTTCAGAATCCAACGGTCCACCACGCCCATGGTTTCGTCCGGCAATTGTGAGAGCCCGGACAAAATGACCATCGGAACCGCTGGATTTATGCGCTTGAGCTCGCGTGCGGTGGCGATTCCGTTCTTGCCGGGCATCCAATAATCCAGCAGCACCAGATCGAAAGGCTCGGACTGAAATCGTTGGATGCCCTCGTCGCCGGAACGCGCCGTCAGCACCTGATGACCCGCGGTTTCCAGCACGCGCTTACGAATGTTGAGCGCGGCCGATTCATCGTCAATGCAAAGTATCTTCGCCATTTTTGCCGCGCTGCGTTCAAAGCGGCTGCGATCACGCTCGTTCAGAATCGCGCCAATGCCCTATCAGACGGCGAACCCCATCCCGTCAGTGGGAATGAAAACGGCGAACGAGGTGAGCGTGCGGCCTTGCCATTTGGCGCAGCGAAAGCGTATCGTGCCGTCGAGCTTCTCAACGATTCCGCGGCTAACCCACAGGCCCAGTCCCGTGCCTTTTTCCGCTTTGGTGGTGAAAAATGGCTCGAAGATTTTGTGCCGGTGCTTGGCGGGAATCCCGACGCCGGTGTCGGTGACGCTGACGCGAATTCCCGAGCGCACGCCGCCTGCCCACTGCGAACTGTAGCGCAGACTGACGCGCAACGTGCCGCCCTCCGGCATGGCCTGCAGAGCGTTCGCAACCAGATTGATGAAAATCTGCCGCAGCTCCACTGGAAATGCCACCACCAAGCCATCGGCCTCAAGATTCCGTTCCACGGTGACCTGATTCGTCTGTATCTGCCGGCGAAATGCTTCCAGCACGTCGTCCAGTATGAGGCGCAACGAAATGGGAACGGGATTCTCCGAGTCGCGGCAGAACGCCAAAGTCTGCCTGGCGATATGGCGTACGCGCTCCATTTCGTCGTTCGCGACGCGCGCCAGTTCACGAGCGTCCGCATCCAAGGACGGATGATCGCGCAGCAAATAAAAAACGTTGGTCACCGTCTCCAGCGGATTGTTGATTTCATGCGCGATCCCCGCGGCCACCCGGCCCATCGCCGCTTGCTTCTCCGCAGTGCGCAGAACCTGCTCCAGCCGCTTTTGCTCGGTTACATCGCGAACGAAGCAGCGCGTATGCACGAACTTCCCATTTTCCCAGAGCCCGTTCGAGTTGATCACCAGCTGCTTGACCGAACCATCTTTGCAGCGAAGCTCCGCCGGATAATCGTAGATGTCCTCCCGCCGCATCAACTTCGCCCAAAATTCTTCGAAGACATGCTGATGAACATGGAAGGCGCCCAGAGGGTGTCCGATATATTCTTGCGGCGAGTAGCCCAGCAGTTTCAGCAACGCTTTGTTCGTCCACAAAATGGTCTGATCCGGGCCGACTTGCTGCACGCCTTCCAACGCGTTTTCCAGAATGTCGGCCAGCTCGGATTCCCGAATCTGCAGCGACTGCTGAATATTCCTGCGCTCCGCTTTTTCGGTCTCCAGCGCGCGCGCCTTTTGCTGCAGCTGCGAAATATTCCGCAGGCGTTCCGCTTCGGTGACAAGGTCCGTATAGCTCTCGCCGGGAATCACGCCGGAGTGTTCCGCGCAGATTTTCAGGAACGGCTCGCCGTCTTCTGCGCGGGCGAAACCTCCGATGGGGTAAGCACAGCGCAGCGAAAAATCGTGAGTTTCACCCAAATCGTTCCAGAGTTGCTCCAGCCGGAGAGCGGCGTCGGGCTTGCCCTGGGCCCACAGCAGACTGACCATTTCGCCGAATGCCACCACGCGCGAATTCCCGCCGTGCGATGCCGCCCTGGCCCGAGCGACGCAGCCGCCGATCAATTCAGTGAACTGCGCGGCGTCCGGCCAGCCATCCACGTTAAATTTCGCCAAGGTCTCGGCCGCATCCAGCAAGATGAAGCGGCCTTGCAACACAGCCGTCATCGTGTCCAAACCGCGGGTCTGCAACTCCAGCGTCAGCGCTTCGCGGTGAGCCTTGGTCGCGATCACGATGGCGGAACTTCCAGTCCCCAACGCGCTGTCGATCAGCCGGCTTAGCCCGGTGATCAGCGATTGATCTTCCGCGTAGAACTGAACGGTGTGTCGGCAAGGTTCGTGGTCATGCGAATGCTCACCCTGCACAGGATGCGATGGGTCGGTTCCGAAAGCGTTCACCGTGCTCATCAACATGCTCCCGAGAGAAAGCCCCGCCGCAGATGGCCACGGTGATTTATGGCAGCCGCCTTCCCGTGGAAGATGGAAGTCAGCGTGCCTCGATTGTTTCAAGTGAGCGAGGCCTAAAGAATACCCTGAATGCTGTATCTGCCAGATGTGATGCGTTGCAGCTTGCCTGGGAAGCGTCTCGGGGCGTGAGAGGCGAATCAAGCAGATGGATTTGCGCCCATTCTGAGGACAATCTCGCCCGTGGCAGCATCGCGAATGAAGTACTCGGCCGGTGCGGTGCTGATCAACGCATCGAGGGCCTTCCTGCCGTCATCGAGCGTGGCGACCTGCTTGATCCACAACGGAGTGCCGTCATCCAAGGTGCGGAAAATGTCAAAACCTAAATCCATGTGTACCTCTGGCCAATGGTTTGGGAGCAAGCGTTCGCTCCTACTGCGGCAAGGGGCTGGACGTACGACTCACCAGCATCCAATGTACACGCTCGCGCAGAAGTTGTATGTTCAACCTTAGACAGCGCCAACCTTGTCTTGTAATTGAAGATAACGGCTGCACAATTGCCCGAAGCAAGACCCGGCATCATACTCTGAATGAGGAAATTAGCCTCACCAAATCGAACCGCATCCATACAACAAGGACCGAATGACATCCAAGAAACGCAAGGGAAAGGCCCGAATTCTTTTTCCAGCCGGGCTACCGGTAGCGAAGCCCGTGCACTACGACGCGGGCGAGACGATTTTTTCGCAAGGCGATGAATGCACGGATGTGCGTTACATCGAAGAGGGCGTGGTGAAGTTGACCCTGGTTTCGAATCGAGGCCGGGGCGGAATACTAGGATTTCTGGGACGTGGCGATTTCTTCGGAGAGAACTGCCTGAACGGCCAGGCATTTTATTCCACATCGGCGGTGGCCCTGGTGCCGGGCACAGTGATGGTCATCAACCGAAAAAAGATGGTGCGAATCATCAACGAGGAGCCGGAGGTCTGTTCTCGATTCATCAATTATCTCCTGGCTCGGAATCACCGCATTGAAGAGGATTTAATCGATCACCTTTTCAATTCCAGTGAGAAGCGCCTGGCGCGCACGCTATTGCTGCTGGCCGACTACGACGCGGGAAATTCGGATGTGACGATCATGTCCAGAATCAACCAGGACACCTTGGGGGAGATGGTGGGAACCACGCGCCCTCGTGTGAATTTCTTCATGAATAAATTCCGCAAGCTTGGCTATATCCACTACGACAAGAATGGCCGCCTGGAGGTTTACAAGTCGCTGGCAAAAGTGCTGCACGATGAACAGCGCGACTAGTAGCGAGCCGGATGAGTGACGCGCGGCCCGCCGGATCCTGGCATGGCCAGCGAGAACCGGGCGATGCAATCCTCGCTGGAGGCATGCTCAGCTTCGAGCGCTAGTTTGTAGAGCTCGCCTTCTGGTCCTTCACTTGCAGTTCGTTCACCACCTGCTGCACATTCGGAACCCCAGCTGCGACTTTTTCCGCATAAGCACGCTTTGACTGCGAGTTCACCTCGCCCGTTAACGTCACGACGCCGCTTTTGACGTCGTACTTCACGTGCTTGTTCAGCCGATTCTGAATCAGCGCTGCGTCCAGGTTTTTCTCGATGCCTTTATCCACATCCGAATTAATGGCCTTGGCATCGCTTGCAACGGCTGGCGGGACCACGGCGATCTGGTCCGCTACTACTTGACCAGCCGCGATGGACTTTGCGATCGTCTCCGCCTGCGACTTGTCCATATCAGACGGCACGTTGCCATCGAGAGTTACCACGCCCTTTTCCCGATCCTGGCTTACTTTCACGTCTTTCAAGCCGGCCTGATCCAGCGATTTACGGATGCTGTCGGAAACATCCGGGGACTTCGGTTGGGTGGAGCATCCCGCGAGGGCGCCGACGGCAAGCAACGTGAACAATGAAATGTAAGATTTGAGCTGTCCCATGTGCATTCTCCTTTGAACTGAATTCGCCTACTTGGAAGATTTCTTTCGCTTGCTTGTCGCGAGTCGTGCCGTTGCATGGCTCCGCTTCGAAACTGAGGCGGAGGCACGCCGGGTGGCGCGGGAAACGGAACTGTGTTTGCGGACGCGTTTACGGCCGGCGGGGCGGCGGCGACGCGCCGGGCGGGTTGCTTCGTCGACCTTTGCGGCGACAGCGCCCAGCGTCGAGCCGATCGAACGGGCTACCGAGGTGAGAAAATCGTCGTGTTTTGCAGCGGCCTTACGATCCGTAATTTTCATATGCTCTCCCTGAGTGATTGATTTAGAAATTCGTGTAGCAACTTGACCGACCGAATGAAAATACTTAGCCCTTTTTATCCGCCACCGGCGGGGTGGATTTCACCACGGGCACGTCTTCGCCGAGAGCGGTTGCCAAAGAGATCTGGTGGTCTTGTTCGTCCATGAGAATTTCGCGAATATGTTCGGCCATGGCGTACTCGCCCAATTGCTCGCACTGGCGGACCCTGACGCGATAATTCCGGATAGTCTCGCCCTCGTTGATCAGGTCGAAGCGCAACATTTCCCGGGCCTTGTCCGAAGTCCGAACGGGCTTCGGCTGCACCGCCGGCATGCCTCCCAGATAATCGATCTGGTTGGAGATCATCAGTGCATGGCTAAGTTCTTCCGCCGCGTGCTTTTCCAATTCGGCGGCGATATTCATGAATTCGGCGCCCTTCAACACCTGCGAGTACACGACGTAGGAAATGATCGCCTGATATTCGCGGGCCAGATCTTCGTTCAACAGCGCGATCAATTCATTGCGACTTACTTTGGGAACTTCCTGCGACGGTGCTTCAGCCTTCATCGTGTGCTCTCCTGTCTGAGGTTTCGGCGTCAACTCGAGAATGTCGGAGACGAAACTAGCGTTGACACGAACCACAATTTATTTGCTCCGCGCCGGGTATGAACTAGGCCGACGAGTTTTTCGCTTCGCGATAGGCGCGTTCGCCAACATCGGCGGCCTGGCGCACCTGGCCCTTGATCTGGTCGATGCCTTCCTGCGCGCGCTGCGTGATTTTGTGTCCGGCCGCGATCGCGCCGTCCAGATGCTCCTGCGCGCTTTCCACCAGGTACTCGCGAGTGTCGTTGCCGGACCGGGGAGCAAAAAGTATGCCCAGCGCCGCGCCTACACCCACCCCTATTGCGAATGCAGAAATTGATTCCGTCCAATTGTGTTTTGCAGTCATAACTTCCTCCGTTTTCCGACTAAGTTCTTCCGCTGCGAATCCGAATTCCAATCTGGTTCTTTAATGCCGCAAGAAAAGCTGCGAGAAAGCGCCGAGCGGCGGGCTTCCTCCCTGGAAAACTATTCCATGCCGCCGGATGTAGTGCTGCGCGCGCGCCGGTCATCCGTTTTGATGTCAGCGGAAGATTCGCCAGTGGAGGAAACATCCTCGGCGCTGGTGGTCTTCATGATCTGTTTGGCGCGCTTGATCGCTTCGGAGCTGTCGCAGTGCACGGACAGCAGAATGCCGCCCTTCTGCACGCGTCCTTCGTAGCGCTTCGCCTCATACTCCGGAATTCCGAGGCCGATTAATGCGCCGGTGAAACCACCGACGGCGCCACCGACACCGACTCCAGCCAATGCGGCCATGATCGGTCCGGCAGCAATCAACGGGCCGACGCCCGGGATGGCCAACGCGCCAATTCCAGCGAGCAACCCCAGCGCGCCGCCCAGAATCGCGCCGGAGCCTGCCCCGGTCGCCGCGCCTTCCGGCGCTTTGCTGGCTTTAGTGGTTCCAATCGGCCGCGAGCCGAGATTTTCCGGAAGCAGCGCGGAAATGTCGCTCGGGGCGAACCCGGAGCGAATCAGCGTGTCCGTAGCATGATCCGCGCTGGTCAAGGTCGAGTAGATCCCGAACACTGCCGTCTTTTTTCCTGTCATGTGTGTTCTCCTTTTTGTGAACTAGAGTCTGAGCTTGCTACGCAGGCCGGCCGCTACTGATTTGCCGGCGCCACTTCGAGCTGGTTCGTGACGTTTTCCGCGCCAACTACGGCTGCGGCCTTCGCCGCGATGCCGGCCTTTTCATCTTCCGTGCGCACCGGACCTTTCAGTGTGACTTTGCCGTCCTGCGTGATGATCTTGATGTTGTGCGCGTAGGTGGAGAGTGATTTGTCCTTGAAGATGGCGCTGCGAATTTGCTTCGTGGTGTTGCGGTCCGCCGGGTTCATCTTCTGCTGCTCGGCCGTCACCGCGCCCTTGCTGGCATCGCCTTGATTGGTCTTGGAATTGTCTGGAGCGGGCTGCTGGTCCTGCTGCACAGCGCCGGTAACCAGGGAAGCGCTCAAGAAAAGTGTCGCGCCCAGGAGGCATTTGCCGATTTTTGGTGCGAAATTCATTTTGCGATCTCCTTTTCGATTCGAATTCAGCGTGGCCTTTAACGCTCATCAAGAGCCTCAAAACCTTTTGCGACTCTGTTGCACGCAGACTAGGCGGAATCAAACGCCGGAGCTATACCGCGATGCGCGTAGATTTAGGGGGAGCTTGCGGTACAGCGGCAGAAGCCAATGAGCGAAGCAACCAGCCATGACCGCTGAAAGAGGTTCCAGCCGAAACCGCAAAATTCAGCGCCGGACGCGAACGAACGGAGGTCTACAGTAAACTCTGCGCAGCTCTAGTTGAATGAGTGTATGGTTCTTTAGGTCTTGATATCGTAAAAGGAATGAATTGGCGGAACTTCCGCGGAGCGGGCAGCGGCGCGCACCACTCCAATCTATCCGGCACATTCATCCCGAGGGGGACTTATATTGTTGCGTTCGGCTTTATTGTTCTTCGTGCTGGCGCTGATGGCGTCGGTCTTTGGATTCCTCGGAGCCGCCGCTGCTGCATCAGCCATCGCCAAGGTTTTGTTTTTCGTTTTTCTGGTCCTCTTGTTGGGGTCGCTCCTCGGCGGACTTTCGCGTCGCACGCGATCGCCTATCGGTCACTATGTAATGCGCAGTAAGGAGACGTCATGAAGACAGCAACGCTGTTGGGGTTCGTGCTCATCGTGCTGGGCGTGCTCGCGCTCGCCTACCAGGGCTTTACCTACACCACGCACAAGAAAGTGCTGGATGTTGGACCCATCCAAGCAACCAAAACGGAACACAATACCATTCCGCTCCCTCCCATCGTGGGTGGCCTCGCGCTGATCGGCGGCATCGTACTGGTTGCGGCGGGCAGCAAGGAAGCCTAGCAAGAAAGCCTAGCGAGGAAGCTTGGCGAATTGACGTTTCATGCGACTGGCCCGGAGATGATTGCATTCCGGGCTAGATTGTTCCGCCGAGTTGCCCTGCCACATTACTGCGAATGTTCGGATGTTCCTGATTCCCCGCCTAATGCAGCCCCGCTCGCGTTTCCAGCACGCTCACCGTATCCACCATCGCACCGCGCAGCCGCGCCGCATGAGCACGCTCCGAAAGAGTGGCTTGCAGAATGCGCTCCAGGTCCGTCTTGCGGTAAGGATGGCAGATAAAATCAAATGCGCGGATATGCAACGACGCCAGATAGTCCCTGTATTCGTTGGGGCACGCCGGCTCGCACACGATGATCGCGGGAACTTCCACCGGCCGACGCTTCAGCAGTCGCACCACGTCGCGATAGGTGCCGTCAATCAGCCAGAAGCCGCAGAAGCACGCCGCCACATTTTCTCTGGCGAGTAGCGCGCGCACTTCGCCCGTGCCCCTCGCCCAAAGCGTGCGCAACGGATACATCTGCAGCAGGTCGCGCATGCTGCTGCTGATGACAGGATCAACCGTCGCCACCAATACAGTCGGTGCAGCGGCTTCCGGCTGGAATTGTTCGTCGGAATCGCACTGCAAGACGCTGGAGAAATTCTTGGTAACAGCCGCTTTCTGGTCCATGGCTGGGTATCCTTTCCGTTTTGGCGCGCGAAGAGAACAAGAAGCCGGCCAGCCCTCAAAATCTGGCGCGAAATTTACAGCTTTTCGTTCTCTTCCGCACCGGCATAATCGCGGATTGCACGCAATTCAACAATACGGGCAAGGCGTTAAGCGCTTCGGCGGAGTTGCTGTAGGGAAAATCGAGCGGGAAGAGAAGCGAACGTGCCAGGCGGAATTTCACTCAGCCTTGAAATTCAAGCGTGAGCAACTTTACTGCGGTGCTGGCACCGGAATCGCATAAGTTTGCGGCGCCCAAACCAATCGCCTTCGCGCCAAATCCAGAATAACAACGATGCGGCTATGCTTCGACGATTTGATTTCGTACCGCGTAGCGCACCAACTCGCTCACAGTGTGCAGCTGCAACTTGCGCATGATATTCGCGCGGTGCGTTTCAGCCGTCTTCACGCTGATGTTCAGCGAGGACGCAACTTCCTTGCTGCTCTTCCCTTCCGCCAGCAGCTGCACAATTTCCCGTTCGCGAGAAGTTAACCGGTCACGCAGCGCGGTAGGAAGTTCGGTACGCATCCTGCCTTCTTTGAAGCTCGAAAGCATCACTTCCGTTGCGCGCGGCGTCAGAAACGGTTTGTGATTCGCCAACGTTTCGACGGCGACGATCAGGTCGCGGTCCGAATCAGACTTCACGATGTACCCGCGCACCCCAGCTTCCAGAATGTCGCGAATCAACTGATCCGAATAATGCACCGAAAGAATCAGAATTTCCGTGTTCGGAGATTCCTTGCGAATTCTGCGCGCCGCGTCCACGCCATTCAGGTCCGGCATGCTGATGTCCAGGATCGCGATATCCGGCTTCAGTTCCTGCGCCTTCAGGACAGCCTCGCGGCCCGTGTGCGCTTCTCCACAAATCTCCCATCCCGCGTGTGATTGCAGCATCCCTTTGATGCCACGCCGCATCAGGTCGTGATCGTCTGCAATCAGAATACGAAGCGATTTCATTTTTCTCTCCGGCAAGAAGGGGTTGGTGTCGCGATAACCCAAGATACTCCCAAGAACAGATTTCCCATAGTGGGACGAGGCCGGTGGCCAATCCGTTTCATCCAGCGCAAAGCTGCTCCTGTTCACCAGCCAGCAGCCACCGGATCGCCTGGTGGCGGCGTTGCTCCGCCCCGTTTATGAGAGTTACTACATTCCGGGGCCCGCACGTCCCGAGGCGGAGCAAGCTGCCGATGAATTCCTTTATGAAATGGAATGAATTCCACCCGGCCTGACCTGGCGCAAGCCGCGGTCAAATTACGGTATCTCTACCGATTCGTCTATCGGAGTCATCCTGTAGTCTGCGTAGGTAGATTCCTGTAGTCGAGCACCGCGAAGAAACAGAATCATAAGCACTTAGCAAATCCACAGAGGTGATTTCACCTTAGGGAGCCTTGATTCGCGGGCGCTTCTCGGGCGGGGAGCAACGCATTCAACTGATTGACGTTGCGGACAACCTTGGCCCATTCCTTCTTGTCCTTCTTGGTGGCGAAAGGCGCGCTCAGATCTCCATAATAATTCAACAGCGCTGTCCTTAACTCCGGCGAAACCGCAGCGAAATTGTTCTTCTGCAAACGATCCAACAGGTTCGCGTAGGTCTGGTCCGCCAGAGGATACTGGCCGGGCGTGGTAACCGTGCCAGTGTCAAAATTGTCGTTCACCAGAATCGTGTGGCCCGCACTCCGTTGCTGATTCACCAGCTGCAGATAGTTTTGCAGCGCATTGTCGAAGCTGGCGACGAACAATTTTTCGGCGTCAGGAGTGGGAATCTTGAACGCCAGAGCTCGAAACGGCCCGATCTTGGGCATCAGTTCCAGCAAGAAACCCAGCAACCGAGTGCCGAAGCCAGGCTTGTGATATTCGCCGGGCCACTGTTTTTCATAATTCGAACGCGAAATACGATAGAGAAATGCGTTGCGCGTGATCCCCGGCGAGCCGCGCTGAATTTCGTCTTTCTTGTTCTTCCAGGCGATTTTCGTGGCCTCCGGTATCAGCCGGCTCACTCCTCTGCGGTAGGAAGCGATCGCCAGGTCGTAATCGGAAAGCACCGAATCGAGATTCAGCGAATAAGTTTCTTGAAACGCGCGCGCCAGCAACTCCTTGGAAACTTGAAAACCAATGCGATCGCGGTAGGCGTCCGAGGCGTATCGTCCTTTGGCGACCTGCAGCACGTCGAATCCGAATTCGGTTTTCAAATGCGCGAGGGGATTTTCATCGTAGGTGACGCTGGGACCATACTTGCGGCGCAGTTTCGGATAGAGCAGCGCCACGGCGAGATTTGTGCCGGTGCGGTGGCCTTCATTGTCCGCTGCGTAGTGCGCCAGCGCGCCCAGAGCGAACGCATACTCGTTCAGGTCCCGCGAATCACGCAGCAGCGCTGCGACGAAATCTCCACTGCGCACGTAATGCACCAGGTCGCTGAATAGCTTATTGCCGAATGGATAGTAGCCCATGTCCTGGATGACGCAGCCGCCATAGGCGTATCCATGCGCAGCCTTCAGTTCTTCGCGAGTGGCTTGAGGAAATCGTTCCAGCAGCAACGGTTTGATGGCTTCGTCCCATGCACCGTCCACGATCGCTTCATGGGCCAGGACGGAATAGGCGCCGGAAGGAGTCGGTGCCACAAGCAGCAGAACCACGCAACATACAATCGCTCGGGTCCTTAAGACGTGGCTGAAATTCGTGCGATAGGAGGGCATTTGCAGGATTGCGCGGACACCATTCGTTAGTAGCTCCAACTCGACGCGTGCGCTTTGCCAACGTCACTGGCCCGTTCTGTTACGGATAGAGTCACAACGATTGTGGTTCCGCTCGGCCGCGACCTGATTTGCAGCCAGCCACCGAGCTGCCTTACGCGTTCACGCATTCCGCGGATGCCAACGCCCAGTTGCCCGCCGCTGCTATTCAGAGTTGCCAGAATGTCCTCAGCTATTCCTTTGCCGCTGTCCGCCACTTCCAGGCGCACCACATCCGAGCGCACTTCAATCTTAACGCTGGCCGTGTCGCTGCCCGAGTGGCGATAAATATTGGTCAGGCTTTCCTGCACGATTCGAAACAGTGTCCTTTCCACAATCTCGGAGAGACGATCCGGACCTAGCGAGACATGTAAATCCACTTTCACTTTGCTGCGCTGCATAAATCCTTCTACGTACCATTCCAATGCCGACCGTAATCCCGCGTAGTCCAGCGTCGGAGGATACAGAAGGTAGGAGAGTGTGCGAATTTCATCGGAGGCTTTCTGGGAGAGCATGATGGCTTCGCGAATCATGTCCGTAGCGCCTGGATCCAGGCTGGCAAATTTCGCGTTCACCGCGGAGAGGTGAATTACCAGCGCGGCCAGACTTTGGCCGGTGCTGTCGTGCAGTTCGCGGGCGATGCGACGCCGCTCTTCATCCTGCAATTGCAGCAAGCGCGCGGAAAGATTGCGCAGCGCTTCTTCGGCCTCTTTACGAGGGGTAACGTCGCGATTGATTTCCAGAATCCCGATGGTGCGGCCTTGCCGGTCGCGCTGCAAGACGTGACGGCTGGCAACCACGATCCGCTTGCCTTCGCGCGTCCAGTGCACCAGCTCGCCTTCCCACGAACCAAGGGCGAGTAGCTTTTCGTACAGTTGTTCGACCGGCTCGGGAAACTCCGTTTTCAGGAATGTATGCGTTACGTTTCCACA
>Ga0070762_10000038_pt1 | contig 36131 bp, 31 predicted proteins | sample HubBroMetageREF2_FD_66726 | JGI IMG/M metagenome (GOLD analysis project Ga0070762, IMG submission 66726) | Reference soil microbial communities from the Hubbard Brook experimental Forest, New Hampshire, USA - Hubbard Brook CCASE Soil... | ecosystem: Environmental > Terrestrial > Soil >...
CGATCCTAAATTTAGCGACGCGCTGCATGGCCTGGCGCAAGCCTATCACGCCCAGCAGGATTTTGACCGCACCATTGAAACCGCACGCCACATCCTCGCGCTCGACCCCGACGACATCCTCGCATGGACCACCATCTCGCGTGCTTATCAGCGCAAAGGCATGGTCCCCGAAGCCGAAGAAGCCGGTAACAAGGCCCGCATCCTCGGCTGGAAGCAGCAGTTGAAGGAACAGAAAGCCAACACCGGAAAAATCTAGAAGCCGTGTGATATCTGATAAATGTTCAGCGGCGCACGGCACGCGCTGCTTCAGGGGTAAAGCCCTTTTATTTGCTGGGCCTAACGACGGGGCTGAAGCCCCGCCCTTCCGGATCACCCATTGATGAGATCACTTGTAGTCGCGCGCCCACAATGAAAAAGTAATTTTCATGCCCCGCGGTTCGGCGCCGCAGCTCGACCAGCGCGCTTCAGTGCCTGCGCAACCAACTCACCATTGCTCTTCGTCTGGCTGCCGTCCGGCAAAGTAAGCACATCCTCAAATCCAATCCGCGTGTTGTACCCGCGCTGCGCTGCCACATCAATCATTTCCCACGCCGTGCGATTCAATCCGTGCAAAATAATCGGCAAGGAAATTCCAGCGCCGCGCAACAACGCCTCGATCCTCCCCACCACCTCGACTGCTGCATCCATCTCCTGGTGTTCTGGCTCCAGCAACACCCAGCGGCAGCGCGCCGCGAGCCCACTGTCCAGAAATTTCTCCGTCGCCAGCACGCTGCCCATCCCCGCCTCGACGCCCATGCCTTTCGACAGCAACAGTTCCGCCAGCGCGATGCCGCCCTCTTCGTTGAAATTTACCGAAGCAAAGTCTGGAGAAGTTTTCCACGCCGCCACTTTTTCATGGCGCTCCCGCGCATCCCGCACCATCCACAAACCGGTGCTTACGCCAAACGGGATCCCAGGAATTTCCGCGCGCACCGCCGTCGCCGCACGCGCCACATCATCCGCATCCACACTCTCGCGCCCATCAACAGCACGCACATGAAAATGCGCTGCGCCAGCCCCTGCCGCAACGGCTTCCTTCGCGGCAGCGGCCATTTCCTGCGGCGAACACGGCACACAAGGATGCTCAGCGCGCGTCCTGCCCCCGTTCAGCGAAACTTCAATCAACATAAAAACCCCTTTGGACTGCGGCAGCATGCCGCCGCTTTCTCTCGCGCAAGGCTTGCCTCGCGCCGCCCAAAAACAATACAGAAAAAAAAGAGCCGAGCAACCTGCGCTCGGCTCCCACATCCAGGTGCCAATTTTGTCCAGGCCGAGGTAAGGTCACAGCATGCCGCGCCCGTACCCCTGATTCATATTCGCGCTACGCGAACTACAGCGCCGCGCAGACGGACTTAACTTCCGTGTAATGCTCCAGCACCTCGTGCCCCATCTCGCGGCCCCAACCAGACTGCTTGTAGCCGCCAAACGGAAGCGAGGCGTCGAAGATGTTGTAGCAATTGATCCACACCGTCCCGGCCTTGATCTTGGACGCCATGCTATGCGCTTTCTTGATATCGCGCGTCCAAATCCCAGCGGCCAAGCCATAGATCGTGTCGTTCGCAGTCGCCACGATTTCGCTCGGATCGCTGAACGGGATCGCGGTAACCACCGGTCCGAAAATTTCTTCCTGCACCACTTTCATTTTCGGGTTGGTGTTCACCAGCACCGTCGGCTTCACGAAGTAACCGGTCGTCCCTTCGCGTGAACCGCCAGTAACAGCCTTTGCGCCTTCCTTCTGGCCGCTCTCCAAATAGCCGCAGACGCGATTAAGCTGCTCTTCTGAAACTAGCGGGCCCAAATCGCTTTCCGGATCAAATCCCGGACGGACGCGAATCTTCGAAGCGTTGTCCGCGACGCCTTCGACGACCTTGTCGAATGCTTTCTTTTCGATATACAGCCGCGAACCGGCGCAGCAGCACTGACCCTGATTGAAGAAGATCGCGCTGGCCGCTCCTGGAATCGCGGTGTCGAGGTCGGCATCGTCGAAGATGATGTTCGGCGACTTGCCACCCAATTCCAGCGATACCTTCTTCAAGTTCCCCGCCGCGGCCTGCAAAATCAGCTTGCCGACTTCGGTGGAACCTGTGAACGCAACCTTATCCACGTCCGGATGCGCGGCAAGAGCAGCACCAGCGGTTTCGCCGTAGCCCGGAACGATGTTCACTACTCCGTCGGGAATTCCGGCTTCCTGGATCAATTCACCCAGGCGCAGCGCCGTCAACGGCGTCTGTTCGGCAGGCTTCAGCACAATCGTGCAACCCGTCGCCAGAGCCGGACCCAATTTCCACGCCGCCATCAACAGCGGGAAATTCCAGGGAATGATTTGACCGACCACGCCCACCGGTTCACGCAGCGTGTACGCGTGGAACATGCCCTGCTTCCACCCGGACATCGGAACCGTGTGGCCCTCAATCTTCGTCGCCCAACCGGCGTAATAACGGAAGTGATCAATCGAAAGCGGCAGATCGGCTACGCGCGCAATCTTCAGCGGCTTGCCGTTATCGAGCGACTCCAGCTGCGCGAATTCTTCCTGATTCTTTTCCAGCAAATCCGCCAGGCGCCAAATCATTCGCCCGCGTTCCGAAGGCGAGATTTTCGACCACGGCCCGGTCTCAAACGCGGCGCGCGCCGCTTGTACTGCGCGATTGATGTCCTCCTTATCGCCCTCGGCAATGTTGGAAAGCACTTCGCCGGTCGCCGGATTGTAGGTCTTGAACGTCTTGCGGGAAGCCGCGTCAACCCACTTGCCGTTGATCAGCATCTTGCGCGTCTTGGTCACATACCCGGTAACATTCTCAGTCGGTTTCACAGCTACGGATGCAGTTGCCATATCGTGTTCCTCCTTCAGTCTTCGTTGATTTTCTGGAAATTCAAAATCCTGGTGTCGCTTTACGTCACGGGCGCAGTTCCTTGAATTCGCGTGGAACCAACCGCCGAGAGAAAAATGTTCGTCGTCTTTGCACCTGGCTGGAAGCTGCGCGAAGCAATCGAGGTTTTCTGGACCATTCCAGTCACCCTGCGGGGGCTAGCACCGCGTATCATAGTCGCCCAGCCCGCCCGGTTGCAATAGGCCACGCGAATGGCGCGCATCATTTTTTCGATGGTGGGATTGACGCTGGAAGTGGCCTCTAGAGTACGGCCGGCGCGCCGCACGATCAGGTTTTCGCGGGCGAATCGAGGAAACAACATACTAGGCCGCGTTGCGCACCCAAACCCGCTGCGTTGCAGGCTTGCCTAAATGAATGCGCGCGGCATGGCCTGTGACGGACAGGACCATCGTCTCATCATATTCCCGCTGATGAACGCGCACCTTCGTCCCAGGATGCAAGCCGAGGCCGGTCAGAAACTCCAAAAACTTGGGGTCCTTCTCGTAGACGCGCAGAACTTCGTACGCCTTCCCTACCTGTACATCCGACAAACGCACCGCGCCAAATTTCCGCCGCAACTTGGCCATACCTCCCAGCAGCGGCACGCCATGCGGACAACGGCTGTCGCGTCCGAAGCGCTTCAGCAGCAACTCCGCGACTTCCGGCGAAATCCCGTGCTCGAGTCGCTCGGCTTCTTCGTGCGCGCGCGCCCACTCCAGGCCAATCACGTCGGTGAGCAGCTTTTCCGCGAGGCGATGACGCAGGACCAGATGGCCGGCGATCTCCTGGCCCTTGGCCGAAAGTTCGATGTGCCCATCGCGGCGCACGCGCAGATATCCGCCGCGGGTCATACGTTTCAGCGCGGCCGTCACAGCCGGAGGAGTGACGCCCAAATCCTCAGCCAGCCGGGCGCTGATCGGCGCTTGCTCTTCCTGCACCAATTCCCAGATGGCCTTGAGGTAATCTTCCTGGGATACGCTTGTAGTTTCACGCCGCATAGTTCTGTGCTCTGATCCTTTGCGACCGTTAGCGTGCGACGGTTAGCCCGCGCTCGCGGCTTGCGTGCGCAAGCGCGTCGCTAACACCTGCACGCGCGCTGCGATGTCGTCGCAAATGGTGCGATGCAGCGCGATATCTTCGCCGAACGGGTCCCGCACCTCCCACTCCTCCACGTTATGCTCCGGAAACAGTGCCGTCCCCTGGATTCCGGACATATTAATCACCACATCCGGTTTCCGCAGCTTGTGATAGTGCAGCCCCTTCGAAAATTGCCCATCGAACGATATCCCGCGCTCGCGCAGCACCGCTTGCGTGGTGGTGTCAATGAAACCTAGCGGCGAAACTCCCGCGCTTTCCGCGAAAATAATGTCCGCGTACGAATGCCGCGCGATTGCCTCCGCCATCTGGCTGCGCACACAATTTCCGACGCATACGAAGAGTACTTTTACTGGAGCGTTCATGTTTGCGACAGAATCTCACAATTTTTACGCATTCGCGACGCCCGCGCCATTTCTCGCCATGCGCACAAAATACTCGTGTACGGCTGTGTCGTCACTCAGCTCGGGATGAAACGTCGCTGCCAGAATCTTTCCTTCGCGCACCAGGACCGGGTGGCCCGCATCCTCCGCCAAGACTTCCACGCCCGCGCCCACTGATTCAATAATTGGCGCGCGAATGAAGACCATCTCCAGCGGCTGGGCGCGCAATTTCGTGTGGCCCATGTGCACGTCGCTTGCGAGCTGGCGACCGTACCCGTTGCGCAGCACGGAGGCGTCCAGCAGGCCTAAGGACGCCTGCGCCGGACCGTGCACTTCTTTCGCCAACAAGATCGTCCCTGCACACGTCCCGAAAAACGCGCCATCCGCGGCCGCGAATTTCTTCAGCGCATCGAACAGGCCTTCTTCCGTCATCACCTTCAGATGCGTGGTGCTCTCGCCGCCCGGCAGAATCACGCCGGCGAGCTCCGCCAAATCCGCAGGCGTGCGCGCGAATTTGTATGCGACGCCCAAGCGTGCGAGCACTTTAGCGTGTGCTTCGTAATCACCCTGTATCGCAACAATCCCTATTGTCAATCCGTCATGTTTCATTCGAATAGCCTCGAGAAAATTCAGCGCGCGAACGTCTGGCGGAAAAACGTAGGGGCGGGTCCCGCGGCTGCGGGACTCGCCCCCTCAACCAATCCACAACCCAGCGCCGTCGGCGCGGAATAAGTTAGCCCCTCACCAGCCGCGCGTCTGTAGCAGATCTTTCTCGTCCATTTGGCGAATGTCGAGACCCTTCATTGCGTCGCCCAATTCTTCCGACGCTTCCAGCACTATCTTTGCATCCTTGTAATGCGTGGTGGCCTTCACGATGGCGCGGGCGCGGACTGCGGGATCGCTGGACTTGAAAATTCCCGAGCCGACGAATACTGCCTCGGCGCCCAGCTGCATCACGAGCGCGGCGTCTGCTGGAGTGGCAATGCCGCCGGCCGAAAAATTCGGAACGGGGAGTTTGCCGTGTTTCGCGACCCAAGCCACCAACTCGAACGGCGAGCCGAGTTCCTTCGATTCGTGCACCAATTCTTCTTCGCCAAGCAAAGTGAGCCGCTTCATTTGGCTTACGATGGTGCGCATGTGCCGCACCGCTTCTACGATATTCCCGGAGCCTGCCTCGCCCTTGGTGCGCACCATTGCCGCGCCCTCGGCGATTCGCCGCAGGGCCTCGCCCAAATTGCGCGCGCCGCAAACGAACGGCACTTTGTAAGCGTGCTTCCACACGTGATGCTCTTCGTCGGCAGGCGTGAGCACTTCGCTTTCGTCGATGTAATCCACCTCCAGCGCTTCCAGCACTTGCGCTTCCGCGAAGTGGCCGATGCGCACCTTGGCCATCACCGGAATCGACACGGTGTCCATAATTTCGCGAATGATGCGTGGGGCTGCCATGCGCGCCACTCCGCCTTCTTTGCGTATATCCGAAGGTACGCGCTCCAGCGCCATTACCGCGCAGGCGCCGGCGTCTTCTGCGATCTTGGCCTGCTCGGCGTTGGTCACGTCCATAATCACGCCGCCCTTCAACATTTCCGCCAGGCCCACTTTCACGCGCCACAAATTATTATTCATCAGTTCCATTGAGTTTCTCCCTCGGTCTCGCCTGCGAATTTCACTTCTGGAGCGGCTTCCCTGCCAATTCCTTCGGCGCACCGGCGTTCGCGGGCTGCTTCGTGGGAATAATTACAAACCGTCCCTTGCCGCGCGCCAACACCTTACCCGAAACATCGCGTATCTCGCCAACCATGAACAGATTTCTGCCGGTCATTTCCACTTCATAGCCTTCGATAACCAAGTCCGCGTCCACCGGCACCGGCCTCAAGTATTCGATGGTCAATTCCGCCGTCACGGCATGCACTCCGCGGAAGCGGCAGACCTTACCCATCACCTCATCCAGCACAGTAGCTATGATACCGCCATGAATGAATCCCGCCCCACCCTGATATTCCGCACTGAGTCGAAAATTTCCGCGAATCCGTTTCGCGTCGTCGTCCTGCTCGAACGTGAGCAACATGCCGCGCTCGTTCGCGCCGCCGCAACCAAAACAGAGATTCGCCGGATTAGGTTTCAGCAGCACGATTTCCTTAGACCAACGCCACGCGCGAATGCAATTCACTGCGCGCGCCGCGCTGCCGCTTGCGAAACTCAGTCTTCACCACCTCGCCCAAAATCTCAATCCCGCGCGCGATCCGCTTTTCGTCCAGACTCGCAAATCCCAGCCGCAAAGTATTCGGCTGCGGGTTCTGATGGTAAAAATACCGCCCCGGCACGTACATCACGCCGCGTTCCCGAGCATGAATCACAAGTTCCCCTGCATCAAATCCCGCCGGCAGGCTCAGCCACACAGACATGCCACCCTCCGGCCGCGTCCAGGAACTTCCCTCCGGCATGAATTTCCCGAGCGCCGATTCCATCGCGTCCAACCGGTCGCGATACACCTTTTTCATCTTCACCAAATGTCGCGCCAGATGCCCCCGCCGGATAAATTCCGCCAAAGTAGCCTGCGCCAGCTGGTCCGTATGCAAGTCAGTGGCCTGCTTCACCAGCCGCAATCGTTCAATCACGCTCTCCGGCCCAATGCACCATCCGACGCGCAATCCCGGGAACGCAATTTTCGAAACGCTATCAATCTGGATTACGCTGCCGGTGCGGTCGAGAGAACGCAGCGAAGGCGTTGCCGTCCCGCGCAAGCGCAGCCGCCCGTAAATATAATCTTCAATCACGGGCACTTGATAACGCGCGGCCATTTCCAACAAACGCCGCCGCTCGCTCATCGGCAAAGCGGTTCCGGTAGGATTGTGAAAATCAGGCGTCGCGAAAATAAATTTCACGCGGTTCTGCATCAGTACGGATTCCAGCGCGTCAATATTCAGGCCCAAGCGACCAGCCGGCGCGTCATCCGTATCCACCGGCACGGCCAAAGTGCGAATTCGCGCCGCGCCAAAAGTCGCGAGCGCTCCCGGATACGCCGGATTTTCCAGCGCGACCGCATCCCCGGGACGCAAGAACGCCTTGCACACGAGATCAATCGCCTGCTGGCATCCGCCCGTGATCAATAATTGCTCGCTGCGGACGTTCAGCCCTTCTTCGCGAAAAAATTCAATCAACGCGCTTTTCAGCGGCTCGTATCCATCCGAAGATCCAATCTGCAGCACCTTGCGTCCGTCGCTGCGCAAAACCGCGTTGCAACAGCTGCGAAACTCCTCGAGCGGAAAATGTTCTTCCGGCGGGCGCGCGGCCACAAACCCGATCGCATCTTTCGGCACTTCCGGAGTCAGGCGGCTCAAACCATCCTCTCCACGCTCGTCCGCAAACAAAGTTTCCCAGCGCACCGACCCGCCATTCCCATTCGACCGCGGGGGTGGCGTGAACTGTCGCGACGGCGCGCCGCAAATATAAGTGCCACGCCCCACATGCCCCTGAATCAATCCCTCGGATTCGAGTTCCGCGTAAGCGTTGGCCACCGTAGTGCGATGCACCCCGAGCTGCGTCGCCAATTCGCGGCTGGCAGGAATCCGATCGCCGGTGCGCAATTCACCGGAATGCACCAGCGCGCGCAACTGATCGCGCAACTGCACGTACAGCGGAATATGGCTTTCAGACTGGAGATGTAGCGGCAGCATTGGCTCACTCCTACAGACCAATATACCGAGACAATTATAGCCGTAAAGAGCCAATATGTCTCTGCGCAGTTGGCATGCAATTTGTGACGGTCTCGGAGCGGCGCCTGAGGGATTTGCTTTTGCGCCCATACTGGCCGTGGTGCTCTTAACTCTTAACTTTCAACAGCCCACTCTCAGCCGCCAGGGGGCCGCAGAAGATACCTCTGCACCTTCCCCGTGGCCGTCCGCGGCAATTCCTTGACGAACCGATACTCCTGCGGGCACTTGAACCCCGGCAAGCGCGTGCGCAGCCAGCCATAAATTTCGCTGTCCAGGCCGCCCGCGGTGTTGGTCACGCTCTGGCGCAAGACGATATACGCGACTGGCCGCACTAGGCCCACTGCGTCCGCATTTCCTACCACCGCGCATTCCGCGATGGCGGCGTGACCCAACAGCGCATTCTCCACTTCCCCGGGCGAGACCCACATGCCGGAAACTTTCATCATGTCGTCCGCGCGGCCGCGATAATAAAAATAGCCGTCGGCGTCGCGCGAGAATTTGTCGCCGGTATTCACCCATCCGTCGCGCTTGGTCCGCGCGGTTAAGTCAGGAATGCGCCAATACTCGGCGAACGCGCTTTCGCCCTTCACCCACAAGTTCCCCGCTTCGTCCACAGGGGCAGGCTCGCCCGTATCGTCCAGAATGCGCGCTTCGTATCCCGGCACTTCCCGCCCGCAACTGCCCGCGCGCGCTTGGCCCGGCCGCGACGACAAAAATATGTGCAACACCTCGCTCGATCCGATGCCATCCAGAATCTCAATCCCGAACCGCTGGCGAAACTGTTCGAATAGCTCCGCCGGCAAAGATTCTCCCGCGGAAACCGCGAGCCGCAGCGAAGAAAAATCCAGCGTCAGTCCTTTTTCAGCTTCGCGCAGCAACGAGGCATAAAAAGTAGGCACTGAGAAAAACACAGTGGGCCGGTGCTGCGCAATCACGGCCGCGATTTCGTCCGCGCGCGGCCGCTCCGGATACAAAATGGTCGCAGCTCCAAAATGCAGCGGAAAATACATGCCATTGCCGAGGCCGTAAGCGAAAAATAATTTCGAAACCGAAAACAGCCGGTCGTTGGCGCGTAATCCCAGCACGCCCTGCGCATAATTCCGCGCGGCCACAGCCATATCCTGGTGCCGATGCACCACGGCTTTCGGCGTGCCTCCGCTGCCCGATGTGTACAAGAAGAATGCGGGGTCGGTCGCGGCGCTCGGATGCGTGGCAACGGCGGCGGCGTGCGACGGCAGCCACTGGTCCCACTCCACAATCTGCCGCGCCACGCGCTCCGGCTTCTCAGTTCCCGGCGTGCTTTCATAAACGACCAGTAGATCCAGCGCTCTATCGCCTGCCGCCCCTTCGCAGAACTCAGCCAGGATCGGAGCGTGCACAATCGCAATGCGCGCCCCGCAATTTTCCAGCCAGTGACGGTAATCCGCTGCACGCGCCGTCGGATTCACCGGTACAGCGATCGCACCAATCTTCGCCGCGCCAAAAAACGCCGCGATCAACTCCGCCGAATCCGGCAAAGCGATCAGCAGCCGCTCGCCCGGCTGGCAATTCGCGTCGCGCAAAGCCTGCGCCACGCGATTTACCAAGGATTCCAAATCTGCATAGGTGCGCGCGCGGCCGGTGCCCAGAATTGCCAGTTTTTCCGGATGCTCGCGGGCCGGCCGCGAAACGAATTCATCGGTGATGTTGTAAACGGGTCCGCGCGCAGTGGATGGTGTGGAAACAGGCGAGGCAGACGAATCCGGCATGGCAGGATTCTACTCTAGAAAAAAGGCGGAGCAAGGAGTTACGTCCGAACACGGCACCTCAGAGAAGTCCGCGTCAAATAAAAAAGGGGCGCCCAAGCAGCGCCCCAGGAATGCTCATAAATTTAGCTCAGGTCGCAGCTCCAACCCCGAGCCACGGATCACTCCAACCCACCTCATAAATATTCCGGCGCAACAGAAAAGCGTGGCTTCAGGGGCTAAAGCCCCCTTCTTTCGCGGGCTATACGGCGGGGCTGAAGCCCCGCCCTTCCGGTTCAACCGTTTGTGAGACGGCTTCTAATCACCACTCACCAATCGCTTATCTCTGGCTACTGCGTCGCCGACTTCTCGCCGAGCCTGCGCATGCGCTCCTGCAATTTCTTCCGCAGTGTCATCGGCGCATTTGGATTGAACGCCACCAGATACCATAGCGGCTGCGTGCGATCCTTGCTCAGCCTGGACAAAGTCCCCGCATCGCTATTCGGATGCCGCGCGATATTCTCGCGAATCGCCGAATACGGATGATGCGACAAGCGACTCAGTGTCTTCGCCGAAACTTTGGGATGCTCGCTAATCAAGCGCAGCAAATAAAAATCTTCCTTCGGCGCCTGCCGCGAAAGCCCGTCCAAAGTTTCCGGCTTCACTTCCGCGCTCAGCACCACGCCCACCTTTTCATCCCAACCGGGGTTGATGCGATTCAGTTCCTGCGTCCGCGCGTGAATCAGTTGTTCGATCACGCGACGCTCCTGCTCCAGACGCGCCGCCGGCAAAGCGCTGCGCTCCACCGAATCCAGCACGCGCAGCAAATGCTGTCGCTCGCCGAACACGATTTGCGAAGTTCGTACCGCCTTGCTCTTCCCAGGATTGCGTACCAAGTCTGAACGTCTCATCGTTTGTTCACCCCGCGGATCTCAGGAGCCGCACTCATCCCAGGCAGCAGCCCCGGTACAATTTCAAATTGTGCTGTCATCGTTGGCAACGGGCCGATTGGCGTTCCAGAAACGAACTCGTGCAGCGCGAATCACCACTTCGTTCCCAGTAGTATAGCGTCAGTTGCATCCCCAACAAAAGACGACCCGTTTTGAAACAGCCCGTCGAACCGACCCCGCCAGCCCGCACATCTACGGCAGCGTCAACGCAACGGCCCAAATTATCTAATCTCACCACTGCATAGTAAAGGATACTGGCCGCAGCTGTTCCCCAGCCCGCAATAGTTGGTTCTAGAACCTTGCAGTTGACCGCGCCATGCAGGGGTGCACCACCAAACGATCCGCTGAGCCCTGTTGCGCATCCACACGTGACACGCTACCTTGAACTCTCAGCACTTTCACGGAGCCACGCATGCCCGCCTTCGACGAACACAAAGACGAACTGGAACACTACGAAACGATGATGGGCCCGCACCGCGGACGACTGGCGGTCTCGCTCGACCTGCTCACCAACGCACTCGTTCTCGTCGGCCAACACGGCGTCTACTGCCACACCAATCGCGATCCGGATGTGCCGGTGATGGACGTCCGCATCATCCAGGCAGAAATCGGCAAAGCCAAAGAACTCATCCAGAGTGTAATGGAAGCAATGCGCGCGGAACGCGACAAGAAGGGATAATTCGAAGCAAGCTGCAACGATTGCGAATATTCTCCTGCTCGCGGCGGCATTCCGCCGCTTCCATCAAAGCTTCAGCTCCCAAGTCTCCGCCACCAAATCCTTACCAAAGCTGTGGTGCCGCTTCTTCCCGACGCAGCGAAACCCGGCCTGCTTATAAATGTGCCGCGCGGCGTGGAGAATGCTTTGGGTCCATAGTGTAATCTTCTTGTATCCCACGCCCCGTGCGAAGCGCACGCATTCGTCCACCAATCGTTTGCCGATGCCCAAGCCGCGCGCGGCAGCTTCCACGTGCAGCAGGCGCAACTTCGCGACGGTCTGCGAGTGTTTCACCAGGAAAACCGCGCCGACGATTTCGCCCTTGCGCTCCGCGATCCAGCAGCGTTCACGCCGCGGGTCGAAATGTTCGATGAAGTGTGCCGCGATTTTCGCCGCCAGCGCTTCATACTGCTCGTCCCAGCCATATTCCTGCGCGTACAACAGGCCCTGCCGGCTCACGACCCAACCCGTGTCGCCCGGTTGATGCGGCCGCAAAATGTACGGCTCGCTTTCGACAGCGCGCGGCGCCAGCACCGACTCAATCTCATTCATCGCGGCTACCAATCGCGTTTGATTCGCTTCCGATACCTCCCGCAATCGCGCCGTCACATCTTCATTCGAGCGCTGGTCCAATGTGGCGATCGCTTTTCGTCCGCGCGCCGTTAACGAGAGCAGGGCCTCGCGTCCATCCGCCTCCGAGGGCTCCGCACGAATCAATCCAACCTTTCTGAAGCCGCGCAAAATTCGGCTCAGGTAACCAGCGTCCAGTCCCAGCTCGGCGCCCACCGCCGTCGCGGTAGGTTTTTCACGGTGGGCCAGCTCATACAACACGCGACCCTGCGTCAAAGAAAACGCGCTGCCGAGAAACCCTTCCTGCAGCACGCCAATCCTCCGCGTATAGAAACGATTGAAGCGGCGGATCGACTCTACCCGCGCCTTGCCGTTCGGATGGCTTTTCGCTGTTGCAGTGTGTGTTTTCGCCATGTATGCCATTGTCATCCACTTCGTTGCTTTTGTCAACTAATGGGCACATCGGACCCAGCCCGCAATCGCATTGTGACTGTTTCACGGGAACCTTCTCTGTACGACGATGCAGCAGCAGTGCCCAGCACCATCCGGGGGTACCAGGGCGTCAACCTCAATGCCCTTCCGCTCCGGCGGACGAGCTCAATTCGCAACTTCGACCGTAACCTTTCCCCTCCCCGCCAGTTCTATACTAGGGCAGCACGAACTCGGGAGTTCTCGTTGAAGGCCGTACAAGAAGCCAGCGAGCGTCGGCTGATCGAGGCGGCTCAGCAGGACCCAAGCCGTTTCGCCGCGCTCTACGAAATTCACTTCGAGCGGGTGTACGCGTACGTCTGGCGGCGCCTGGGCAATCGCGAAGGGGCCGAGGACGTGACGTCTGAGGTGTTTCATCACGCTTTGGCGAATCTTGCGCGCTTCGAGTGGCGCGGCGTTCCCTTCGGCGCGTGGCTCATGCGCATCGCCTCCAACGCCATCGCCGACCGTTGGCGGCGCGGCTCCCGCGAACAGTCCGACGAGTTCGCGGCCGACCCTGCCAGCACCGAGCCCAGCCCGGAAGAAATCGAAATGCGCGCGCAACTTTTCCGCATGGTGCAGGAATTGCCGATCGAGCAACGGAAAGTGGTGCAGATGCGTTTCGCCGAAGAAAAAAGTATCCGTGAAATCGCGCAGGCCCTTGGACGCAGCGAAGGCGCCGTAAAACAACTGCAGTTCCGCGGCATGCAGACTCTACGCGAGGAAGCCGCAAAATTTTCCAGCATGAAAGCGGCGGGCAAAGCTTCGCAGAAGAAAAATCGGTCGGGTGCCACCAATGCCTAAACCAAACCTGAGCGAACAACTCGATCGCGCGATTCAGGCGCTGCTGACGCCGGGCCCGACGCCGCGCCGCCGCGATGGCGCTGCGCCCAAAGCGCCCGTGGCCGCACTCGCGCACGTCGCCAGCGAACTCCGCGGCCTGCCGCGCGGAGATTTCAAAGCAACATTACGAGCAAAGCTCGAAGGGAGAGCACCCATGGCCAGCAAAACCGCAGCAGCACCCGAAGTGCAGCAAACCGCTACGGCGTATTTGATCGTGAATGGCGCCGCCCGCGCGCTTGAATTCTACAAACAAGCCTTCGGCGCGGTCGAAACTATGCGCCTGAATGGCCCCGGTGACAGAATCGGCCACGCGGAAATCCGTATCGGCAATTCCACCATCATGCTTGCCGATGAATTCCCCGACTACGGCGCCCTCAGCGCGCAAACGATCGGCGGCTCGCCAATAAAAATGCATCTCCAAGTGGATGATGTGGACGCGATGGCCGCGCGGGCGGTCGCCGCCGGCGCGAAGACCGTCCGTCCCGTGCAGGATCAGTTCTATGGGGAGCGCTCCGGCCAATTCGCCGATCCTTTCGGGCTCACATGGGTCATCACAACGCACAAGGAAACACTTACTCCTGAGGAAATGCAGCGGCGCTTCGATGGCCTCTCAACAGACGTGCCTGCGCCGCCAGGCAAATCAAAAACGCACGACCCGCAAGCCAGTTTCATGCGCGAAGGCTACCGCACCATCACGCCGTACCTCACCGTCGCGGACGCCCCGCAGCTGATTGATTTCGTGAAGCAAACTTTTGGCGCCGAAGAAACCTACCGCGGCACAGGTTCTGCCGGCGGCGTCCATTGCGAACTGCGCGTTGGCAACACCATGCTCATGGTCGGCGGTGGCGGCGCGCCAGGTAGTTCCTGGAGTGGCACGCCCGGCCCTTCCTCGCTCCATATATATGTCCCGGATTGCGACGCCACCTACCAGCGCGCCCTTCACGCCAACGCCACATCCATCAGCGAGCCCGCCGATCAGCCTTGGGGCGAACGCCTCGCCCGCGTGAAGGACGCCTCCGGCAACAATTGGTTCATCGCCTTCCCCACATATCTCAAAAAAGAGAAGTACAACGCGGACGACGTGCAGACCCTGCAAGCCTTTCTGCACCCAACCAAAGCCGACAATGTAATCGAATTCTTGAAGCGCGCATTTGGCGCCGAAGATCTTGGTCGCGCCGTGTCGCCGGAAGGACAGCTCCTCCACGCGACCATAAAAATCGGCGATTCCACGCTCGAAATGTCCGACGCCGTCGGCCCCTACCAACCGATGCCCACGATGTTTTATTTGTACGTCGCAGATGTCGATGCGCTCTATCGCCGCGCGCTCGATGCCGGCGCCACTGCGATCAGCGAACCCGTCGATCAATCCTACGGGGAACGCGTCGCGGCCGTGCAAGATCCGTCCGGCAATCAGTGGTATCTGGCGACTTATCTGGGTGAGGCGAAAACTGATTCGAAGTCTGATGCCGCAGCAGGCACCGAAAAATCCGTCGCGCCAGTAAAATATATCCGCGAAGGCTTCCACACCCTCACGCCCTACTTGCTCGTCACCGGCGCCGCAAAACTAATCAACTTCTTCAAATCCGGCTTCGGCGCCCAGGAAATTTTCCGCGTGAATCGCCCGCCGGACGATTCCGTAATGCACGCCGAACTGCGCATGGGCGACTCGATACTCGAATTGAGCGATGGCAGCCCGGAATTCCCGCCACGCGCCGTCTGGAATATTTTTTACGTGGACGATGCCGACGCCGTTTACGCGAGCGCGATCCGTGCTGGAGCCACGGGCATCCGCGCGCCTGCCGATCAGCCTTGGGGAGACCGCACCGGCGTGTTGAAGGATCCCTCGGGAAATATCTGGGAAATCACGACGCATCACGGTTCAGCGCACATCACGCCAGATACGCGGGCCATCGTGCCCGGTTTCAATCCCCGGGGCGCGGCTCAGTTCATCGAATTCGCCGAGCAGGCCTTCAACGCTCAAGAAGCGTTCATGCTGAAGAAACCGGACGGTAACGTAGCGCACGCCAGAATTCTGGTGGGCGATTCTATTCTCGCGGTAGTCGAAGGCTCCACCGAAATGCAGCCAATGCCCTTCCATCTCCACATGTACGTGCCAAATATCGATACCGTTTACCAAAACGCTCTGCGCGCCGGTGCGAAAACGATGCGCCCGCCGCGCAACGAACCCTACGGCGATCGCGCCGCGACCATCGAAGACGCCTTCGGCAATCTGTGGTCCATCGCCACGCACATCAAGGACGTGAAGTTCTAGTTTGCCATACGGTTAACGCAAGTAGGGATTTTCAGCGCGTTCGGCGCCGATGGTGGTGTTCTCGCCGTGGCCGGGGATCACCAGCGTCTCGTCGGGAAGTGCGAGCAATTTTTCGCGGATCGAATTCAAAATATCTTTCATCGAGCCGCCCCACAAATCGGTGCGGCCAATGCTGCCCTGGAATAAGGTATCGCCAGATACCAGACGTCCTGGTCCGTGCGCACCCCCGCGTGCCGGCGCGGATTCCCCTGCATGCGTTTTCAACTGCGCAGGTAAATGCGCCTCCGCCGAAGCCTTCGTCGCTTGCGGTCTCGAGCGCGCTACATATCCGCCAGCGTCAGGCGGTACGCTCTCCACCAACAAACTGATACTTCCCGGCGTGTGCCCCGGCGTATGAATCACGCGGGCCGCGTATCCACCCCAACGTACGCTGTCGCCTTCCTTCACGAAATCTTCGATCCGCATGCTCTCTGGCGTGCGCATTCCCAAAAATTGCGCCTGCATGTCCAGATGCCGATACAACTGCAGATCGGCCTCGTGGATCAGCACCGGAGCTTTGGTCGCGGCATGCAACCGCGCCAAGCCTCCCACGTGATCAATGTGCGTATGCGTGCTGACAATCGCCCGCACATTCAGTTGGTGTTCGCGCAAAATTTCCAGGATGCGCTCGACTTCGTCGCCTGGGTCCACCACGATCGCTTCGCGCGTCCCCGGATCACCCAGAATCGAGCAATTACATTGCAGCATCCCGACCGGAACAATCACGTGAATCAGTTTTTCGCTCACACAGAAAGTATAGCAAGTCTCTCGGCAGTGGGTCAGTTGTCGAGTCGAGGTGTGATGCGGTGGTTTACGCAGAGCCTATCTGTTGCCGACCCTTTCGTTGGTCGGTGCCTCACTAGCTCCGCCTTGCTTCCGTTTCCACACCCCGCTCATCGAACCGGACGTGCGGATTTGCCGCATCCGGCTCGCGGAGAAGACTCACGCAATCGCCGCAGCCATTGCATGTGACGCCGTCTGCAACTTCTGAAAACAACTCGGGGTTGTCAGGCTCATCGCCAATCTCCCTTTCCGTCGTCGCTTCTGGCGTCCGCCTTCAACTGAGGCTCCTTCCCTCCACCGGAGTTACCCGGCTTCACCAGTACTACGAGCCTCTCCGCCATCCCAGTCGGCCCGGCCTTTTTCTCACGAGCTGCCAGTTGATTCATACCGCAATTACCGCTGGGACTTCCCGTGTTGCGCCTGATCCCCTTTGCCTGCCTGCCGTCGCCCATACCCCGGCAGGTCCGATGGAAACTGATTCGCTCGTACCTTTCCATCGTCTTCGGCCTTCCGCGAATCGGAGGCGGGTCGGCCCCCGTATTACGCTTTTCGAGGCCTGCTCAGCGTTTACTCACGTTACGGCCTGTATGCTCACCGAGTCGCCTATGCGACCTTCTACACCGAAGGCTTCAGCAGCTTCGTCGCCTCCACTACTGCTCTGATTGCTACCGGGTGGAGCGAACCAGTTCCCGGGCGGGATTCTCCCGCTGAGGATCAGCGGCTTTTCACGGCGCACTCCGATTATCCGCGTTAAACAAGCCTATGGGCGCCGCACGTCGTGTTATAAGGTCTGCGACGGAGACCCAATGAACAGGCCGACTCTCTTCGCAGCATTCATTGTGTGCCTGCTTTTGATTTCCGCGGCGGTTCTGCTCGCCAGGAACTCCGCTGCCCTTCCAGTGGGTGACGACTTGTGGCCGACCAAAGGCTGGGCAACCGCCCATCCAAGCAGTGTCGGCCTGGATGAGCAGGTTCTCCTGAGGCTGGATAAAGACATGGCCTCGGGGAGATACTCGCAGATGATGGACAGCTTCGCGGTCTTCCGCTGTGGCAAGAAAGTTTTTGAACGCACCTACCCGCACGACTACGCAAAGCTCTATGGCAAGGAAGCCGGGGAACGAGGGCCGTACAACGAGCGCCTTACGGGCCGGTACAACTATTTCGATCCATACTGGTTCCCCTATTATCACGGCACCGATCTACACACGATGCAATCGGTCAGCAAGACGGTCACTGCGGTGGCTATCGGCACGGCCATCCAACGCGGCGACTTCAAAGCCGGCCTCGATACACGAGTCTTGAAATATTTCGACACCTCCAAAGTGAAAAATGTGGACGACCGCAAGCGCCGCATGACCTTGCGCGACCTCCTGACCATGACCGCGGGTTTCGAGTGGAATGACGAGGGTTTCGTCACCGGCGATCCACGAAACGACACGAGCTCGATGGAAGCCAGTGACGACTGGGTGCAGTACGCGATCGACAAGCCCATGGTCGCCGAACCCGGCAAGGTGTGGAACTACAACAGCGGCGCTACGGAGCTGCTCGCCTATATATTTCAAAAAGAAACCGGTCGGGACATTGACGACTATGGCCAACAATATCTGTTCGCAGCGTTAGGCATCAGCCATGAGTGGAAGCGCACGTATCTGGGAGTGGTAGACACCGAGGGCGGCCTGTATCTGAACGGCAGCGACCTGGCAAAAATCGGTTACTTGTATTTGCGCGATGGTATGTGGGACGGCCAGCGGATCGTCTCGAGTGATTGGGTGAAAAAGTCTGTGACGCCTTATTTCCAAACCGACGCCGAGGAGCAGTTCAAGGACGGATTCAAGTACGGCTTCAAGTGGTGGTTGTCCAAACTGCCGGATTCCACAGAGTACGTCTGGATGGCCCGCGGGTTCGGCGGGCAGAACCTGGAGGTGTTTCCAAACGAAGGCCTGATCGTCACCTTCGCAGCATGGGACATTCTCCCCAACTCCACCGGGAAAGAGCTTGTCCCGTCCGACTTTCTACCCACCTTGAGAACCAACACTTGCCCAACCGCTACCCACTGACGCACCTGCCCAACACAAGAGAATTGCGTACGAGGATGCTATCGGCGAGTCGCGCAGAGCAGTCTAATGAATTGGAATGACACATCCTGGCTGCGGTACGATCACTGCACTCTGCACCCGGGCTGAGGCAACGGAGGTGGCATGCGGATGCTGATTCAGGACCTGCGGTACGGGATGCGGACGCTACGCAAGAATCCTGCCTTCACCGCAGTCGCCGTACTCACGTTGGCACTCGGGATCGGCGCGAACACCGCCATATTCAGCGTGGTGAACGGCGTGCTGCTTCGTCCGCTTCCTTTTCGCGATCCATCCCGGTTGGTTTTGATAGCGGAAAAAAGTTCCTTTCCCGTGATTTCCACCTCCCGCGAAAATTATCTGGATTGGCGCGACCAGAGCCACAGCTTTGAAGCAATGGAAGCGACCCGCAGCGGCTCGATCACGCTGACTGGCGCCGCAGAGCCCGAGCGCCTGAATGCTCGCATGGCCACCGCGGGCCTTTTTGCAATGCTTGGAATCAAGGCGCAGATCGGCCGGACTTTTCTCGCAGAGGAGGATCGCTCCGGCGGCACGCCGGTTGCGTTGCTCAGCTACGGTTTGTGGCAGCGGCGCTTCGGCGGCTCTGCGGACATCATCGGTAAGACCATCAACGTTGACTTGCAGCCCTACACCGTCGTGGGCATTTTGCCGAACGGCTTCCAGATTCTGCAGCCCGCGGATGTGTACTTGCCTTTTATGCCTTGGGCGAAAACGCTTCCTGACGATCGCAACTGGCATCCCGGCATCATTCCGCTCGCCAGGCTGAAGCAGGGCGTGTCTCGAGAGCAAGCCCGTGTTGAGATGATCGGAATTACGAAGCGGCTGGAGCAGCAGAATCCTGATTACAACACGGGAACCAGCGCAGACGTTGTGGGGCTGCAGGAGCAGATTGTGCAAAACTCGCGTCCCGCGCTGCTGCTTCTGCTGGGCGCGGTGAGTTTTGTTCTCTTGATCGCCTGTGCCAACGTCGCCAACCTCTTGCTAGCCCGTGCGGCTACTCGCGGTAGAGAAGTCGCGATCCGCACGGCGATGGGCGCAAGCCGTGGCCGGGTTATCCAGCAACTTCTCACCGAGAGCGTGCTTCTTTCCGTGGGCGGCGGCCTGCTGGGTGTGATTGTCGCGTGGGCTGCAGTCGGACTCTTGCCTAAGATTGCGGGCGACAGCATCCCGCAAGGCGCGCCGATTGGATTGGACCCGTGGGTCCTGGCTTTTACTGCGGTAGTTTCGCTGTTAACCGGATTACTGTTCGGCATTGTGCCGGCACTACGCACGGCGAAGCTGGATTTGCGCGAGGCACTCAATGAGGGTTCGCGTGGCTCGACGGCCGGGCCCGGCCAGCATGTGCTGCGCGGTGCGCTGGTCGCCATGGAAATTGCGCTGGCGCTGCTGCTGCTCGTTGGATCGGGCCTGCTCTTGCGAAGCTTTTCTCGATTGCAGGAAGTTCCGTCGGGTTTTCAGCCTGATCATCTTCTGGTCGCTGATATTCCGCTATCGCCCACGGCGTATGCCAAGCCGCAAGATCGCTACCAGTTTTTCGACCGTCTCGTCGAGCGCGCGAGGACGCTCCCTGGTGTGCGATCAGCCGCTGCGGCTTCTTTTCTTCCCGTCAGCGGCGGCGGTTCCATCATCCACTTCAATATCACGGGACGTCCTCCGAAATCGCCGCATGAGTTTGTCGCCGCAGGGTACCGCACCATAACTCCGAATTATCTGGAGACATTAGGCGTGCCGCTGCTGCAAGGCAGATTTTTCACGCGCGCGGACAATGAAAAGACGCCTGCGGTGGTGCTGATTAACTCCACGATGGCTCGCACTTTTTTCCACAATGAGAATCCGCTCGGAAAGCGGCTGCAGATTGGCGCGCTGCCCGACCGGGATGTACCGACGATGGAAATCGTCGGCGTAGTCGGCGATGTTCATTTCGGCCTGGGCACTGACCCGCAGGCGGAAATGTACTTGCCCTATCGGCAGGCGGATTTGATTTTGCCGGTGTTCCAGCTTTCGGTGGTGATGCGCACAGCGGGCGATCCCTCGCTGCAGACGGCGGCATTGCGCAGCGCACTCGCGGAGATCGACCCTAATCAGCCGCTCGTAAAAGTTCGCACCATGGAAGAGAACATGTCGACCACGGTGGCGCAGCCCCGTTTTCGTACATGGCTCATCGGAATCCTAGCACTGCTCGCTTCGGTGCTCGCGGCGATCGGCGTTTACGGCGTGATGTCTTATACCGTAACCCAGCGCACCAGTGAGATTGGCGTTCGTGTGGCGCTGGGCGCGCAGTCGCAGGATGTCTTCCGCATCATCGTTGGCCAAGGGTTGCGGCTCGCGCTGCTTGGCGTGGGCGTTGGCCTCGTAGCGGCTCTTGCTCTCACACGCCTGCTGCAAAGCTTTCTCTTCGGCATCAGCCCGTACGATCCCCTTACGTTTATCGTGGTTTCGCTTCTCCTGACGCTCGTTGCGATCGCGGCGTCCTATTTCCCGGCCCGGCGCGCCACTCGCGTTGATCCCATGATCGCCCTGCGATACGAATAGCACATGCAAGGCGGGTGGCATTTATCCCGACGGCATAGCCCGAATCGTCCTAAAATCGAGAAACAAGAAGGAAACTCGATCACGCTCGGGATGAGATGGAGAGTGGATGACTACGGGAAGGTTAGAGGCATTTAGTGATGGCGTGATCGCGATCATCATCACCATCATGGTGTTGGAGATGACGCCGCCGAAGGGCGGCGGTTTCCACGAACTCCTGCCTTTGGTTCCGGTGTTTCTCAGTTATGTCCTCACTTTTGTGTATGTCGGAATTTACTGGAACAATCATCATCATATGCTGCATGCCTGCAACGCAGTGACGGGCGGGATACTCTGGGCCAATCTCCACTTGTTGTTTTGGCTCTCGTTATTTCCAGTGACCACCGCATGGATGGGAGAGAACCATTTCAGTGCGGCGCCCACCGCACTCTACAGTGGGGTTTTGTTGATGGCCGCGATCGCGTACTACATCCTTCAGCAGACGATCATCCGTTCGCAAGGTGAAGGCTCAATCCTGAAAGAAGCGATCGGGCGCGATTGGAAAGGCAAGCTTTCGCCGGTGCTCTATCTGGCGGCAATCCTTGCAACGCTGCGTTCCTCGTGGGTCGGCGAGACAATTCTTGTGATCGCTGCACTGATCTGGTTTATACCGGACACTCGCATCGAGAAACGTCTTGCCATGCAACAGGGTTTGAGGTCGGACGCCGCTGGCGCGTCGGCGCAATACGACGAAAAGCCTCGCAAGAACAGCGAAGCGAATTTCCATCAGCGTTAAGAAAATGCCGCAGACGGGTCTGCCCAGGATTACGTTAAAATGGATAGCTCATGAATCGTCCTAACGCATCCGTACGAAGCCATTGCTTGTCACCGGCGCGAGCCAAAGTGGCGGCCCACGTGGCAATCGACGCGCCCCTTGTCCCCACTGCATACGCCCGGATGTTTCCCGAGTTACCGTCGTTTCAGGCAGACGAGGAGTTCTTGCACGCACTGGGCCGCGCGGGTGGAATCTGTGATTGCGGAGATACCGGTGACACTCCCGACTCGCTAGGCAATGCCGCGGCTGGATGGCCGATCTTCGGTCAGTTCGTGGCCCACGATATTACGGCCGACCGCTCTATTTTGCGGAGCCATACCGATACGGCGGAATTGCGCAACGCGCGCAGCCCGCAAATCAACCTTGAATGTCTGTACGGCGACGGACCCACCGGCCATCCGTTCCTCTACCAACGCGATGATCCAGCGAAGTTCCTGCTTGGTTCCGGCGGACTCGACGTGCAACGCAACGCAGACGGCATCGCGATCATTGGCGATCCGCGCAACGATTCGCACATGCTGATCTCGCAATTGCACCTTGCAATGCTCAAGGCTCACAACATGTTCGTGGATGTAGCGCGGCTCAACGGAACGCCGGCCGATGAGGTGTTCGAAGTAGCGGCGCGGAACTTGCGGTGGCACCATCAATCGATCGTTCTCGACGAGTTTCTGCCCGCCCTGGTGGGACAGCCGCTTGCGGATCAAGTGCTCCAAGAAGGGCCGCGATGGTTTCGCCCGAACCAGGGCGCGTTTATACCACTCGAATTTGCCGACGCGGCCTATCGGTATGGCCACGCTCAAATTCGCCACCGCTATCGACTGAATTTGCAGACGGATCCCGTGCCGCTGTTTCCTAATCTTTTGGGGTTCCGCCCCGTACCGCGTGAACACGCGATTGATTGGACCCTGTTGTTCGATGCGCCTGGAAAAACAACCGCGCAACGGTGCAAGAAGATAGACGGAAAGCTGGTGCGCGCACTGATCGAACTGCCGGTTGCGGTGACTGGCGAGTGCGAGATCGAAGACTATCACTCGCTTGCCGTTCGGGATCTGCAGCGGGGACAGGGCGTCGGGCTGCCATCTGGTGAGTCACTCGCGCGTCAGATGGGAATCACGGCGCTCACGCCGGAGCAGGTTGGCATCGCTTCCACGGGCTGGCGTGGCGAAACTCCTCTCTGGTTCTACATTCTGCGGGAAGCCGACGCATGCACCGGGGGTAAACTCCTCGGACCCGTTGGTGGCAGGATTGTGGCCGAGGTCCTTGTTGGGCTGATTGATGCCGACACGAGATCATTCCGCCATAACAAGCAGGACTGGAAACCTCAAAGAACACTTAGCCAGCTGCTGGCGTCATAAGAGTCAGCAAGACTTGCTGCTCGCCACGGGTTTTCGCGGCTGGCATTCGGTGCAAGTTTTTCTAACCTTGCAGCATCTAAATCTACGCAAGCCGTGTTACTTCTCCAACGGTCAGCCCGATCCCTGCCGCGTTTAAAGCTCCCGCTTCGTAACGCCGGCGTTGTTAGAGATGTCCGGTAACGCGACCGATATTGGAGTCCCGCTTGGCTCAGTTATCGCAATACCGGCAAAAGCAAGCGCGACGACGAAAAAATTGCATTGAACGAATTGGCGCCGATGCTGGTACGGCTGAATCCGAGTGCGGCTGGCCTCTCGCCCGCGTTGACTTGTCTCGGCTGCGAATCTAATATGTGCAGCCAATGACAGACTCGCAGCCCCTGATCGGGCAAATTATTTCCCAATATCGCGTTATCGAACGGCTCGGTGGCGGCGGCATGGGCGTGGTGTACAAGGCCGAGGACACCAAGCTCGGCCGCATGGTCGCCCTGAAATTTCTACCCGACGAAGTTTCGCAGGACAAACTCGCTCTCGATCGTTTCCTCCGCGAAGCGCGCGCCGCTGCCGCGCTCAGCCATCCCAATATCTGCACCATCTTTGAAATTGGCGAATACCAGGGCCGCAGTTACATCGCCATGGAATTGCTGAAAGGCGCCACGCTAAAGCATCGCATCACCGGCGGGCCGATGGCGTTCGATTCCCTGCTCGAATCCGGCATCCAATCCGCCGATGCGCTGGACGCCGCGCATTCGGAAAGCATCATCCATCGCGACATCAAGCCCGCGAATATTTTTCTGACGGACCGCGGGCAGACAAAGATTCTGGATTTCGGCCTGGCCAAGATGATGGCCGCGCCGGGCAGCGAAGGCCACACCACTTCGGGTACGGCCACGCTCGACGACGCTAACCTCACCAGCCCCGGCATCGCCGTGGGCACGGTTGCGTACATGTCGCCGGAACAGACGCTGGGCAAGGATCTGGATTCGCGCACGGATATTTTTTCGCTTGGCGTGGTGTTGTACGAAATGGCTACTGGCCGGCAGGCGTTTTCAGGCTCCACTTCCGCCGCCGTTTTTGACGCCATTCTGAATCGCGCGCCGGTCGCGCCCGTGCGCATCAATCCCGAAGTCCCGCAGGAGCTCGAGCGGATCATTAATAAATCGCTGGAAAAAGATCGCACCATGCGTTACCAGACGGCCGCCGACCTGCGCACCGACCTGAAGCGCCTGCAACGTGATTCCGGCTCCAGCAAAACCCAGGTCAGCACAGCAGAAAATTTCAGCTCGACAAACGTAGCGACCGCAGCAGCCGGCTCGTCCGGCGCCAATTCCGCCGCCACCGCACCGCCGCCACCACCGCCGCCGACCCAAAGCGCCGGTTCCGCAAAAACTTCCGCCAGCGGCTCCGGCAGCGCAGCCATCGTTCTGGGCGAAGCCAAGAAGCACAAAGGCAAACTGATCGCCGCTGTCGCGGTGCTCGCGCTGATCGCCGCCGCAGCCATCGCCTTCGCCGTCTTCAAGTCGCGCGGCCATGAAAATAGTTTCAATGCGCAAAACATGCGCATCGTAAAGCTCACAGAAACCGGCAAGGCCGCCGGCGTTGCGATATCCCCCAACGGCCAATACGTCGTCTACGTTCTGCGCAACGGCGAGATGCAAAGCCTCATGGTCCGGCAGGTCGCCACCGGCAGCGATGTGCAAATTCTCCCGCCCGCCGTCAGCATTTTCTACGGCCTCACGTTCTCGCCCGATGGCAACTACATCTATTACACCGAAGCGTCCAAGGAAAATCAGCTTTTCAGCTCGCTCTACAGAATGCCGGTACTCGGCGGAAATCCCATGCAGGTCCTGCGCGATATAGACACTTCCATCAGCTTCTCGCCTGACGGCAAACAATTCGCGTTCATGCGCGGCATTCCCGACAAGGGCACGCTCACTCTGCTGGTCGCCAATGCAGATGGCTCGGGCGAAAAAGTCCTCGCCTCGAAAGTCGGCGACATATCCACGGCGGGGCTGCTGTCTCCGTCCTGGTCACCAGACGGAAAGGCAATTATCTTCACCTCTCTGATGCCCACCGCCGGAGGCCAGCTGAACGAATACACCGTCGGCACGGGAGCCGTTCGCACGCTTTACTCAACTCGCGGCAGTATTGGCCGCCCCCGCTGGTTGCCCGATGGAGAAGCTCTCTTACTTCCTGTACGCGAAGAAGGCGCCGGCGCTCAGGGCCAACTTTGGAAAGTTTCTTACCCCTCGGGCGAGGCGCAGCGCCTGACCAACGACCTCACCGATTACAGTTTTCCGTGGGTCGATTTAACGACCGACGGCTCGTCTGTCGTCACAGTTGAGACGACGTTTGCGTTGGACATCTGGGCCGCGCCCGGCGGCGATTCCGCGCATGCCACACAGATCACCTCCGGCGGCCCGTCCGTAGCGGGCGTCTCGATTTTGAGCAAGGATCGCATTCTGATCGCTGATCGGAATCGTGAACTCTATTCCGCGGATTTCGACGGCGGCAATCGCACTCTGGTAGCCAGCAGCGAACGCAACATTCAGTTCGCCACCGGCTGCCAAGACGGGAAACACATCGTCTATTCCAGCACACGCGGCGCGGAGTCCGACATCTGGCGGATGGACGCGGACGGCTCAAACCCAGTCCAGCTGACCCACCAAAGGCCCGCGCTTCTTCCGATATGCGCTCCGGATGGCTTATCACTACTGTTCGACTATGCGGATGGATTCAAAACGTGGCGTATGGGGATCGACGGCACAAGCCTCTCGGAGCTGCCCTTGCCCAATCAATCGAGTCCGTTCGCATTTTTATCTCCAGATAACAAACTCGTGCTGTACCGCAAGGGGCACCCCGATTCACCGCAGTCGCGTGATCAATTGCTCGCTGTGCCGGTGGAAGGCGGCGCACCTGTTTTTAGTTTCGACCTTCCACTCGGGGCAATCGTGGGACAAGGTATCCCGCAATGGTCGCCGGACGGCCACGCTGTGGACTTCGCTCTCACGCGCGGCGGCGCTAGCAACATTTGGCGGCAACCTGTTCCTAGCGGCACCGTCAAGCAAATCACCAACTTCCCCAACGGCTATCTTCGCTCGTTCAAATGGTCGCCTGACGGCAAGATCCTGTTTATTGCGCGTGGTTCGGTTACGAGTGACATCATCTTGCTGAAGTCCGGTAAGAACTGAATCGCAGCACATACTGTGACAAATTTATTTGGCGTTGAGGCGTCACGGCCTGTTCGCCAGTGGCAGAGCCGCGCGCACCGTGCATCCTTCGCCGCTGACGCTCTCGATGCTGAACTTCCCGCCCAAACCCTCCACGCGTTCACGCATTCCCGAAATTCCCACCGTGAACTCTGGAACGGATCCCACCGAAGGTGGCTTCATACCGCGGCCTTGATCGGCAACCTCCAGCACCACCGTTGCGGATTCCCGGAACAAGCGCACGGCAGCGGTGCTGCTGCCGGAGTGCCTGTAGACATTGTCCAGCGCTTCTTGCGTGACACGAAATATCGACAATTCGGTTTCAGCTTCCAGGCGGCCGATGTCCGTCGCGAGCTGCAACGAGATCGTAATTCCTCTGCGGCTGGAGAAACCGCGCGCCAGCCATCCCAGCGTGGATCGCAGGCCCATCTCCTCCATGGTCGGCGGATGGAGCAGATAGGAAATGGAGCGAATCTCTCCCGCGGCGGCGTGGATCAAATCCCTGCATTCGGCCACAACTTTTTGATGCTCGGGATTATTTTCGTCCAGAAACGTCCGCATCTTGCGCAGCGCCAGGCTTAGTCCGCTCACGTAGGTGCCGACGCCGTCATGGAGCTCGGTGGCGACCTTGTGCCCCTCTTCGTCTTGCGCGTGCAGCAGCGTGCCCGACAGATGCCGCAGGGCGGATTCAAACTGTTTGCGCTCGGTGATGTCCTCGCCCGAGCTGAGCGTGCCGATCACACGCCTTCGCCGTTGCGCAACAATGAATTGCGCCAACTGATCATTCTTTCCTCGCCAGAACTGGTGAGCACCGGGTTCTCGAGGTGCGTGACGCCTCCCTCCAGCAGGGCGTGGAAGATCGACCTGATCTTGCGCTGTGTCCTGGGAGGCAAGCAATTTTCGATCCAGTGGCGGCCCAGCAGCTCGTGTTCTTCCCTTCCCAGTATGACGCAACCCTTACGGTTGATCAGTGTGATCCGCCCTTCCAGGTCCAGAGCCAGTAAGACCACGTCGGCAATATCAAGATAACTTTGCGCGCGATTGCGCTCCTGGCGCATTAATTCGTGCGCGCGTTTGCGCTCGGTGATGTCTCGCAGCAGGCAGACCACCCGCTCCACTCCGCTGGGCCCGCTGACAGGAAAGTACGATATGCAAATACTTCTCTCGCCTAAATGCGCGTACGTGTACTTCAGCTCGTACCGAACGACGCGATTCTGAAAACATTCATCTATTTTTGCCTTCGCCACATTCTCAAACACTCCGGGATTCAGCACTTCTGAAATAAGGCGGCCCACGATTTGTTCGCGCAGCGCTCCGCGATGATTCAAGAAAGTGCGGTTCGCCATCAGGTAGCGGTAGTCGCGATCCACCACCGCAATCATCTCTTCGACATTCTCCACGACCGCTTCGAACTCGCGGAATCTGTCGCTGATGGAAGGATCAACCTGCGCATCGTCACCGCTGGGTGCGAGCGCGGCATGCGGATCGTTCCGCTGCATTTCGATTTCCAGGCTTGCTAGAGGTCTTGCGTGTGAGACCGATCGTTGAATCCAGGTTGCCAACGCATGGAATGGAAATGCCATAAGTGAAATGTGCCTGGATTGCAAACGCGGGTGAACGTCGCCAGGATTGAGATCGATTCACTCGCTGGCGCGTAGTCTGAACCGGATTTGCACCATCGCCAAGATATCTACTTCGGCTAAATCTGCGAATTTGGGGCGTTCCGTGGCGCGACTGTGACTTGCAGTCAACGCTCTTCAGCGTGCGGTCCCGTCGGAACGGCATCTGATAGTATTAATGTACAGCGCGCCGCTGCTGGTGGTTGGCGCGGGCGAACTGAAAATTACTAGAAATTATGGATACGCCTCTACTCAACGAGCACAAGTTGGTTGGCGCGACTCTCGCGTCGTTCCACGGCTGCGTTTTGCCGGAGACTTTCACTGCTTTTGCGGAAGAGCACCGCGCCGCGCGCGAAGCTGTCGCGATTTTCGACACCAACTGGCACACCATCATCGAGCTTTCCGGCCCGGACCGCGTGCGCTATCTGAACGCCGTCGTCTCAAACGACGTGAAAAGCCTGGGCGAGGGCCGCGGCACGCTGGCGTTGCTTCTGAATCCGCAGGGACGCATTTTGGCCGAGCTGGAGATTTACGCGCTGCAGGAAAAACTCCTGGTGCTTTCAGACGCTTCGGTGCGCGAACGTACTGTCGCGACGCTCGATAAATTCATCATCATGGACGACGTCACGTTAAGCGACGTGACCGAGCAATTCGGCAGCTTGGCCATCGAAGGGCCGCGCGCTGGGTCAGTGGTCGCCGAAGCTTGCGGTTTGGCACTCGAAGGATTTTCCGAGCACGCTGTCGCGGAAGTGGAAATCGACGGAGTTGCGTGCCATTTGATCCGCCACTCGCATTTTGGTTTGCCAGGCGCGGAAATAATCGCTCCGCGCGAGCATTTGGGATTGCTGTGGAAGAATTTGCGCGCCAGCGTTCTGACGCAGCACGGCGCCGCGATTGGAATGCGCGCGCTGAACGCACTGCGCCTGGAAGCCGGCATTCCGTGGTTCCCTGACGACTTCAACGACACCGTGATTCCGCACGAAGCCGCGCTGGAAGCCACGCACATCAGCTTCAGCAAAGGCTGCTACACGGGTCAGGAGATCGTTGAGCGCGTCCGCTCACGCGGCCAAGTGAATCGCCGCCGCGTGCAACTAAAGTTTGCTATGGCTGAGCCACCCGCCCCGTTGACGCGCCTCTACGCCGCGAACGCCGAGGACAAAACCACCGAGCCCAAAGAAGTTGGCATCGTAACTAGCTCCGCATTCTCACCTGCTTTGGACACTGCGATCGGAATGGCCTACGTGCGCCGCGAATTCAATTCCCCGGGCGCGGTCCTCGATTTCAACGGCGGCACTGCGGAAATTCTTTCGACGACTTAGCACGCTGCAGGCATTTTTCAGGCAACAAATGAAATGCGGGCAAAAGATGCTGAGGAAAGTCGGTCGCTAACTTCCAGCTTTCAACTTCGCACTCGCCACTTTTAAATCCTAACTTTCAACTTTTGACCGTGGACTGAATATTCAGCCTTTGCTGAAATTCATGGAGCGCAGGAAGCTGCCGCGATCGTTGTCGATTTTCTTCTGCAGCTGGAAGATGGCGTAGAGGAGAGCTTCGGGGCGCGGCGGGCAGCCTGGGACGTAGACGTCGATCGGGATCACTTGATTGACGCCTTGCACTACCGCGTAATTATTGAATACGCCGCCGGAGGTGGCGCAGGCGCCCATGGAAATGGCCCACTTGGGTTCGGGCATTTGTTCGTAGAGCTGTTTGATTACCGGGGCCATTTTTACGGAGACGCGGCCGGCGATGATCATCAAATCGGATTGGCGGGGTGAGCCGCGAAAAACTTCGGCGCCGAAGCGGGCGATGTCGTAACGCGACGAAGCCATGGACATCATTTCAATCGCGCAGCATGCGAGGCCGAAGGACATCGGCCAGATCGAGCTGCGGCGCGCCCAGTTCACCACTTTGTCCAGCGAGGCGAACAAAATTCCTTCGTCTTTCAGGAAGTTCGCATCTTGTCCTGGCGCTTCGAGTGTGACGCCCTTTGCGAGTTCCACAGCCATGGCCTAGGTGACTCCGTAGCGGCGCAACTGCCGGCGCCGACTGTGCTCATTTTGCCTGTTTGCGCCGTGCTTTGCAACGCGTCGGGCGGGCGCTGTTCTTACGGCGATCGCGAGCACTTCGTCATCGCCAATACGCAAGTTCATCACTGCACCTCGATCGTAAGTTGCGCGGTTTTAGTGTTGCCTTTGCCGTCGTCGGCGGTGAACGTGTATGTGGTCGTCTTTTTCGGCGCGACCTTCACGCAACGATCGAGCGACGGAAACATGCTGGCTACATCCGGCGGATCGAGTTTCACGGATTTGGCGTTGGAAACCCCGTAGCACATGTCCACGTCGTCGCCGCGATGAATTGTCCCAGGCACGGCGTAGAAACTGATGATTTTGAAATCAGCGCCGCCGAGCACTTCAAAGGATTTCGCGGCTTCGTCACGCTCCTTGGCGGCCTGCGCGGCTTTTTCTTTTGCCACGAGGTCCTGATTTTCCTGCCAGCGAGACCAGAAAACGAAAGCCGTGTAGCCGATGACGATGGCGGCGAGCACGCCGAACCCCATCCACATGTTGCGCAGCGTGCGCGGGGCTTTTTGTTCCGGCTGCTCGAGCATTGCGGCGAGGCTCCTCGGATTCGCTTCAGAGATTTTACCGCAGAGACGGCGAGGGCGCAGAGAAAACCGGAAGAGAGATCCCCGGCTGCGACGGGGCTGGCTTAAGGCAAAGGCGCCGACCTCAGGATGACGATGCCCTTCGCATCGTCAGAAACCCGAAGAGCACAGGCGGAATTGCCTATGCCACTTTCAACACGATTTTGCCGAACAGCTCGCGATTTTCCATGCGCTTGTGGGCTTCGGCGCATTTTTCCAGCGGCAAGACCACGTCAATTACTGGTTTCAGTAGGCCGCGGCGTAAGAGCTCGAGCGCGGAGAACAGTTCGGCTTTGCTGCCCATGAAGGAGCCGAGGATGCTCAGGTGGCGTGTGAAAAGATACGCAATGTTGATTGCACCGTCGAGACCGGTGGTGGCGCCGCAGGTGACCAGGCGTCCGCCGACGGCGAGGCTGCGGATGCTGTTCTCCCATGTGGCTTGCCCGACGTGTTCGAAAACGACTTCGACGCCGCGGCGATTGGTGAGGCGCTTCACCTCGTCGGCAATTTTCTGCGTCGAGTGATTGATCACGGCGTCGGCGCCGAGTTCCCTGGCCTTCTCAAGTTTTTCGTCGGAGCCGGCAGTGGCAATCACGCGCGCACCCGCGGCTTTGGCGATTTGAATTGCGGCGCTTCCGACGCCGCTGCCCGCGCCAAGGACGAGCACGGTTTCCGCAGGCTGCAGCTTTGCGCGGCCGATTAGCATGTGCCAAGCGGTAAGTGAAACCAATGGAAACGCGGCGGCTTCTTCGAAGGAAAGTTTCTCTGGAATTGGGACGCAATTTACTGCTGGGGATTTCACGAACTCGGCGCAGCCGCCGTCAACGCCCTGGCCAAATAAGGTGTAGGCCGGACACATGCTGTCCTGACCGCAGAGGCAACTCGCGCATTGGCCGCAGGAGATTCCCGGCTGCAACAGGACCCGCTCGCCGACTTTGACGTTGGTTACTTTATCGCCGATCTTGGCGACTTCGCCGGCGATGTCGCTGCCGGGGATGTGAGGGAGCGGGACGTGCGTTCCGGGCAGGCCCATGCGTAGCCAGAGGTCGAGGTGATTCAGGGCGCAGGCGCGCACGCGCACCAGGACTTCGTAGGAACCGATCTGTGGTTCCGCAACATCCTTGTACTGCAGAACTTCCGGGCCGCCGTGCGTGGCGTAAACGATCGCTTTCATGAGTGCTCCAGAGTTGGATTAAGGCCCACAATTAACAACGGCAGTGCACTTGAGTCAAGTATGCAGATGAGGGACGTGTGAGGCGTGCGTAGTGATTGGTGACTTGTGAGTGGCGAATTTCGGCGGTGGGAGCGAGAGGCTTCAGCCAAGGGTCAGGAGTTCTTCATAGAAGCCGCCGATTTTTTTGGCGCGGTCTATGAAATGGATTTCCAGGATCCAGTGGCGCTGCTGACCGTCGGCGTCTTGGCCGCGCATTTTCATGGGATTTTCGGGGTGGACGTAGAGCGAGATTTTATCGTTGGGGATGCGTTCGTGGGGAAATTGGCCAATGAGGTGACCGGCGATGGGGCCGCCGTATTCCCAGCCGTAATCGCGGGCCATTTTCTGGGCGTGACGGTAGAGTTCGTCCGCTTTGATTTCGGGATGGGAGTGAAAATATTGTTTGCCTTGGGCGAAGGCTTTGGCGATGTCGTCGCGGAGTTTCAGTTTGTCGGGATCGGAGCCCAGGACGAAGGTGCGGCCGAAATCGGCTTCCCAGGCTTCGAAGACTGGGCCGAGGTCCAGGAAGAGGATGTCGTCCTCGGCGAGGGTTAGGTCGGGGGGATTTTCGTCGTAGGGCTTTAGAGTGTTGCTGCCGGCGCGGACGATGCGTTTGTGCCAGTAGGTGGAGATGCCGAACATTTTCTCGGCCAGGTCGTAGATGTCCTGGTTGATTTGGGATTCCGTGACGTTGGGACGGATGATTCCTTGGGTTTCGACGGCACGGAAAAGTTCGTTCGCGTTGTTTTGGGCTTGGAGAAGGGCGGCGCCGCGATTGGATTCGACTTTTTCCATGGGGAAACATTATCACGGGGATTGGTTTGGCTGAATCGCGAGGCAGTGAACGGTTGAAAGTTGATACTCAAGAGTCAAAATACGGGAACGAACGGCAAAGGCGCCGGCCTCCCTCCGCAAAATCACTCAGGGCAGGCACGATGACGATGCTTGTCGCATCGTCAGTGATAGAGGTTGGGAAATTGTTGTCGGAGATGTTGGACCTTGGGGAGGTCGAAGGTGGCTATGTAGGGGTTGTCGGGATGCATGGTGGCGTAATTCTGGTGGTAGTCTTCGGCCCGGTAGAAGGATTTTAGTGGAGCGATTTGGGTGACGATGGGGCTGCCGAAAACTTTGGCTTGATTGAGCTGGTCAACGTAGGCTTGCGCGATGCGTTGTTGATCCGGCGTTGAGAAGAAAACTGCTGAGCGGTATTGTGTGCCGGAGTCCGGCCCTTGGCGATTTAGCTCTGTGGGGTCGTGGGCTACGGAGAAAAAGACTTTGAGGAGTTGGCCTAAAGTGATTTGCGACGGATCGTAGATGATTTGTACGGATTCGGCGTGCCCTGTCGAGCCGCTGCTGACTTCTTCGTAGTCGGGATTTTTTACGGTGCCGCCGGCGTATCCTGAGGTGGCGGTTTTGACGCCTTTTACGTGTTGGAAGACGGCTTGAACGCCCCAGAAACAGCCTCCGGCCACTACGAATGTTTGTTGGCCTTTCTGCGTCGCCAAAGATTCGTCCACGGTGGGATCGGGCAGGGCTGTGGCGGCGCTGGCTGAACCGTGGTGGAGCGCGGCGAAGAGGAGCAGCGCAGTGGCGAGAGCGACAGTTATTTTCACGGAGCGATTCATTTTTTGTTTCCTCTGGGCCATTGCCGACCCGAATCCTGGTGATTGGATGTGTTGAACAACGTTTACGTCGCTTTGGCGAACTTCATGGCTACTGAGTTCATGCAGTAGCGCAGGCCCGTGGGGCGGGGGCCGTCGTCGAAGACGTGGCCCAGATGCGCGTCGCAGAGGCGGCAGGAGACTGCGGTGCGAATCATGCCAAGGCTGATGTCGGAAGTTTCCGAGACATTTTCTTTGGCGATGGGGGCCCAGAAACTTGGCCAGCCGGTGCCAGAGTCGAATTTGGTGCTGGCGTCGAAGAGCGCGGTGTCGCAGCAGATGCAGCGGAAAATTCCTTTGGCGCGATTATTGGGATTTTCGTTGGTGTAGGGGCGCTCGGTCCCGGCGTGGCGCGTAATTTCGAAAGAATCGGGCGAGAGCTGTTTGCGCCACTCTTCGTCTGTCTTGACGATCTTGGGGGCGGTGACGGTGTCCTGGCGCTGGCCGGCGTCGGTGAATTGAACGATCTTGACGACCTTCGGCGAGCCTGCGGTTGCTGTTGCGGCGTGCACTGGCTCACGCCGTCGAAAATATGACCAAGCTACTGCGGCAGCGGCGGCGCCTCCGATTACGGCGAAGAATGTGCGACGGCTGATCGGGCCTGAGACGTCATTGTGGTGCTGATGTGAAAACATTTTGGTCCCTCTTATTTATCAGCCGAAGGTGAAGGCGAAGGCTTGCACGCCGGGATCTAGGAATTCGATTTCGAAAGTGCGGTCTTCGACTGCGCCTTTTTGGCGGATTAGTTGGTAGAGGCGATGGCCTTGGACTGTGCCGGCTCCGCTGGCGTCGGTATCGCTGCCGTGGTCGTCACCTGGAGCTGTGCCGTCGAGTGTGACTTTGAAGCGAATGGGCTTGCCGTTTTTTGTGCGGCCGAGGACCAGGTGCAGGTCGCGGGCGTGAAAGCGGAAGACTACTTCGCCTGGCGCTCCTTCGAGGACGGCGCTTTCGGGGCCTACTTTCCACGCGCCGCCTAGAGCCCACTGATTTAGCGTGAGCCTGGGTTGCGGAGTGTAGTTCATGCGCGTGTCTTGCGCGAAAAGTTGGGCTGAGGCGAAGTGCTCGGCGCGTTTGTAACCTATATAGGTTTCGGGCGAGCGCGTGTTTTGCAGGTCGGGGGCAGCTTCTGCGCCGCTGGCGGAGACGTTGATGGTGCCGTCGGCTAGGGATTTTGCGCCGTTGTCTTTCAAGAGTTCCTGGATTACGCGTTCGGACTGATCGTATTCGCCTTCGCCGAAGTGGTGATAGCGGATGCGGCCTTGGCCATCGATGAAATAGTGCGCGGGCCAGTATTCGTTGTGGAAGGCTTGCCAAATTTTGTAGTTGCTGTCGATGGCGACCGGATAGGTGATTTTCAGGTCGCGGACGGCTTGCTCGACGTTGGAGCGTTCCTTTTCGAATGCGAATTCGGGGGTGTGGACGCCGATGACGACGAGAGCTACATCTTTGTATTTTGCCGCCCAGCCTTCTACGTAGGGGAGGGCGCGGAGACAGTTGATGCAGGAGTAGGTCCAGAAATCTATTATGACTACTTTGCCGCGGAGTTGGTCGCGGGTTAGTGGTGCGGAATTTATCCAGGCGACGGCGCCGGATAGTTCGGGCATGGGGCCTTCGTCGGCGAGGGGCGGTGGCTCGGGGGCGCTGACATTTTCGACAGATGGCTTTGGCGCGCCGAACGCGTGGATCAGGTGTTCTTCGGCTGTGGCGGTGTTGACGAAAGAAATTTTCGCAAGGAAGTTGGTGTCCCAACCGAGCGCGATGGCGATTACGCCGAGGATTACCCCTGCTCCCAGGGTGCGGCGGATCCAGACGTCGAAGCGCAGAGAATTTTTCATGGTGGCAAAGACCTTTTTCCCGGCGAAGAGCGCGATGCCGAGCGAAGTGGCGGCGCCTAGCGCGTAGGATAATAGCAAGAATGAGGAGCGCGCGCCGGGGCCCTGGATGGCGGCTCCGGTTAAGACGAGGCCGAGGATGGGTCCGGCGCAGGGCGCCCAGAGCAGGCCGATGGAAATTCCTAGGACAAATGATTTAGCGATGCTTTGCTCTTGCGCGGAGGGGCCACCTTGCAGACGGCTGCCCGCGCGGACCAGCGGGCGTGTGAAGATTTCGGCTAGCTCGGGAAAAAGCAGCGTGAGCCCGAGGATCAGGAAGACGAACATGGCAACGTAGCGTCCGCCCTGATTAAGGCGCACGACCCAGTGGCCTCCGTAGGCTGCGGCTGTCGCGACTACGGAAAATGTTAGCGCCATGCCGAGAAGTAGCGGGAGCCCGGCACGGCGGAAGGGGCGGTCGGCTTGGGCGAAGACGAACGGCAGCACCGGGAGGATGCAGGGGCTGAGGATCGTCAGGATGCCGCCTGCGAAAGCTAATAGATAGATTAACATTGGTTGTGTGGGCGCACGGTTGCGGTGGCGCGAGAGTGCAGGGCCACCTGAATATAGTACGTTTGCATGGGGCCGATTGGATTGCTTTGCTTGGATGCGACAACCCCGTCGGCTTACGGTGACAGGATTATGAATTTACCACAGGTGCGCGG
>Ga0070762_10000042_pt1 | contig 35144 bp, 23 predicted proteins | sample HubBroMetageREF2_FD_66726 | JGI IMG/M metagenome (GOLD analysis project Ga0070762, IMG submission 66726) | Reference soil microbial communities from the Hubbard Brook experimental Forest, New Hampshire, USA - Hubbard Brook CCASE Soil... | ecosystem: Environmental > Terrestrial > Soil >...
TCCGCTCGCCGTAAAAATCGCTCATGCCCATGCAACCAAGCCCCATGCGAGAAACCACAGCGCCCTGCGAACCAAGTTTTACTTTTTTCATAGTCATAACTGACTTAGACGGTCCACACGCATCCGCGGATTCTTTTTTTTCGCGTGGCCTGACAGCTTCAGCGCGGTGTGCAAGCTCGCGGCTCATGCGTCCAATTTGCCTCTCCGAATCGGGTCCGGTCGAATGGGACGCTGGCGACGACCTTCCTTTGTCCTGATATATTGCGTGATGCCGGAGGTTCGTTCGCCGTGATCGATTTTCAATTCAACTATCCATTGATCGGCACGGAAGTCGCCTTGATTTCAGCCGCGCTGCGCAAACACGAAACGAAATACGCCGCGTCACAGTCGGAAAGAGCCTTCGCGGGCACCGCCGAGCATCGCAACGTCGCGGCGTCATACTTGTCGCGAGAGAATTTCACAGTTCCACCGAGCTGCGTCCTTTTGTGCGCAGGCGGTCATGCCGCAATCTCCATCGCGTTTGCAAGCGCTTCTCTCGACGGCGCCGCAATCGCGGTTGACGAAATCACCTACCCGCATTTCCGTGCCATGGCGGCAGAGCACCGCATAAAACTAATTGCCTGCGCTGGTGACGACGACGGCATGCTCCCCGACGCGCTCGCCGAAGCAGCCACCCTGCATGGCATAAAAGCCGTGTACCTCATGCCGACCGTTCACAATCCTCTCGGCACCGTCATGTCGCCCGCCAGAAGACTCGCACTTGCGAACATCATCCGGCAACACGCTCTGTTTCTAATCGAGGACGACGCCTATCGTTTTCTCGAACCGGACGGCCCTGCGCCGATCTCTTTCCTCATTCCGGAATCGAGCTTTTATTTCTTCAGTTTCTCCAAGCCGATATCTCCGGATCTCAGGGTTGCCTATCTTCTGATTCCAGAACGTCTGTCCGCAAACGCCGAAGATTTAATCGCGCAGATAAACAGCGGCATTTCGCTTTCGTTCGCCGAAGCCCTCACGTCGTTCGTTCTGGATGGCACGCTCGCGCGGCTCATCGCCGAAAAACAAGCGCTCGGCGGCGAAAGGCAAGCGCTCATCTCCAGCAGCCTCATCGGCCTGAAAATCCGCGCGCATCGCAACGGCTTTCATTCCTGGATTGAAGTCCCGGGACGAATGGACGCGGCCGCTTTCTGTTCGGCATGCGAGGCCAAAGGCGTGCTAATCGGTTCCGGCGCGCGTTACAGCAACGGCGGACCCGCCGCGCTTCGATACGTCCGCTTGGCTGTCGGCAACGAGCGCAATCTCGATCGCATCATCGAAGGCCTGGCCACCGTAAAACTGGTTGCATCGTGTGCCTAAAACGCGAGCGCGCTTCCGCGAATTATTCGTAGCGCAAAGCAATCATCGGGTCCACGCGCATCGCACGCTGCGCTGGAATATAACTCGCCACCAGCGACACTATCATCAGTAGCGCCGCGACCGTAATGAAAGTCACCGGATCCGTCGGCCGCACTCCATACAACTGGCTAGCCATCAGCCGCGAAAGCGAAAGCGCCCCCACAATACCGATCACCGAGCCAATCAAGGCCAGCACCAATGCTTGCCGCACAATCAACACCAACACATTGCTGCGGCTAGCCCCCAGCGCAACGCGAATCCCAATCTCATTAGTGCGCCGTGAAACCGCAAAACTCATCACGCTATAAATCCCCACCACAGCGAGCAACAACGCCAACCCGGCGAACGCGCCCAACAGCAGCATCGTAAATCTCGCCTGCGACAACGACGCCGACACCGAATCGTCCATCGTGCGAATATTCAGCAGCGGCACCTCCTCATCTATTTCGCGAATCGCACCAGCAATCGCTGGGGCCACGCTCAACGGCGCCGCATTCGTCCGCACCGCAACCTTCATCCCGAATGACCGCCACGTTTCGCCTCTTGGTACGGACATTTGCGTCACGGGGAAATACAGAGTGGGCGCGGGCTGCTTTTCGTTCATGGCGTTCATCTTCACGTCGCCCACCACGCCCACAACCACGCGCGGCAGCTCCGGAAAGAAGTAAAGCGTGAGATGCTTCCCGATCGCGTCCTCATTTGGCCACAAAGATTTGGCCATGGATTCGCTGATCAGCACCGCGCCCGGCCGCCCAGCGACATCGGAGTCATCAACATCACGTCCGCTCAAAAGCGGTACATGCATCGCGCTCATGTATCCGGGGCTGATGAGCCGTACATCCACTTCGGGCAGGTCGGCCATCGGCGCCGGTGGCCGGCCCTCCACCGAAATTGGCTGATGCGATCCGTCATCGCTCAGCGGCAGGCTGTCAATCAGCCCGGCGGATTGCACGCCCGGCAGCGCGCGAACGCGATCGAGAACGCGACCAAAGTAGTTGATCTGCTGCGCCGCCTCGGCAAATTTTCCCGTGGGAACCGACACCGCCATGGTCACCACGTGACTCGGATCGAACCCGGGATTCACATGGTGCAACACCCACAAGCTCCGAATCAGCAGGCCGGCGCCAATCAGCAGCATCAGCGATAGCGCCACTTCCGAAACCACCAGCGCGTTGCGCGTGCGGCCTCCGCCGGAATCCGCAGCGGTCCGGCCCAGGCCTTGCTTCAGCGCCTGATTCAAATCTGCTTTGGCCATGCGCAGCGCCGGCAACAAGCCGGCGGCCAATCCGGTGAGCAACGAAATACTCAGCGTGAACGCCAGGACCCATCCGTCCAGCGCGATTTCGTTGGATCGCGGCAGCCGCTCCCCCACGAGTTTCAGGATCGCCATCAAGCCGAAGCGTGCGAACACCAATCCCAGCGCGCCGCCCGCGAAAGCCAGCAGCAGCGTTTCCGAAAGCGCTTGCTGCAAGAGGCGGCGTCGCGTGGCGCCCAGCGCCGTGCGCACCGCGATTTCCTTACGCCGCGAAAGCGCGCGGGCCAGCATCAGATTCGCAACGTTCGCGCACGCGATCAGCAACACCAGCGCAACGGCACCAAGCAAAATCAACAACGCGGGCCGCACATCGCCCACCAGATCATCGCGCAACGGAATCGCAATCGCTCCCCAGCCCTTGTTGTCGTTGGGATACTCCTGCGCCAACGCGTTCGAAATGGCGTCCAGTTCGGCCTGCGCCTGTGGCAACCTCACACCATCCTTTAGGCGAGCGATCACCGCGTAATTATGGTTGTCGCGAATGGCCCGCTCCTGATCGGTCCAAGCCAGCGGCTTCCACATCTGCGTCCGCTGATTCGGATCGCTGGAAATGGGGAAGTCGAACGCAGGGCCCATGACGCCGATCACCGTGAACGCCTGGCCGTTGAGTTGAATATGCTTGCCGACGACGTCAGGATTTCCCACGAAGTACCTGTGCCAGAATCCGTAACTCAGCACAACCTCGTGATCCCGGCCCGCCTCGTCTTCCCCCTGAATGAATCCGCGCCCCAGCAGCGGCTGCGCGTGCAAGATGGAAAACAAACCGACGGTCCCCGCAACCATGCGAATGGCCTCGGGATGCCCCGAGCCGGTGAGCGTGTAGCGGCCGAATCCATAGGCCGACATGCCTTCGAAGGTATGATTTTGTTTGCGCCAGTCCAGAAAATTCGCGGGCGAGACGGCGAACGTCGGCATGCCCGGAAAACTTTTCTGCGGCGGAGTGTGCCACAGCTGCATCAGGCGGTCCGGCTGGTCGTAGGGCAACGGTCGTAGCAACACAGCGTTCACTACGCTGAAGATTGCGGTATTCGCGCCGATTCCCAGCGCTAGTGCGAGCACCGCAGTCACGGTGAATCCGGGCGAGCGCAGCATGGTCCGCAGGCCGTAGCGCAAATCCTGCAGCAAAGTTTCGGCGAGGTGGACGCCGCGCGCTTCGCGGCATTCTTCCTTGGCGTTCTCGATCCCGCCAAACTCCAAGCGCGCCCGCCGCAGCGCCTCTTCCCGCGCCACTCCCCGGCGCACTAAATCGTCGGCGTACGCTTCCACATGGAACCGCAGTTCCGTATCCATCTCGCTCTCCATCCGAGAACGTCGCAACATTCCCTGCAGCGATGAACGAAAACGAGTCCACAGTCGCATACTCCCTCCGCGCCGACTCACGTTTCCAGCAAAAAGTTCCGCGCTTATTCGTACTTCAGCGCCACCATGGGATCCACCCGCATCGCCCGCCGTGCCGGCAAATAGCAAGCCAGCAGTGCGAGCCCCAGCAACAGCAGCGACACCGCGAAAAACGTTAGCGGGTCCGTCGCACGCACCCCATACAAAAAACTAGCCATCAATCGCGTCACGCCGAGCGCAACAACCAGTCCAATCGCAATCCCCAATCCCGCCAGCTGCGCGCCTTGCCCCAGCACCATCCCAAAAACTTTCCGCCGCTGCGCCCCCAGCGCCATGCGGATTCCAATCTCTTGCGTCCGCAGCAGCACCGAATACGAAATCACTCCGTACATTCCGATCGAAGCGAGCAGCAGCGCCAGCGCTCCGAACGCTCCCAGCAGGAACACGGAAAATCGCGGCTGCGCCATCGAATCGTCCACCAGCGTCGCCAGCGTCATGACTTTCGCCAGCGGCAAATCCGGATCGATCGCATGAATATTTTCCCGCACGCTCTCGGTCATCGCCGCGGGATCGGCTTTCGTCCGCAGCGCCACGCGCATGTTCAACAGCGAAGGCCACGGTTTCTGGTTGTACAGCACATACATTTCCGGCGCCGTCTCTTCGCGCAACGACGTATGCTTGACGTCCAGCACAACTCCCACAATCGTCAACAGCGGAAAGCGCGTGCTCCCCGGCCCCACCTGTTTTCCCAGAGCGCCGTCAGTCGCCCAGTATTTTCTCTCCATCGCGGCGTTCACAATCGCCACCGGCATCGAATCCGTCGTGTCCGTCTCCTGAAAATCGCGTCCTCGCAGCAGCGGCGTTCCAATCGCCGAAAAATATCCCGGCGAAATCACCGTGAAATTCGCAAACGGCATTTCTTTTTGACTCGCGGCCGGATGATCGGGAACGCGAATCACCGTGCTTTCACCCTCGCCGCCCATCGGAACCGTCTCGCCAATTCCCGCAGCCTGCACACCCGGAACCGCTCGCAAGCGCTCCAGCACGTTCCCGAATAGTGTGACGACGTGATCCTGTTCCGCGTACTTCAATGCGGGCAGCGGCAACTGAAACGTCAACACGCGCTCCGCGTTGAATCCGCCATCAGCGCCAAGCAGCTGAAAAAACGTCCGCGTCAGCAATCCAGCAGCGATTACCAGCACCAAAGCCAGCGCCACTTGCGAAACCAGCAGCGCATTCCGCAATCTTGGGGTTATCCGGCTGCCTCCGGACCTCTGGTTGCCTTCCTTCAGCGAATCCACCAGGTTCTCGCGCGCTGCTCCAATCGCCGGAGCCAGCCCGAAAAGAATTCCGGTAGCCAGCGAAATCCCTAATGCAAACGCCAGCACCGGCAAGTCCAGCGTAACTTCGCGCAAGCGCGGAATATTCGAAGGCCCCAGAGCCTTCACGAAATAAATTCCGGCGTACGCGATTAGAATTCCAACGCCGCCCGCCGCTATCGCAATCAGCAAGCTCTCCGTCAGCAGTTGCCGTATCAATCGCGCAGGCCCGGCGCCCAACGCCGCGCGCAACGTGAATTCCTTGCGCCGCGCCAGCGAACGCGTCAGCAGCAGATTCGCCACATTCGAGCACGCAATCAGCAGCACAATGCCCACTGCGCTCAGCATCAGCTGCAAAGGACGCCGCGTGTCGCCCACCACTTGCCGCTGCAGCGGAACCACTCGCGTGTTGAACCACCCTACATACCGGTGATCCTGCGATTCCACATGTTTGGTGATCAAGTCCATTGCGGCTTGGGCCTGCGCCACAGTCAGGTCGGATTTCAGCCGCGCGACCACCGCAAGCTCGGACGGTCCAGGTTTCGGCTCCGCTGGAATCGCCAGCGGAACCCACAACTGCGGCTCGCGCGGAAAATTAAAACTGCTGGGCATTTCTTCCGCCCGCGGAAATGCGAATTCCGCCGGCATCACGCCGACCACGGTGTAGGCATATCCGTTCAAGTCCACCGTTCGCCCCAGAACGTCGCGATCTGCTGCAAATCGTTCGCGCCACATCCGGTCACCGAGGATCACTTCGTATTCATGTCCCGGTTGGTCTTCTTCGGCTGTGAACGTGCGTCCCAGCGCCGGCGAAACTCCCAGCGCCGGAAAAAATTCCTGCGACGCGCGAAAACCGTCTAGCGAAGCAGGTTCGCCCGCTCCCGTCAGATTGAACGTATCGTTTTGAAAAGCGCCCACCGTTTGGAACGGATGCGCGTCCCGCGTCAACATGCGAAACTGCGCCTGGCCCCAAGGAAAATATTCGGAACCAAGATTGACTCCCGGCGGAGAAATCAGTTCAGGCAGCACGATCCGGCTGGAATCGGGGTAGGGAAGTGGCTTCAGCAGAATTGCGTTCACCAGGCTGAAAACCGCGGCGCTCGCGCCAATTCCCACCGCCAGCGTGAACACCGCAACCGCCGTGAACCCGGGCGATTTCCGCAGAATGCGCGAAGCGAAGCGAATATCTTGAACCAGCGTCTCGATGAAACTCGCCCCACGCGCGTCGCGGCATTCTTCCTTCGCGCGTTCCACTCCGCCAAACTCCAGCCGCGCCCGCCGCAGCGCTTCTTCTCGCGCCACGCCTCGGCGCACCAAATCCTCTGCGTACGCTTCTATGTGGAACCGTAGCTCCGCGTCCATTTCGCGTTCCACGCGAGAGCGCTGCAGAATTGCCCGCAGCCACGAACGCAGCCGGCTCCCCAGCGTCATACTTCCTCCGGCGTCGTGCTCAGAATTCCCGCGATCACGTCCGCCATGCGGTTCCACTTTTCGGTTTCCGCCTGGAATCGCCGCTTGCCCGCCCCCGTTAGCCGGTAATATTTCGCCTTGCGCTTATTTTCAGATTCGCCCCATTCGCTCGCGATCCACCCCTGATGTTCCAGGCGATAAAGCGCCGGATACAGCGAACCCTGCTGAATCTCCAGCCGGTCTTTTGAAATTTGCTGGATGCGCAGCAGGACGCCGTAGCCGTGCAAAGGGCCCAGCGACACGGCTTTCAGGATCAACATGTCCAGCGTGCCTTGCAGCAGGTCAATGGGCTTCGCCACTCGCTCTCCTTGTGTGTCTAGGAGAGAAAATAGCAGCACTCTCCTCGACTGTCAAGGAGAGTCTCGCGAGCGGCGAAATGGATGTTTTAATCCAGACGGTCTGGGATCGGTCGAGAGACGTCACCCGCGTCACCATGGCGGGCGACACCCCCGAATATCGGCGCGGCTCAAAAATCCAGACGCAACGCCAGCTGCCCCGTTCGCGGGCCGGCGCTTGCCGAAGTCTGATTGGATTGCAGCGCGCCGAAGGTCTGCGTGTTGCTGATGTCCACCGCAGGCGGCGCATAGTTGGTGTGATTCAATACGTTGGTGAACGTGGATTCAAACCGCAGCTTCGCTTTTTCGCCCAGCGGAAAAGTTTTCCCCAGACCAGCCGACACTCCAATCGTTCCCGGCCCCTGCAAAATTCCTACGCCGCAGTTTCCAATCCGTCCCGCGTCCGCAGGAGTCGCAGCAAACGCGCTCAGATTGAAATACTTCGCCGCGCTCCGGTTCGCCGGAATCGGATTCCCCGCGCAATCCGGCCGCAGCAAAGTTCCGCGATTGGCAATGTCCGTATTCGATTGATCCAGCGTCGGGCTGATTGTCGGCGTAAGCCACGGCCCCGTCTGCAGCAAAGTCACTGTGCTCGCTTCCCATCCTCCGATCACCAGGTTCTGCCAGCCTGAGCTGTTTAGCCACCTGCGCCCCTTGCCCAACGGCAGTTGATAGATTCCATTCATCTGAAATCGCTGCCGCGGCGTGCCCGCCACATTGCCGCGATTGGCGCGCAGATCAAAACGATTCGACACCGCGAGGCCATAAGCCACCTCGCTCGTGAATCCGCTCGGCGCGTCACCCTGCGCGTCGCTCAGGTTTTTCGCCAGTGTGTAATTCGTCTGGAAGAAAAGCCCCTTCGCCATGCGATGGCTCGCGTCCACCTGCACTGCTTGATAATTCGCGAACCCCGCATTTTCCGTGGAGAGCAAAGTAAACCAGTTCGGATAAGGCGTATTGGCGGACGAATACGGCGTCGCGCTCGGATGCACCTGATTCAGATCCTCCGTCATCGGCAACCGGTACGAATTCATCCCCACATAGCTCGCGCGCAAGAGCGTACCCTCTGTGACCTGCCGCTCCACGGTAAAATTCCACTGCGTCGCCTGCGGATCGCGGAATTGCGGATCGTTCGCCTGATCCAGCGAGCCCCCACCAAACACGATCACGTTGGTAGCCGGCGCCGTCGCAGGAAATTGGAATTGCGGCTGCCCGGCGACGTTGTTCGCATACGTGTGCAACACCGAAAGTGGATTACCCGCGTTATTGAACGACATAGGACCAAGCGTCGAAATGGTGAACACGCCGAATCCCGCGCGGATCACAGTTTTATTATCTCGAAATGGGCGGAACGCCACGCTAATCCGCGGATCGAAATCACGCAAATACAGTTGCCGCAATCCCTGCGGCAAATGATCCTGGCTGGCAGTCAGCACGTTTGTACAGGCGCCGCCCTGGCCTAGCGAACACGCATTGAAAGATTGCAGAAATCCCGTGTAAACCGCCTGAAACGCCGGCGACCCAGTCAGCGTTTTCTGCAGGGCATCCGGCACCAGAATGCTGTTGTTGCGAGGATCAAAGCTCCCCAAATCACCAATCGCTTCCGTAAAAGGCGGCAGCATTTCCCAACGCAATCCGAAATTCACGGTCAGCCGATCATTGACTTGCCATTCATCCTGCCCATAAACGCCGTACTGAATCGCGCGAGCATTCACCTGCGGGGAAGTGATCGCGAAAAACGAAGTATTCGGCAAGCCCAGCAGCGCGTCGCCGAATGAACTTCCGGTGAACACACCCTGATTAAATGTAAACAACCCATAATCATCCGAAGGTAGAAAGAACATCAGGTCCTGGTAATTCACCCGCCGGATATCCACGCCGAATCGCAAAGTGTGCTTGCCCGTCTGCCGCGTCAAATTATCCGTAAACTCCAAAGTCTTCGATTGCGTGATGCCCGCGCGATCCCGCCCGATCGGCGTGAATCCGCTCCCGTCGCTGAAATTAAAGGTAGGAAAAGCCTCGCCGTCAGGATGCTGGCTGATATCAATGCCTTGCAACCCCAGCTGCGAAATCGCCGCGCTCCCCAGAATCGGAAAATTCACGCTGGTCAGCGCATCCGTAAACCCAAACCGAAATTCATTAATCCACTTCGGACTGATCGCGTAATTATAAGAAACCAGCAAACTGCGGTTGTGCTCCGTGTCCGCATCATTCGGCAGCAGCGGGTTCGCCGTATCCGTCAGCAAATTCTTCCAACTGAATCGCGCGAACACTTGTTGCTTCGCAGTGATCGTCCGATCCAGCCGCACGTCCCAGCCGTTGGTATCCGCCGGTGTGGGCACCAGCGTTTCGTAATTGAACGACGGATTCGCCACGTTCAGATTCGCATTCGGCTGCGGATAAAAACTCAGCAAGTTCTGCGTCACCGTGCTAACGCGACTCCCGGCGCCCGAACTGCAAATCACATTCGGCTGCCCGCCGCCGCAACCCATGAACTGCTGATGCGTAACCGGATCGTTCAATATCGCGCTAGGCTGTCCCGTGGCCGGATTCGTAAAAGGCGTCGGATTGCTCGCCGTAATAAACCCATTCAGATCGCCGCTCCTCTCCGCCGCAGTCGGCACCAAATACTGCTCCGTCGTCGAAATGCTCCGCCGGTTTCCTTCGTAGTCAAAAAAGAAAAATGTCTTGTCGCTGCCACGGAACAGCTTCGGAATCGAAAACGGTCCACCCAGGCTGCCCCCAAAAGTATTAAACCGCTTCGGAGCCTTCTCGCTGAAATTCAGCGGCTTGGCATCGAACGCATCATTCTGCAAATACTCAAACAAGCTCCCGTGAAACTGATTCGTGCCGCTCTTGGTCGTGAAAGTCACATCGCCAATCTGTGCAAACTCGGCGTTGTTGTTGAACGCCGTCACCTTCAGCTCTTCAATCCCCTCCGACGAAGGATAAGCATCCTGCAAGGCGCCGTTCTGCCGCACATTCGCCGTCGAAATTCCATCCACGGAATACCCCACCATCGCCGACGTCGCTCCGCCCACGGAAATATTTCCCTGCGCGTCGTACTGCACCTCCGGCGAAAGCTGCAGCGCTGCCAGCGGGCTCGTCGAAACCGCGCGCGAATTCAGCGGCAGCTGCGTCAGCTGCAAATTTTCCAGACTCCCCGCAATCGTCCCGTTCTCCGTATTAATCTGCTCCGCGACCGCGCTCACCTCCACCGTCTGCGTCTGGCTCGCCACCGCAAAAGTCAAAGTCACGCGCAGTTCCTGCCGCGCCTCCAGCGCCAGCTGCGGCACGAGCGCATCAGCAAACCCCTGCTTGTGCCCCGTCACGCGATAGTGCCCGGGCTTCAGATTTTCAATCTCAAAAACACCATCGTCCCCACTCGTCGTTTGGTGGTCGCTGTTGTCGTCCAGTCCGTGCAGCAAAATGTCCGCCTGCGGCACCGCCGAGCCGGTAGCATCCACCGTCAACCCGCGCAAACTTCCGAAAGTGGACTGCGCCTCAATCCGCCCCGCGCACACCACCACCAAACTCACCAGCACAAAAGAGATGAAAACTACGGCAGGAAATGCAAATCGTGGAACACGACCGATTCGCTTCATCGCAGCACCCCCAGACTAACTGCGATGAAGCTAGCTAAGCGGCCATAAAGGAGTCATAAAGCAGGTATAAGGACTTCATTAACTCCCATTCAAAGTTTCTATCGTTCCAATTTGGAATTGCGGGTGCACACCGTCGAATCCACTACGAATTATCCGAGCGCCGCGGCTACGCAGGCACCACGATCAAAAATAATCATCAAACCGTCACAACTATCTTCCCAATCTGCTGGTTCGATTCCATGTAGCGGTGCGCCTCCACAATTTGCGTCAGCGGAAACACGCGATCCACGCGCGGCTTAAAATCGCTTGCCGTCACATGATCAAATACATACTTCACCGCCTTAGCCTTCAGCTCCGGGGCAGAAAGTATTTCGCGCACCGTGTATCCGCGCACCGTCAGCCCCTTGCTCAGCGCCGTGAACAAAGGAAACGGCGTCGGCTCCGGCGCCAGCGCTCCATATTCAAAAATGATTCCTTCATACGCCGCAGCCTCCGCCAGCGCCGCGATGCCCTTGCCGCCGATAGGATCAAAAATCACCCGCGCCCCTTTGCCTCCTGTGATTTGTTTCACGCGCGCCAGGAAATCTTCTTCGTCCGTTGCAATCACGTGCGCAGCCCCCACCTCCACCAGCACATTTTTCTTCTTCGAAGTGCGCGTGGTCGCAATGCTCACGGCCCCCTCGGCCCGCACCATTTCAATTGCCGCAATTCCCACGCTGCTGCTCGCCGCCGTGACGATCACGAAATCGCCTTTGCCGATCTGCGCATTCCTAATCAAAGCTCCATAAGCCGTCAAATATTGCATCCATATAGATGTCCCCTCTTCCGGCGTCAACTTCTCCGGATAAATTGCCAGCGCGCTCGCCGGCACCAGCGCCACTTCTCCATACACTCCGTAATGCGTCATCAGAAATCCCGGCACAGTGCTGGCCTTCTTCCCGATCCAACTCTTGTCCACGTCAGGCCCCACCGCCTCCACCACTCCTGCCGCCTCATACCCCAGCTTCGAAGGCAACACCGGCATCTCCAGATACTGCCCGGCGCGAAACATCACCTCCGCGCGATTCAACCCAATCGCCTTCACCTTCAGCAAAGCCTCGCCCCTGCCCGGCGCGGGAATCGGTTCGTCCTCAATCTTCAGTACTTCCGGCCCGCCCAAAGTGTGAAAGCGCACGATCCTTGCAGTCTGATTCGCCATGTCAGTTTCCTCCGCTGCTTTGATTTCTCTGCCTGCAATGAAGTTTCAACAAATTCCGCACCCGCCTATGGGGAAGGGAACTGGCGATTTAGTGCTTGCACAGGACAGCACAGTATGCGAATATGAACTCAGGTTCATATTATGCACATGCGCCTTCTACGCTTTGGCCTGGTTATCTGGCTCGCCGCCACCATCGCCTTGCGCATCGCCGGCCAACACCTGCTGCGCCCCGCAGATCCGCTCGGCACGTTCATCCTGTTCGTCGCGAGCTTTCCGCTCATGGCCTGGCTCGTGCGCCGCCTCTGCGTCGCCGCGCACCTTCCACGCGAACAATTCCTGGCCGGCGCCGTCTCCGTCGCGCTGCCCACCTTGCTGCTCGATCCTTTCTCGTGCTTGTTCTTTCCCGCGCTGTTTCCAAACATGTCTCCGCGGGTGGCTGGAGTTTTCGGCGGATGGCTGCTGTGGTGCTGCGCCGGCGCCGTCATCGGAGCGCTCATTCCGCAATGGCGAAAATCGTAAACGCACGTCCCAACCTGCTCGCCGGAGAAAATCTTCCCGCCGCGCCGCTGCAAAAACGCAGTCTCGAAAAAAGAGCGCGCCTGAAAACCGCAGGCCTCGCATTGTTCGGTGAAAACGGCTACGAAAACACTTCCGTCGGCCAAATCGCCCGGCGCGCGAAGCTCGCAGTCGGCACCTTCTACCAGCACTTCCGCTCCAAACGCCAGCTGCTCCTCGCGCTGATGGATGAACTGCTTGAGAGATTAGGCCAGCTGAATTTCCAGCCGCAGCCGCAAGCCGCGACCGATCTCCGTGCAGGCATCGGCGAATTGCTCGCCCGCGCCTTCGCTCACGATCTCCGCTATCTCGGCGCCTACCGTGCCTGGCAGGAAGCCGCGCTCTCCGATCCATCGCTCGCGAAAAAACAGCAGGAAATTCACCAGTGGACTACAGGCCGTGTCATGCGCGTCTTTCAATTCCTGCAACAACTGCCCGGCGCGCGCCGCCAAGTGGACATTCCCGGCCTCGCCCGCGCCATGGACGCTTTTTTCTGGAGCCTACTCGCCCAAGCCGGACAATTACCCAAGGCAGAACTAAACCAGTCGGTCGATTCAGCCACGCACCTGATCTACCACGCGATGTTTACAGACGCTCCCCGAAAGCGTGAACAAAAATGACCACGCTCATTTCGGCGGCGTGAGCTTCGGATCCAATCGCGTGGCCTCCTTAAATTCCACCTGCGCCGCATCCGGATCCTTCAATCGCAGCAAAGCCATTCCCAGATTGTAGTGCGCATGCGCCAGATTCAGATTCAGCCGATTGGCCTCGCGATAACTCTCCGCCGCCTCTTGGTACTGTCCCTTGTTGAAAAGCACGTTCCCCAGATTGAATCGCGCATCCGCATTATCTGGATGGTCCGCGATCACTTTCGCAAAAGCACTCTGCGCCCCGTTCAGATCACCCAGCTGCATTTTTGCCGCTCCCAACCCAATCTCCGCCTCCGCAAAATTCGCCTGCTGGTCCAATGCTTTCTGAAAATATTCCGCAGCCTTCGCCGCATCGCTCGCCAGCAAATACGCGTAGCCCAGGTTATAAATCGCGTGCGCGTCGCCAGGCTTCAGCGCCAGCCCTTTCTGAAACGTGGCGATGGCCAGGTCGAATTTCCCCTCTCCCTGATATGCAAGCGCCAGATTAAAATCCGCGTCTGCCTGCTCCGGTTTCAGCGCCAGACTTTTTTCCAAACTGCTAACGGCCTCATCCAGCGTGCCCTGCTTGTACAGCAAATGCCCCAGCGCGAACCACGCGTGCGCTTCATCCGGATGTTGCGCCACGATTTCCCGGTACTGCGCCAAAGCTTCTTGGTCGCGTCCGGCATTCCCGAGCGCCGTCGCATAATTCGTTTGCAGGTCCAGCGAATTCGGTTCCAGCGCCATGGCCTGCTGGTAAACCGGGATCGCTTCATTCCACTGCTGCGTCGCATCCAACGCGGCCGCCAGGTTATTCAGCGCGTCCACATAACGCGGCATCAGCTCCAGCGCCCGGCGGTAAGCCGCAATCGCATCCGCGGCATTTCCCGATGCAAATAGCGCCGCGCCCATGCCGTTGTACGCCTGCGGAAATTTAGGATTCAGCCCGAGCGCTTTGCGGTAAGCCGAAATCGAATCGTTATATTTTTTCTCGTGATACAGCGCTAGCCCCAGATTGCTTTCCGTCACCGCGTCGCTGGGCTTGATCGCGAGCGCCTTATCGAAATCCGAAATCGCTTCGTCGTCCTTCCCCTTGGCGTCCAGCGCCAGCCCCAAATTGCTCAGCGCCTCCGGAAAATTCGGATTCAACGCCAGCGCCTGCCGGTACAGCTCGATGGCTTCATCCACTTTCCCCTTCTTGTAGCGTTCCAGCCCCTGATTGTTCAAATTCACCGCGTCGCCAGCGCGACCCGCCTTGCTCTGTGCCCACGATGTGCGCCCACCGCAAAGCACGCCGGTAAAGATCACAAAAAATATGCTCAGCCGCCAATCACGTCGCATCACGCACAATCCTCCCACCGAACACCGCGAGCGTAACACAACAGAAAACTACCACGTCAAGCTCGACAATCATCGTCATCCTGAGGCCGGCGCCTTTGCCTCATGCCGGACGAAGGATCTCTGCTCGCCTTTCTCTGTGCCCTCCGCTTTTTTTCGGTGCCCCCTGTGTTAAATCTTTTGTCTCACTTCGATCGCCTCGGCCCCCCCTCGAATACTGGACGCGCCACACAATCCCCGCTAAAGTTTATTTCGCAAATCGTGCCAACAGATTTCGAAGGAGCACACCATGCCAACAGCAAAAGTAAAGTGGCTAGGCCACGAGGAATTCCTCGCGACGATGCCATCCGGCCGCGCCGTACCATTCGACGGCAAAAGCATTTCCGGAGCCGGCCCCATGGAAATCCTTCTAGGCGCGCTAGGTTCCTGCACCGCCGTGGACATCGTCCTGATCCTGGAAAAAAAGCGCCAGAAACTCGCCACGCTCGAAATCGAAATTTCCGGCGAACGCGCCAAAGATCCGCCGCAAGTCTGGACCAAAATCGAAATGCTCTACCGCCTCTCCGGCCAACTAGAAGAAAAAGCAGTGCGCGACGCTATCGAACTCAGCCAAAACAAATACTGCTCCGTAGCCGCCATGCTCCGCAAAACCGCCGAAATCACCTACCGCTTCGAAATCCTTCCTCAGCCTTCGTAGAGCAACCCGGGAATCGTGGAACTTTCGGGCCCCCGCTCTCGTATGAGACTATGAACCAACCCGGAAGCTACCTTTCCGCTTCCAACTGCGTCAGTACTGGTAACAGAACTTGGCACCGCGGTAGAAGTAAGCGATTAGGGCCTCCGAAGTTCCTCAAAATCCGGTGCGGTCCTCTGCGAATTCCAGCCAGGGCCGAGGAGGTAACGCGGACATGCGAATCCCTCAGTTTTTCGAGACCCTCGGTGCTGACGTAAAATTCGCCGCGCGCGGCCTGCGCAAAAGTCCCGGCTTTCTCACCGTAGTGGTCCTCTCCCTTGGATTGGGAATCGCCGCCAACAGCACAATTTTCAGTGTGATGAACGCGCTGCTGTACCGCCCTCTGCCTTATCCCCAACCGCAAAGCCTCGTCGTGATTTGGCAGGCTGACCAAGCTCACCCAGACTCCCTGCAGCCGCCGCCCATCGCCGAAAATGTCGACTGGAAGAAACAGAACCACGTCTTCGACGATATTTCGCTCAGCAGCTTCACCGACAGGGCCATCGTTTCCGGTCTGGGCGAGCCACGGCCGCTGCAGACCCAATACGTCACGGCCAACTTTTTCGCCCAGCTGGGAGCAAAGCCGATCCTCGGACGAATTTTTGATGCGGACGAGCAGCAAGACCTCTCGCAGGCCATCGTGATCAGCACTCCGTTCTGGAAGCGCGAATACAACGGCGACCCGCACGTGCTGGGAAAGACCCTCAACATCGAGGGCGTCGTCTCCACGATCGTAGGAGTGATGCCTCCGGGATTCGCTCCCTTCTACGGCTTCCCGATTGATCTCTGGCAGCCCATCAATCCCGCAAATGCCCGCTACAATGCGCGCTTTGATCACTGGCTCATGCCCGTGGCGCGCTTGAAACCGGGCGTGACGCTCGCGCAAGCGCAAGCCGAAATGGACGTGATTGCCCGACGCATGGAACAGGATTATCCGTCAACGAATAAGGGTCTGGGCGCGAAGGTTTTTCCATTGCACAAGGATCTCTACCGCGGCGCTGGCAGCGCGCTTTACCCGCTTCTCGGCGCGGTTGCGTTTGTCCTGCTGATCGCTTGCGTGAACGTCGCCAACCTGATGCAGTTCCGCACCGAAACGCGCCGCAAAGAATATGCATTGCGCATGTCTCTCGGCGCCGAACGCCGCCGTCTGGTGCAGCAGCTGCTCACGGAAAGCATTCTGCTCGCGGTTATCGGGGGTGTGCTGGGCACCGTGTTGACGCTCGTGGGCATCCGAGTTTTTCTTGCGCTGGCCGGAGGAGATTTCCCGAATGCGGAGTTGATAACGTTGGACGGCCGCGTGCTGCTGTTCACGTTGGGAATTTCGCTGCTGACTGCCATTCTATTTGGACTGGCGCCCGCGCTGCGCGCTTCTCGTCCCGATCTGAATGCCGTGTTGCGCGAAAGCGAACGCAAGACGATGTCCGCGTCGAGTCGTCTGGCGCGGCACGCCTTGGTAGTTTCCGAAGTTGCGCTGGCGATGGTGCTGCTCGTAGGTGCGGGCTTGATGATCAACACAATCTTGCATTTGAAGCGCGTGAATCCCGGATTCGATTACAACCGCCTGCTCACCATGGATTTCCAACTCCCCGAAGGCGGCAAGTATCTGGAACGCGTTCCCGGCGGAGACATGGAAAGGACTCTGCCCACGGCCACAAATTTTTATACGCGTCTTCTGGATAGCGTTCGCGTACTGCCTGGAGTGGAATCCGCGGCTCTCATCGGTGCGTTGCCGTTGCACTGCTGCACGGAAGATTACACATTTTCAATTCTGGGGCATGCGGCGCCGCCTCCCGATGACCGGCCTAACGCCGGATACAGCGAGGTAAGCTCCGGCATTTTCAGCACGATGAAAATTCCGCTGGTGAAGGGACGCTATCTCGACGAACACGACACCGAGAACTCTCCCTGGGTGATCGTCGTCAATCAAACGTTCGCTCGCAAGTACTTTCCCAACGAGGACCCCATCGGACAGCAGATCTTGCTACGCTACGATCCTTATCCGGTTGATCAGCCGCGCCCACGGCAGATCGTCGGCGTGGTGGGAGATGTAAAACATCGCAGTCTGGGCAGAGATACACTTCCATTCGTTTACGCTCCCTACCTTCAGCAACCAGCCATTTTCCCCGGCGGAGCAACCCGCGCCCATTTGCACGAGAATCTAGTTTTGCGCACAGCGCTAGGGCGTCAAGCAGGCCTCGTCGCCAGTGTGAAGCAGGCCATCGCTAACATCGATCCCGACGAGCCCATCAGCAACGTCAGATCCATGGAAGAAGTTTTGGGAGCTTCGCTGGGCGACTGGCGTTTCTACATGCAGCTACTTGGGATTTTCGCCAGTGTGGCGATCCTGCTGGCCGCCGTCGGCATTTACGGGGTGATGTCCTATTCCGTGAACGAACGCACCCACGAAATCGGAATCCGCATCGCGCTCGGCGCGCAGCCGGCCGACGTCCTGAAGTTGGTCACCAAGATGGGGCTGAAGCTCACGTGCATCGGAGTAGCAGTCGGTGCGGCCTTGGCGCTGGGTCTCGCGCGCTTGATCACCACTTTTCTCTACGGCGTCAAACCCAGCGACCCCATCACCTACGTCGCCGTCGCGTTCGCGCTGGCCGCCGTAGCATTCCTCGCCTGCTACGTTCCCGCGCGCCGCGCCACCAAAGTCGATCCCATGGTCGCGCTACGCTACGAATAGCCTTGATGCAAACCATCGCGCCGTGTCCGATGCGTGCCCACTGCACCCACAGCATCCAGCGATTCTCAAAATCCTCAGCGACGTCACATGTCCGGCAATGCGACACGATTAGTTCTTGGGTGAAAGCTGCGCGTAATAGCCTTGTCGCGTGCGCGCGGTGAGGCCGGGCTTGGCGAGTTTGATTTCGAGCTGGTGGTATTCATCGGGGCGCTCAACTGAAGCCGTATCAAAGGATATCTCGTAGTAGGGCGCCACGTCGGAGATACATTCCTGGAGAAGCGCAGTGAGATCGTTGTTCAGGTCGAGAGCCAGTCCACCGCTCTGGACGGCGAGCACCGGGAGCCCGAGGTTCCCCGCAGCGACCTGGTTCGGTTTGCTGACGCCTTTGAGAAAGTCTTTGTAGTACGAAGCGCGAAGCATGGACTCGTTGCTGCCGGCGGGATTTACGCTGTAGAGAGTGACACCCGCCTGGCGCAGCTGGGTGGAGAAGCCCACGACATCGGAAAAGATCTGTTGCTGCTGCTTGGGACTCAGCTCCACGCGTGGGCCGGATAGCAGAGGCCAGCCAGGTGAAACCCAGAGAACAATTTTGCGTCCCGGCTGCGCAGCGAGCCCAGCCGCCAACTGATGTAGCGCGGCGAGCGAATACTGCAGCCGTTCGGCCCCGCCGTAGAAGCCCGCCGAGCGGCCAATGGCGCGGATGGCGATATCTTGCTTATCCAGCGCCTCGCTGAGCGCGTTGCCGTCGCTCGAGAGTTCCGCCGCAATTGAGATGCCTTTATCCGTGAAGACAGCCAGAGCGACGGGATATGCGAGATGTCCTCCCTCCGCACGGAGGAATTTGTCTATCTGTATGCGCTCGAAGTCGACGCGCTGGGTGCCGCTGTTGACCGCGTCAATCACCACGACCACCTTGATGGGAGCCTCGCGGCCGGTGAGTGCCTGAAATGAGGTGATGGTCCTCGGGGATTTGTTATCGAGAAGCGTGAAGTCCTGCTGTTGCAAGTTGGCAACTGGCGGGCCGGACTTAGGACTGACGACGACGTCCAAGTAGACCTTGCTGGCAGCGGCTGGCGGGGGCGCGGCGCTGGGCTCTTGCGCTGAGATCGCAGCGGTGCACAACCACGTCACAAGAATGAAACAGGCGAAGCGGTTGCATGTGATCATGGGCCGAGCTCCTTAGTGCGACCTGCCGCGACAGCCCTTCGCTGAAATGCGATTAGGTAAATTGCCAGTCACATAGACGCGATAAAGGATTGATGCGTTTCGAGTATGTCGTGCCAGCGGTGCGGCAACCCTATCGTGCATGCCTCCTGGTTGACGCACTGATCGGTAAGGTTCAGTTGTAATTCAAATGGGCGGCAATGCGACTCACCCTTCCCCGCCCACAAATTCCTCGCATTCCCGAATTCCCAGGAATATAATCCGCCGCAAATCGCAGGGAGATTGTCCGCCAGTGTCTCCGATCTCACACTCAGACACTTTCGTTCGCTTCGGACCACCGTCCCCTGGTGCGCATCGCCTGCTCCACCTCCAAGCTCGTCCACTCTGGGAAGGAGAATCCCGTGAAAACTCTTTGCGCCCCACTGATCTTCTTGTTGATTTCGGCCCTGTCTCCCAGCGCCGCTGCTCAGAAACAATCGAATAACACCGTCGCGACTTTTACCATACACGTCACACCTGAGGCTCACGCCGCAGCCAGCAAAAGCGTCGCACCCGGCCAGCCGAAAATCGAGCGCGTCAACGGCAGTTTGTTCATGACGCTCGAAAGACAACATTCCGGCCGCACCTTTGAAGTCGCCAAAGGAAATTACATCGCACTCAGATTTCCTCGCAGCACCGGCGCGCTCGGATTCGAAGTTAGCCCTCCGGGAATTTTCAAATTCCACCAAGGGATTGTCCATCTTCCCCTCGATACCCTCGGCTTCCTCCAAGCGGACAACCCCGGCACTGCAACCATCACCGTCAAGGGCTTCGCGCCGCCCGCGAATCCCCTGCAATTTATCCCATCCGACAATAATTGGTCCGGCTACATAGTTCCAGGCGGTCCTTTTGCCTCGGCCGTTGGCTCATGGACAGTCCCTACGGTCTTTGGCGATGCCGGCCAATATTCCGCCACTTGGGTTGGCATCGATGGAGTCGGGGCGGTCCCCCTGATTCAGGTCGGAACCGAACAAACCTATTCCGACGGCTTCTTGGGCCTCTTCGGAGGTGGTCCCAGCTACAACGCGTGGTACGAAGTCGTTCCCGCCGACGCCGTTACTATCCCCAATCCGGTCTCGCCAGGAGACAAAATCACCGCATTCGTCATCTACGGCGGTCAAGGCATGCCTACTGCCGGCGTTTCCGCCGACTGGTACATCTACATGAACAACGAAACGCAAAACTGGTTTTATACCGCCAAGGTCACCTACGCCGGCCCCGTCAATTCGGCGGAATGGATCGAGGAGGCGCCCACCCTCTGCGGCTGGTTTAGTTGCTCCGTGCAAAAGTTGGCCGACTACGGTTCGGTTACTTTCGATGGCGAAGACTATCTCAATAGCGCCTCTCCAAACTTCAAAACCAACCAGCAGTTGGAAATCAGCCAGTGGTCAAACGTCGTCTCCATTCCCTCCAATCCCGATGCAGACCTCGACGGCTTCACCTTGTCCTATGGCTCATTCCAACCTCCGCCGCCGGGGCCCTTTATCGTCACTACCACTCTTCCGCAGGCCTATGCGAATCTGCCCTACCATCAGCCACTAGCCGCTACCGGCGGCTCGGACTTTCTGTGGAGTGGCTCGGGCCTGCCCGTATGGCTGACCCTCGACCCCAATTCCGGCATTTTGAGCGGCACGCCGCCCGCTCCAGGAGATGCCTCTTTCAGCGTAGTGGCGGTGCAACAAAATGAAATCAATGTGCGCACCCAGCTGCAGCCATTGACGCTCACCGTCTCAGCGAATCCACCCCCGCCCGATTTCTCTCTCTCCGTTTCACCCTTCGATAACTATCTGCCTGCCAGCTCGTGCACCGCCTCCGTCACCGTCACTGTCACGCCGCTCTTCGGATTCAGCGGTGAGGTTTCGCTCTCCATCGCCGGCGCCCCGGGTTCGTCCTTTAGTCCAGCGGCGACTTTCACCACCAGCCACCTTACGCTCCGCTCCTCTCCTTGCGCAGCCGGCGGTCCCTCGCGCGTTCTCACGATCACAGGCAAATCCGGCTCAATCGTGCACACCACTGCCGTCGTAGCGATTCCGCCGTTCAAGCAAACTTGTCCCGACGTGCCAGCAGGCTTGAAACCGCTGCCGTACTGCCCGTAGCGCGAGACTTCTCTGGCGAAAGAACGGTTGCGTTAACTGTCTAGAACGTGTTGCACCATCCGGTTTAGCTGGCAGCAGTTGCCGGAGACGGGGCGAATGCCACAGCAGATGTCCGCTTACGCGACCTAGCGTCCACTGGAAACCCAGCGGCTCAGTCGGCGGGCCTAACGCCGAATTATTGTTTCTGCAGCATGCGCCACCGCAGTTGCCAACGAACAAAGCCCAAGCCAAGCCGAATGCGTACCACGACGTGATAGCGGGAACCTGGGGCAGTACCACTGGATTCTTGCGTTGCTTGAACCGTCCGATTCAGAAAATGTTCTAATTTGCGCAACTATGGCGGGAAGTTCATGCGGCGCACCAGGGATTGAAAGCGTGGGTCGGAACGCAAAGCATCCCAGGCTAGATAGGACTTAATGTCAACCATCCACTGATCATGCTCTTCGAAAGCGCGTTCTAGCCGTGCCATTGCTTCATCCTTTTCGCCCAGGCCGATGTATGCCTCAACAAATACAGCGTCGGAAACGTAGTGCTCGCGCGATCTTTCCTTCAACTCTTCGATCAGCTTCACTGCTTCAGGCTTCCTCCCGGCAAGCCCATAGACAGAGGCCAGGTTGGCAAGTGGAACTGGGTCCCGTCTCCTATCCACTTCGCGCTCTAGCGCGGCAATAGCTTCTGGATACATTTTCTTTTCCCGGTAGCACCAACCCAAACCGAAATCACCTAGACTGGGATGAGAAGCGTTAAGCTCCTTAAACTGCGCAATCGCGGAATCGTATTGGCGCGATGCAAGCGTTACAAGTCCCAGCACTTCCCGAATCCGAAGGTCCATCGGGTTCAATTCGGCCGCGTAGGCCACCTGTTTCATGGCTTCGTCGTTGCGTCCCAAGGACTGCAGAAAACGTCCATACTGCTCATGTGCAGGCGCGTAGTTGGGACTCAGCTCAACAGCGAGTTTGTACTGCCGCTCGGCTTCAGACCAATTCCAGTCGTCGAGTTCTATTGTCTCGGCGAGCACGAAATGAGCCTCCCCGAGCGCGGGATCAAGTTCCACCGCCCTGGTTGCCGCCGCCTTGGCCAGCGGCAGCGTTTCTTTAGCAGCGCGACTCCCACTCCAAGGATTACCGAGCTCAATATAGGCATCTGCCATACCGGCGTATGCCGTCCCATATTTTGGGTCCTTCTCAATGGCCCGCCTCAAGTAACTAATTGCTCCCAGAAGGTCCTGCTCACTGTAGTGGTTTGTAGTGACGGCCCATTTATTTCGGACATGCAAGGCACGGAAGTAATCATCCTGAGCTTCCGGATCTACCGGGCCGGAAGCTGCCAGACGGGCATACTCGTGTGGTTTCAGTTTGACTTCGATTTCATCCGTGACCGTGCGCGCAATCTCATCCTGTAGCCGCAGCACGTCGCGGATGTCTCGGTTGTATTGGTTGGTCCACAGCTGACGCTCGGGAGCAACCTGGTCTAGGTGGACGATAACGCGAACGCGATCGCCCGAGCGCTCGACCGAACCTTGCAAAACAGCATCCACATTAAGTTCCCGAGCAATGTCTTGCAGCGGTTTCGTACTCCCCTTGTATTGCATTACGGACTGCCGGGAGATCACATGTGGGGTACTAATTTTACCAAGCTCAGTGATCAGCTCTTCCGTCATCCCGTCGGCAAAATACTCCTGTTCGGGGTCGCCGGAAAGATTTGCAAAAGGTAGGACCGCCAGAGCTTGAATATTGGGCTTCGCTCGTTCGAGGAGCCGGCCGCGCCAGCCCTGTACATTCAGCGCAAACAAAACGGCCGCGATACCAATAACGACCGGAAGGCCCAGCGTCACCCACGGCATCCATTGCTTTCGCGGCAGCAAATTCCCCGCCACGGGCGATCCTGCCCCGCCATCCGCAGCCGCGTCTCGTGCTTTCTCCGTCAAAGGTTCCGCAGCAAATCGGTACCCCTTTCCTGACACCGTCCGCAGAAATCGCGGATTCTCTGGATCTTCCTTTAGCGCTAAGCGTATTTTGCGCACCGCCGTGTTGATGCCGTTGTCTCCGTCTACGAAAATATCTTTGCCCCAGATCTGTTCAAGGATCTCCTTCCGCGTAACCAGTTCTCCGCGCCGCTCGACCAGCAGATTCAACAATTCGAAGGGAATGCGCTCCAGGTGCACAATGCTGCCGCCACAACGCAGCTCGTAGGCTCTGCGATCGAGCTCGAAGTCCTCGAAATGGATGGTCTCAACGGGCATCCAGGCCGCCAGCGATTCGTGGCGCTATTCTACCTCGATAAGTCCGGACGAGGTAGGTGTAAGTAAAAGTTATACGTTAGGGGCTTCATAATTTCTTCAGTAATTCTTCAGCCTATCTCCATTGCGTTCAAACCCCTTCCCGACGATGATCCGCGCACCATCCACGACAAGTCAGCGCTTTCGATTTCCGCGCGATTTTGATCTCGGTAAAAGGAGAACCAACGTGAAGAACCTTCTTGCCAAAGCGGCCCTCGCTACTGCAGCCCTCCTACTGGTTCTGCCCATTTCGGCCAAGGCCCAGGAGGACAAGCATGACGGATGTTCCCTTGCAACGCTCTATGGCGGTTACGGTTTCACGATTTCCGGTCAAATCACCGGTGGGCTGTCCCCAGGGCCGGTAAACGGCGTCGCCTTAACCACATTCGACGGTCGCGGCGGCCTCATCCAGACGGATTTCGTCGTGAAAAGCGGTGCTCCCGCAGGACCGCCAGATGCTTTTCGAACCGGCGAAAGCGGTGTGTACTCGGTGAATTCGGACTGCACGGGTACGGCCACGATTCATTTTCCTGACGTGACGCCTCCGCAGGAGATTGTCTTGATGTTCGTGATTGTGAATCACGGGCGGGGAATCCGGGCCGTCGTTGCAGCCCTGTACGTGGCTGCCGGAATTGCCACAATGACTCCGACGCCCGCGCAGATCACCAGCGAGGCCACAAAGATTGAGCGGGAGGATCACAAATAGCATCGAGCACTGACGCAGCCTTTTCCCAGTCCTTCGGGACGAGCGACAGATTCTCGGGTCGCCGCTCACAACAACACGAATCGATGTGGAGGTGCACAGCTCACCGTAGCGACGGGGCGGGTTCGTTCCTCCAGGGGCGAAACACGATGGCAAACAAAACATCTGTGCTTCCGACAATTGCCTCGGTGCCAGACATTCAGTCGAACTGGTGACGGTTTTCTGGGCACTTCCTCTCGGAGCTCTGTCGAATCCTTTGGTCGGGAATAGGCCGCTTTGAATTTCATTGCGAATAGAAAACTGGGAGGGCAGATGTCCTATAAACAAATCGCTTCAAGTGCGTTGAACTGCCTGCGAATTGGCGTCACCTGCGTGGCTCTCTTTCAATTCACCATGGGGGGCCCATTGGCCAGCTCCGTTCAGGCTGGCCAAGATGAGGACAAAAACGAACAACACACCAGCTCGCCAATCAAGCACGTCATTATAATTATCGGCGAAAACCGCAGCTTCGATCACGTTTTCGCGACCTACCAGCCCAGGCCTGGAGAATTTGTGCGGAACTTGTTGTCGGAAGAAATCATCAATGCCGACGGCACGCCCGGCCGGAATTTCTCGAAAAGACAGCAACTTGCGGCGACAGACGAAGTTCCCGACGCATTTCTGTTAAATCCGCCTACAACGCAATTTCCGCAAAACGTTCTTCCCACCGCTCTAGCCGGTGGGCCTCCAACTCCGTTTCTGCCCAACGTAGAAACCGCAGAGGCGATTGAAAATGGATTGCCAGCCGACTACTACCAATTTCTGATAACCGGCGGCACAGGTCTTGAGCCCGGAACACCAGACACCCGCCTGGCAAATCCCAACACGTTGCCACCGGGGCCGTTTCAAATGACTCCCGGTATTCCCTACGACGCTTATTCCGCGAGCCCGGTTCATCGCTTTTACCAAATGTGGCAGCAGTTGGATTGCAGCGCGTCACACGCCACCCGTGAAAATCCGTCGGGCTGCAACGCCCAATTGTTCCCGTGGGTCGAAGTTACCGTCGGCGCGGGTGTAAATATCGGAGCGGGATTGTCGGGCTCTGGCACAAACGGCCTGGCACGACCCGCAAACTTCAGCACCGAATTCTCACCCGGGGCTGTCACCACGAACGAAGGGCCGGCGGCTATGGGTTTCTACAACATGCAAAAAGGTGACGTCCCATATTTCAAGAGTCTCGCGGATAGCTACGCGATGAGCGACAACTTCCATCAACCGGTTCAAGGCGGCACCGGCATTAACCACTTCATGTTGGGCCACGGCGACATGCCTTGGTTCAGCGACGGGAATGGCCATACCGCTGTTCCTCCGCACAACGTGCAAGTAGAGAGTGGAACGATCAATCAGGGTATCGTCGACGAAATCGAAAACCCGAACCCCGCGCCCGGCACGAATATAAATAACTGGTACACGGAAGACGGCTACGGTGGCGGATCGCCCGGCGCTCCCGCATTTGGCGGTGGTTCCTACAGCAACTGCTCAGACCTGACACAGCCGGGCGTCGCTCCGGTTGTGAAATACCTACTTTCGCTTCCGAAACCTGTCGATCCCAATTGTCAGCCCGGTCACTACTATCTGGTGAACAATTACAATCCGGGCTATTTCAGCAACGGAAACAACGCATTCACCGACACAAACGCGGCAAACACGCCCTTCACCATTCCGCCGTCGTCTGTGCGCAGCATTGGCGATGAACTTATCGACGCGAACATTTCCTGGAAATATTACGGTGACGATTTTAGTGAGAACGTTGTCGATCCGTATTTCCTCAGCCCGATCGACGTCTACTGCAACATCTGCAATCCGTTTCAGTACGACACTTCGATCATGACGAACCCAACGACGCGCACCGCTCACCTTCAGGACACGGCAAATCTTTACGCCGATATCGCTAGCGGTTCGCTTCCAGCAGTTTCATTCGTCAAGCCCAGCGAACTCGTCGACGGCCACCCTGCCACCTCGAAACTCGACTTGTTCGAAGGCTTCACGATGAAGATCGTCGATGCAGTGCAGGTGAATCCTTCACTGTGGAAGGACACTGCCATCTTCATCACCTTCGACGAAGGCGGCGGCTACTACGATTCCGGCTACGTGCAACCGCTCGATTTCTTCGGCGACGGCACCCGCATCCCGCTGATTGTCGTGTCGCCGTTCACACGGGCTGGGCACATCGCACATGACTACTCGGATCAAGTTTCCATTCTCAAGTTTATCGAACGGAACTGGAATCTGGGTACAGTGACCCGACGCAGCCGCGATAATCTGCCCAACCCGCGAGCCGAATTCGACAATCCCTACGTTCCCGTTAATGGCCCGGCAATCAGCGACCTGTTCGAGCTATTCGATTTTGGTCCGGGTTTTGATCGAGGCCACGGCGAATATTAGGTTTGAAGTCGCGAAAAGAGCGACTTTGAATCTCTAAGCATTTCGGTGGCTGGCGCCGCTGATCGGAGGAGTCAAATCGCAATGCGAAAATTCTGGATTTTGGCCTGCCTATTGGCTATGCCTTCTGTCGTTTCAGCTCAATGGGAGAACCTGAACACGCTGCAAGCGGGGCAGAAGATTCAAGTGGTTCAAACCTCGAAGAAGGACTCCGGAACGTTCTTGAGTGTGTCGGACAAGGAAATCTCACTACAGGGAAAGTCCGGCGCGCAGACGATCCAGAGGCAAAACGTTCGCAGCGTTAAGCTCATGGAAAATAGGCATCGTTTGCGCAATACGCTTATCGGCAGCGGAATAGGTGCGGCTGCAGGAGCTGGAATAGGAGCTGCGGCGTACCAACCTTGCTCGCCTACGAGTACCTTCTGCGTGGCGCCGGGTGGGAGGGGCCTGCCAACTGCGATTGGCGCGGTGCTTGGCGCCGCGGGCGGCGCGGCAGTAGGAGCACTGTGGCCGAGCCACGAAACCATTTACAGAGCCCCATAGATTCGGCTTCTGGTGCCAGGACAGACCCCGACAATCAATTGTCCTATAAGGCTTACCAGGCTTTAGCCAACCATCGAAGGGCGATTCAGTAATTTGTGTAGATTCCCAACTGCGATACAGATAATGCGATCCACGCAAAAAACCCTATCAAAACGGAAACTGGACTGCCCATCTCTGACGATTCTCGTCAAGGAGAGCTTATGCAAACTTGCAACGTCACGTCCTGCTCCCTACTTGGCCTTAGCTTGCTCATGCTCACGTCTAGCTGCGGCGGCGGTGGCGGCAGCGCGAGCGGCGGCTCCAGCACAACTTTTGTACCAGGCAAATGGAGCGCAACACTCTTCTCGGCATCCGGCGGCTTGCTTGCCAACGAGGCCGAACTTGACTTGGATCTCGTTCAGTCCGGCGACACTATCTCTTCGGACAGCGCTCACACCGTCGACAGCTCCAACTGCACGGGCATGCACGTGGATTCCAGTGCCGGGACTGTGTCGGGCAACAATTTCAAATTGGTCGTTACCATCGACTCTGACGCGATTACACTCACCGGCACACTTAGTGCGGATGGGAAATCCATCACGAACGGAAAGTTTACCTCCAGCGGTACGTGCATCAGCGGCGCGCCGATCAGCTTCAGCGCTGGCTTTATCCCTCCGCTCTCAGGCCCCTTCGCTGGCGACATGCAGATTGATCCCATCGGTGTACCCGGCGTGACGGCCACGCTGACCGAGGACTCAAATTTTAGTGTCACGGGCTCCATGACCGTCACAAACGATCCTTGTTTTTCGTCACTGGCAATCGAAGGTGGCAATCCCGGCATTTCCGTCGGTGACCTATCGTCATTGGAGATGACCGACGGAGCGAACGTTCTCGATTTTGTCGGAAAAATAGAGGAAGCGCCCGCGCTGCCTAATCAATACGATGCCGGCTTCTCCGTTACGTCTGGTTGTACGGAAGAAAGCGGAGTCCTACAAATGAACTTTGGCACAACCCCGCCGGTACTTGTCCGGGAGGCGAATCGCTCGGGAATCGCTACACACAGAATCAATCCGCTGCTGATCGAACGCATGAAGGCCTTGGCCGGGCTTCGACCCGTCAACTGAACTGCGGCAATCGGCCAGACATCGGTGGAGGCAACCGATCTTGAGTTGTGCCTGATTAACGCCTAACGGCAGCGTTAATCAGGGGGTCATGGGTAACTGTGATCCCTACTCCGACTCTCCCGAGCCTTTGGTCGTCAACAACCAAAGTCTACCCGCGTCTAAGGAGCCGACATTGTTGTGAAATCATGTGCTGACCCGCCAATTCTCAATGTCCGGCAAAGCGATTAATCAGAACTTGGGAATTGCTTCGTTTCCATTGCAAACTTGAAAAATCTCCCGATGAAGTTGAGAATGTCGGGGATGATCGCCCCATCGGCCCCGCATCCGAGCGATCGACGTTATGGCCTCGCTTCTAACCTTTAGGAGAAGATTCGCCATGTCGCATCACTTCGATACGCCTACCGCAAAAGAAGACCCCCGCATCAACATCTGTGACTTCTACTTGTTCCGCGGCCGCCCGGGCACAACGGTCATGGCTTTGACCGTGAATCCGAACGCCGGCGTCGGCGCGCCAGACACCTTCCGCGACGAAGGTCTCTACGGCTTTCGCTTCGACACGAATCGCGACCTTCGCGAAGACGTCGCCTTCAAGGTCCAGTTCGGCGCGCCCTCCCACGCCGATGGCGGCGAGCACCGGCACGTTCAGACCTTCGGGGTACGGCGCGCCACCGGAGCGGACGCTCTGCAGGGTGCAGCGGGCGAACTTATCATTTCCGGGAATACGGGTCGCGTCGTGAAAGCGGATTCTGGCTGCCTGGCGTACGCAGGCCTGGCACCCGATCTGTTCGCCACCAACGGCGTCGGTTTCGGTGCCTTCAGAAAAGCTCTGTGGTCTGAAAACCGGTTCGCGCCGGAGTCGTTCCAGAATGGCCACAGCTTCTTCGCCGGCAACAATGTCACCGCCATCGTCCTCGAGGTCCCCAGCAGCCTAATCGGCCGGGGTATGGTGCACGCCTGGGCCACCGCGTCGCTCTACGGGCACGCGCCGGAGGTGCAGGTATCGCGTTGGGGCCTGCCGATGATCACCCACATGCTGCTCTCCGATCCTTCGCTGCACGAGGCATCGGAAAAATACAACCGCGCGGCCCCGGCGGACGAAGCGGCGCTGTTCTCCAAACCGATCCGCGATTTCGTGGAAAAAGTCACCGCGCTGGCCCACTCAGCGGCCGACCCATCCGCCTACGCAACGCGACTCCTCGCGCGCCTGTGCCCATCGGTCCTGCCGTATGAACTGGACACGCCCGCCTCATTCAGCTTTGCCGCCTTCAACGGCCGAGGCCTTTGCGACGACGTGATGGACGTGATACTCACGCTCGTCACGAACACGGCCCTCGGCGATGGGGTGGCGCCCGATATGCGGCTGATGCGCCCGGATTTTCCCTATTTCGGCGAGCCGCACCCTACGGCGGCGAGTTCCGCCAAGAAGTGAGGACGAAGGGGTGAGGGCGAAGCAGTGAGCGCACGGACGACACTGCGGCGACCCATTGAGATCACCGCGTTAATCGGACGTCTGAACGAACGCTTCATTTGTCCCGCAACGCGACCAATAATCAGTTGCGCTGAGTCTGCGATACGCGGCATCTAAGTGCATTGTGCGATCCTGGCTGACGCAAAATTAGCTCCAAGCGTGACCAATGAATGCCTCTTCTGATCTGCGGATGACCAGAATTTCACTGAAAAACGGTGCCGGCCGCATGCCCGCGCTCGGTTTCGGCACCCTGATTCCCGATCCAGCCGTAACCATAACTGCGACCACAGCCGCGCTGGAAGCCGGATTTCGCCACTTCGATTGCGCGGAACGTTACGGCAACGAGCGCGAGGTAGGCCAGGCGTTGCAGGCAGGGCTTGCCGCTGCAAACATCGCGCGCGAAGACGTTTTCGTTACCACAAAGCTGTGGAACTCCAATCACCGGCCCGAGCGCGTCGAACCGGCTTTCCATGCGAGTCTGGAAAGGCTCAAGCTCCAGTATCTAGATCTCTATCTCATTCATACTCCATTTGCATTTCAACCCGGCGACGACCAGGATCCGCGCGATCAAAACGGCAATGTCCTCTATGATCACGACGTGACTTTGCTCGACACCTGGAAAGCCATGGAAACTCTCGTCGATCACTGCAAGTGCCGCGCCATCGGACTTTCGGACGTCGGTCTCGACGAACTGAAGCCCATCTATGACTCAGCCAGAATAAAGCCGGCCGTGATCCAGGTAGAATCGCACCCCTATCTCCCGGAAACGGAGCTATTGGATTACTGCAAACAGAAGGGCATTGTGTTTTTGGCCTTTGCGCCATTAGGCCACGGGGTGAGGCCCGGCCTGCTGGAAGATCCAGTCATTGCAGCCATCGCCGCTCGACTCGGAAAGACGCCCGCGCAGGTCCTGCTTGCTTGGGCGGTGCAACGCGGCACGGCCCTGCTCACCACGCCCAAGACTGCGGCCCGCGCGCGAGAGAGTTTCGACATCTCCGCTCTTCCGCAAGACGCGCTCGACGAAATCAATCGCATCCAGACCAGACAGAGACTGAATCAAGTCGTGAAAACCGGCGTTCCGGGTTTCATTCCCAAAGGAGCTTGAACATGGGAGCCAAACCGCAGCCAGAGCAGTCCATGCAAGAACAACAAATCCGTGCGGCGCTGGATCAGCATTGGGCGGCGTCCGATGCCAACGATTTTGAAACCGAACACCGCATCTATCTCGAGGACGCGGTGCTGGAGTACCCGCAGTCAGGCGAGCGAACCCGCGGTCGAAGCAACATCCAGAACCAGCGCGCCAGCCAGCCGAGCAATAAACGGTTTTCCATCCGGCGAATCATTGGCAGCGGCGAGCTTTGGGTCACCGAATTCATCCTCACATATGACGGCAAGCCGTCCTACACCGTGAGCATCATGGAGTTCAAGGGCGACAAAGTTGCCCGCGAAACACAGTACTTTGCCGATCCATTCGTCGCTCCCGCATTCCGCGCAAAATGGGTCGAACGCATGGACACGTAATCTCCAGGCGCCCGAATTCGGTCAGTATCATGGAATTCCGCTGCAACAAGTTCGTGCACGAAACACAGTATTTCGCGGATCCCTTCGAAGCCCCGGCCTGGCGCAAGCAATGGGTTCAGCAGTCCGCGTGACGCCGCACTGAGGATAAAGAAATCTGTTCGGCGCGTGGCCTGCCATTGATGCCGAGCAGTGAGATTTCCCTATCGGTCGAAACCACCGAAACCGCGTGATGCAGAGAGTGGCTCTACTGGTACAGCTCGGCTGTCGCCATTACCTCCGTGCTGTTGGCGCCACCGGTAACGAGCAAGGCACCACTGTTCAGCAACGTAGCAGTGTGGCGAAAACGCGGAGACTGCAAGCTTCCCGTGGACGCGAACAGTCCGGTGACGGAACCATAGATCTCTGCGGCCACCAGAGGAGTTCCATTCTCGTCAGTCCCACCTTCCACCAGCACGGTTCCGTCGCTCAGCAAGATCGCCTGATGTGCCGAGCGTGGAGTGCTCATGCTACCCGTTGCCGCAAAGGAGCCGGTGTTTGGATCGTATAGCTCCGCCGACGCGACGGAGCTATTCGTGGCATCGGTGCCGCCCGTCAACAACACTTTGCCGTTGCCCAGAAGAGTGGCAGTGTGCGTGTAACGTTGGTCGGTCATGTTCCCTGCAGTCAGAGTGAACATGCCGGTAACTGGGTCATACAATTCAGCAGTGCCCAGAACGTTGCCGTTGCCATCAACGCCGCCTGTGACCAGCACTTTGCCGCTGCTCAATAGTGTAGCTGTGTGCGCCGCGCGCGCACTGTTCATACTGCCGGTCGGAGAAAAACTCCCAGTGGATGGATCGAAAAGCTCGGCCGTCGCTTGGACCCCGTTCGCATCGCCTCCTCCGGCCAAGAGCACTTTTCCGTTGCCCAGAAGTGTAGCCGTGAAAGAATCGCGAGCGCTTCCCATACTGCCGAGCGGGGCGAACGTCTTGGCGGCCGGATCGTAAAGCTCCGCTGAGGAGATCGCGTTACCGCTGATGTCATCTCCTCCAGCCACCAGAACCTTTTCCGTGCCCAGAAGCACGGCCGCGTGAGCATAGCGCGCCGCTCCCAGAGTTCCCGAGACTGCAAAGGTCCCACCAGTCGGAGCGTAAACTTCAGAGTTTGCGACGGGAGTTCCGGTCCCGTCCTGGCCGCCTACAACGAGCACGGTTCCGTCATTCAGCAGCGTGGCCGTTTGCGAAACGCGTGCTGTGCTCATGGTGCCCGTCATCGCGAATCCGTGCGCCGTCACCTGTGCCGTAAAATTCTGTGGCGTAGCGTTTTGACCAGCCGAGTCCTGCACCATTACCGTAATGGGAAATCCGCCGGTAGCGATCGGTTTGCCTGAAAGTACGCCGCCAGAACTGAATGACAACCCTGGCGGGAGCGCCCCGCTTTCGCTCCAAACGAGCGGGGGCTCGCCGCCGGCGGCGGTGAAAGTAAAGCTGTACGCCTGATTTACAACCGCGGATGGCGAGTTTACGGCGCTGATTTGCGGAGCCGGAGGCGGCGCGATCAATATGATGTAATCCGCCTCATTCTGTACCATCGGCATCGACGAATCGGAAACCGTAATCGCAACTCCGTATGAACCGTTCTTCGTAGGTACACCGTCCAGTATTCCTGCGGATGACAGCGCAAGACCTGGCGGCAATGCCGAGCCCGGCGCGGCCGCCCAGCTCCAGCTATACGGTTGCGCGCCCCCGGCCACCGTCAGTTGGAAACCGTGTAACGCGATATGGCATGACGGGCGGATCGGCATAAAAATGCAGAAACAACCCGGCGTGCCGGGCATGCACACCGGGCCTACTCGCCCGGCATACACGATTCCAAACGTGCCGCTCGGGGGAGCCGACGAAGTAATCGTGATGGTCGAACCGCTGATGTTGATCGTGTAATTCGCAGTCTGTTGCGACGGAGGCGAGGCCGAATCTTTTACTGTGACCTGCACGTTATAGTTGCCGCTAGAGGTGGGCGTGCCGGAAATCAGCCCAGAAGCGGCCAAGCTCAAGCCTGGAGGCAAGGCAGAACCTGCGGCGGCTGCCCAGCTCCATGTATAAGGAGGCACTCCTCCGGAGGCGGCGAGCGAAAACCCACTCTTGGTAACGCCATACGCGGTTTGCGCGCCTCCGCTGGGCGGCGCACCGGAAGTGATCGTTAGAGGCTGAACATTTCCGCCGCTTGCACCGCCGCCGCAGGCATTCAGTGCGGATAGAGCGAAGAGCGAGATGACCAGCAATAGGGAGCGTTTCATAATTCCTCCCAAAGAGAGCAGTCGCTGCAAACCGAGGTTGATCTAACCGGAAAAGAAAGCGGTGATTGGCGATATTCTGCTCCATCCCCTTTTCAAACTGTAAACAATTCGGCCGTGCGACCACTCTCAAGGTAGTGCGCAGGAACCGGGGAGCGTTTCAAGGAAAAACAATTCAGAAATGGGCCGCCTGGACACAACCACGCAGCAACGAAGCGAAGGGGTGTTTCCGGTTAACCACGAGCACTGGGATTATCACCGCCGAGTCGTCTAAGACCGGCTCGACGCGGCAGTCTCAAAGGGTCGCTGTAAACATTCCACAGCGTCGTCAGCCACCGGCGATGGCGCCAACAATGAGGAGGGGCTCCGCTCCCGAGGCAACCGCCTCAGGCAGTGGGGTGTCCGGCTGCTCATGGGAAAGGTCCTCGCCACAAGCGAAGAAGCGCAGGAACGGCCGGCGCGTTTGCGTGACGTGGTCGCGGATCGTTCCGCTCAGCGCCGGGTACCGGGTCTCGAGCGCGTCGACGACGGAACGCTGTGTGACGGGCGCCTGAAGGTCGAGTTCCACTTCGCCGCTGATGCGAGCGAGCCCGCGGAGATGCGGCGGGAGAACGACGCGAATCATGGCAGCGTCTGGACCTCAACCGACAGCACGGTTGGAAGATCACGCACAATCGGCGACCAAGTGTCTCCGGCATCGGCGGATGCGTAAACTTGCCCACCGCTAGTGCCGAAATAGACGCCGCATTTATCGAGTGAGTCCACGGCCATGGCGTCGCGGAGTACGTTGACGTAGCAGTTGGCTTGCGGCAGACCTTTGGTCAGCGCCTCCCACTCGTTTCCGCCATTGCGACTGCGATAGACACGCAGCTTTCCATCCGGCACGAAGTGCTCGCCGTCGCTTTTGATCGGCACGACGTAAATGGTTTCCGGCTCGTGCGCGTGAACATCGATCACGAAGCCAAAGTCGCTGGGAAGATTTCCGCTGACTTCCTCCCAGGAGTCCCCGGCGTTTTCACTGCGCATGACGTCCCAATGTTTCTGCATGAACAAGACGCCGGGACGATTGGGATGCATGGCGATATGGTGAACGCAGTGGCCGATCTCGGCATTCGGGTCGGGAATGTACGGAGAGCGCAGGCCACGGTTGATGGGCCGCCACGTCGTGCCGCCATCGTCCGTACGGAACGCGCCCGCCGCCGAGATGGCGATGAACATTCGCTTCGGATTCTTCGCATCCAAAATAATCGTGTGCAGACACAAGCCGCCGGCGCCGGGTTGCCACATCGGCCCTGTGCCGTGGCCGCGGAGTCCCGCAACCTCCTGCCAGGTATGAGCGCCATCTGTAGTGCGGAACAGCGCCGCGTCTTCTACTCCCGCGTAGACTTCGTCCGGATCGGTAAGCGACGGTTCCAGGTGCCAGACGCGCTTGAACTCCCAGGGATGCTGTGTGCCGTCGTACCACTGGTGAGTGGTCAGGGGCTTACCAGTGGCCTGAGAAGTGTCATAGACGAATTTATTGCTCTGCCCTGCAGGCGGGGCATCCGGCTTCGGCATCACCTCCCCGCCGGGAGTTTCCCAAGTCTTGCCGCCGTCATTTGAGCGCTGGATCACTTG